>Ga0222712_10002724_pt1 | contig 19854 bp, 15 predicted proteins | sample C33_657DmetaG_FD_165043 | JGI IMG/M metagenome (GOLD analysis project Ga0222712, IMG submission 165043) | Estuarine water microbial communities from San Francisco Bay, California, United States - C33_657D | ecosystem: Environmental > Aquatic > Marine > Unclassified | place: USA: California... | reverse complement strand
TCCCATCCACCTCCGGCCAACCGGCCAACTGATCAACCGATCAACTCGGGCTCGGCCCGCCTGCCTCTTTGGACCTTCCTTCTCCTTCCCGTTGTCTGGTTCCTCAGTTTTCGCCTCCTCCTCACCCACGACCCACTCTCCCGCGCGCTCCAGCTCGGCACAGATCTTGCGCAGGAACAGGCCCTGAAGGCTATTCCTCAGGATTGGATGGGGTGGTTAGCTCAGCCGGTCATCCAGCTCATCAATGAGTATGTCACCCCGTATGCTATCACCGGGAAGGCCCTCATGGCCTCATGGGCATTAACCCTCGGGGTAATCATCCCATCTGCGGTCACGCTCCTCGCGTTCGTCGGTATTCATCTCGTCCTGCGGATTACCGGCGGAGCTCCGGGCGGCTGGCGGGCCACCGCTCGTTCGGTCGGCATGTGTCTCGGCGCTTCCGATCTTGCCGTGCTAGCTTGGACCTGGTGGCAGGTCGCTTACGGCGACGACTTCTTCTCGCGAGCCTTCGGACTCGCCGTGGGCCTCGTGGCCATCCGCCTCATCGCGCTGGCCTGGCTCCTCATCGACATCACCGAACGGCACCGCCTCGGAGCCCTGCGCGTGCTTCTACTCGGCGTGCCGACCTTGTTCCTCTCCCTCGCCTGCTCAGCTCTCTTCGCCTTCGCCTGGTGGCTCTGGTTCACCGCCGGCTTCGCCCTCACTGCCTTGAGTTAGGGTCGCGTCGGCGACGCTTCCACCGACTTAATGTTGCGTATAACGTAGTAGGCGGCTGAACACCACGGCAGGCCTTCCATCCGAGGGCTTCATCTTGGCATATTGGAACGTGAGCCCATAAGGGAGTTCTTTCCGGCGTACCGTCAGCTGATGCTCGACCTTCACCGGCAACCCTTTGAAGACAGCCATGTGCGGACGCCGGATGGCCGAGGTCTCGATCGATAGATCCTGAGAAAAGAAGTCAAAAACCTCGCTGTTGTAGCCGTAGGCTAGTGCTTCAATCAAATCAGGCTCCCAGTTCTTGGGGCGTTTAGCTTCTGCGGCTTTCCCGACCGCGAGTTCGATGCCCGCGGCCAAAAGGTCATGGCGAGGTCCTCTGGGCGAAGCATCCGAAAGCGGAACGACCGGATCGGCGTCCATCGGATAAATGAACTCTTGGGAGAAGAATACCTCGACGGCATCAGCTGACGCCCAGCTGTTTTTTAGGTCAGCCAAAGTTTTCATACGTCTATCATTGGCACTTCTGGCCGCCCCGGAGCTTTCTCGCCAAGCTGTTAGGTCGTTCGACAGCACCCCGGATTCGTCGTACTCATGTGTGAGACGGCTCTCCAGGGTGAGCTGCATCATGCTGGAGGTGTCGGCCAGCGATTCCTGATGAAGCAGCCTCAGGACGGATGGAGGCATCGGCTCATCTGCCCTAATATGCAGCACGGATGGAGATGGGGTATGCTTGCCGATGGTCACAAGCCTGTCTCCGGCGCTCAGCATAGCGGAAGGATGATGGCTGGTAGCGTTGAGCTGGCCCGGGGTGAAGAACTCCACATGTGTGCTGTGGAGGTAGTCCAATAGCTCATCCCGGTAGGAGGCCTCGCCCGGCTTATCCGGGTCGATGACATAGGTTATGGACGTCCTTGTGAATCCATGGGATTCATTGGGCGCCACGAATAACTGCGCCGCGATTTCCCTCCATTCGCCGCTAGCTGGAAACGAATCCAAGAAGTTCGCCTGATAAGCCTTTATCAGCAGCAAGACCTGCGGAATCGCTTCCTTGTCGGCTTGGAGGGTGATCCACGGACCACCGTGCATACGCATGATGGTGTCTTGGTCGTAGGTCACCAGCACGTTGCCGGCGCCGGGATTCCATCGGATCAGCTGTGGAGATGCGCCAGGCCTGCCATAGGCGACCCAGTGATGCCCTTCGCGCCCCGTCTCCCCTTCGCCGTCGGCGAGTAGCTGGGCGTCGTATCCGAAGACGTTCGACACTATCTCCAGGAAGCTTGGCTTCTTGGCAGCTCCTTCGACCCCAGAGAGGATTTCGAACTCGTCGTATGGATTGGCCAACGAGAATCCCCTGACCGGCCGGAATTTATCCCAGACGAGTTGGGTCGGAAAGGCGAGCAGGGGTAGCATGGGAATAGCCCTCAGGTTTTGGACGTCGTGCCTTGGATCATGAACTTGGCCGGACCGACTTCAATCCTCCAGCAGTCAATTAGGTCATGGTTGATGACGATGTTGGCATCAGGCCAAGTTCCCGGGGCTAGGTGTTCCGGCGGGCAGTAGACTTCTCCGATGATCCAATCATGATCAGGGGTGCGTAATCTAAAGCCAAAGTGACCTCGGATCGGCAGGGAGTAGAAATGAGGCTTCCACCTGTCGCTGCAGCGATGCTTTAGGAGCGCGTAGCTGCCTTTAATGCCTTTCTCCCATGGGGATGCCAGGAAGGCCGACCAATAGGCTCCGATCAGTTTGTAGATTTCTGATTCGCTCATCCGCTCTTGGCCATCGGTGAACGTCCGGGTTTGGTCTAGGTCTTTGCGGGCCGTAACCCATCTGTCTGCGATGATCTGTTGCAAGGCGGACTGTACGGCGTCGCCCTGATCCAAGGAAATCTCCGGGGGCAATGCCTTGATTTCCGAGCCGATCTTTTCGTCTAGAGAGGAGAGAAAGGCGGAGTAATCGACGAGTTGGGTGTTTCGGTAGGTTTGCTCCATCCGGTTAGGCATGCAGATCTGTTTGGGATTCCGGGTCGTCACCACGGTGTTCGTGTCGACGACGAAGTAATCCATCTCTTTGCGGGACGGGGAAGTTCCGTACGAGTGAGTGGGCTTGGTGCGGCCTAACGCGCGGTCGAACCGATTGGCGTCAGCCAGCCCATCATTCAGGAGTCGGTTGCGACCGGCCTCGCAAGGGATACGGGAATAATCCCGCAAGATTCCCAGCCAAGCCAAGTCTTCGGGTATGAATTCAAGCGGCTCCTGTAGCGAGATCTGGGTCTTGGCGAGGTGGGACAAGATCGCGGTCACTTTCCTGGAGCCCGCCGAAAGCTCGAATCCGATGGGTAGGTGCTCTTCCAGCAAGGAGTGCCAGCTGGCGACTTTACGCATCGGGCCGATTCCATGGGAAGGATTTGCCCGGTAAGCTTCGCAGGCTTGGGCTGCCATCGTCGCCGCGAGCTGAGCATCGGCAGCGTTCTTTGTCGCGACCTTCAAGGCCGCAAGGGAGTCAGCCAGCCTCTGGCTTAGGAGATTCTTCTCCATGCCGAAGTTTTGGATCCTTACGGCCAGCTCCGATAGGGAGAGCTGCATTTTCTCCTCGGTTTCGGAGATCAGCGCCCGGTCGCCGGCCGCGTCCAACCCATGGCGGATCTTATGCTCGATGGCCTCCTGGATGCCTTTGATTTTCGAGAGATTGTTCAGCCGGACGGCTTCTGTGTTGGCGTGGTACTTGGCGTGGGCGGCTTCCTTCTCTTGCAGTTCGGCTTTCACCGCTTCGTGCGTGGCGTGGGCGGCCTCACGAATCTTTTCGGTCTGCTGCTGTTTTTCCGCCGAGAAGATTTCGCTCAGCGTGATGGTTTCCAGGGATGTGGGTTCGGTGCTCATGTTATGGATCAGAGGATGATGTTATTGCGAAATTCGCCGGTGGAGGTGCGGCCGCCTCGCTGCTTGAACTGGATTTCGGCGATGGCTTGGCCTAGGGCCTGGTGAGCTTGGTCGATGACCATGGCTTGGCGGTTGTTGGGAGTGAGGATGCTGCCATGGACGAGGTGGTTACGCACCAGGGCGCTGGCGCGGAACTTCCAAGAGAGGTTGTCGCGGGCGAAGATCGCCTGATGGGCGCCGGAGGCGCGCTTGAGTTCGAAGATGCTTTCGACGAGAGGAAGCATGCCTTTGTGCACTCCGGCAGCTTTCATCGCCGTGCGGATCTCGACTTCGGACTCGATGGCACGATACAGCGTGCCCAGGGTGGCGAGCATTTCTTCGGCCTGGTAGCCATCGGCCTTGGCCCGGGTCACGGCTTCGATGCGGGCGCGGAGGGCATGCGTCGGCGCGTGTTTGCCATGTTTGAGGAGGTCTTCGTAGGTCTGTCGGATAGCTTTCCGGGTCTCCTTGCCGAAGGCGGCTTCCTCTCCGTGCATGACGGAGTCGCGGATGTCCTTGAGCTTGGCGACGCGTTCGAGCAGTTCGGCCGGCAGGCTGCGGAGTCTTCGCGAACGACTGATCAGTTCGCCGAGCGGCATGATCCAATAAGCCGGGACATCGGCGAAACGGCTGAGCTCGGCATCCGCGATCTTGAGCGCTTCGGCGCCAGGAGAGAGCCCGATGCTTTCGCCGAGGATCTGCTCGATGCCGGCCATGCGGAGGATGGCTTCGTAGTTCTGGAGCAGCTTGGTGCGGGTCAGCTTGGCGACGTTTCCGTTGGCCATGGTGAAGTCGGCCTTGCCGGTCGATTGGACCTGCATGATCGCTTCAGCGAAACTGCGGTGGGGGTGATTGTGATGGTGAGTGTTGATCATAGGTGGGAGGGGTTAGGTAAAGGGTCTCTATAAATAGGGGTGGTGGTGTGGGTGAGTTCGGTCAGGGCGCTTGTCGCACGAATCAGCTCTCGTTTGATTTAAGTGGTTGTTGGTGTAGGGAGTAGGGGTGACAAAAGGGGCCGGCCCTTGCGGGCCGGCCGCGTGCGGGACTAGTCCTTGCCGCCCGAGCAGGCGTGCCAGCAGCGGCTTTCGCAGTCGTGCCAGCAGTTCTCGCCGGCGGTCGCGCCGAGGGCCTCGTTGAAGGCCTCCTGGTAGAGCTGTTGGGTGCGACGGAAGGCGGACTCGAGATCCTTGGCGTCCTGTTCGCCGCGCATCCCGAAGTAGGGGTAGTGGTGCAGGTAGCCGCCGAAGAGCTTGTCGCAGTCGCCGACGTAGGCGCGGGTGTCGAGGATGTGCTGGTGCCAGAAGAGGTCGATGGCGTTGGTCGGGACCATGCCCTTGCCGTGGCGCTTCACGAGGGTCAGCCAGCGCTTGTATTCGAGCTCGGCCTCGTCGGTCTGCTGGAGCGACCAGCCCTGGCCTTCGTCTTTGTCGCGCAGCTTCATCTTGACCATCTCGAGGTCGAGGGCGGCGATCTGCGCGTCAACGCCCTTGGTGGCGAGCCAGCTGATGCGCTCCTGGCTGAGCGGGGCGGGGAAGACCATGTGGGTCGGCGCCGGGTTGAGGGTGGAGGCGTGGGCCAGGAAGGCTTCCGCCGCGGGGATCTGGGTTTGGGTGTTCATGGTGTGGTTTTAGGAGTGCCGATTTAGCCGACGGCGTTGGCTTCCCGGTCGCTTGCGCGGCCGAAAGTGTCGAAAGGGGAAGCGATCCAGCGGCGGATCAGCAGGCGGTCCTTGTCGCCGCCGAGCGCCGAGCGGCCATGGAGCATGCGGCCGTTATCGATTAGGAGGGATTCGCCGGGGTAGAGGCGGAGTGAAAGGGTAGGGGTGGCTTCGAGCGCCTGGATGAACTTGCGGAAAGCCGGCGAGGACTGACCGTCGGTCATCCAAGGGGTAAAGTATACCCAGTTGGAGCCGTCCTCGTCGTTGCGCAGCACAGGGTAGCTCCCGGTGTCATCGGGGAAGACGACGTGGGTGCGAATGGAGACCGCGCGGAGCTCATCGCGCTCTCCATCCGTCAGAGTATCCAACGCCGGCTTGGTATCCTTGAGTAGGCTGAAGCCTCCCTCGGAGGACTGACGAACGCACTCCCAGCTGATCCAGCGGGCGCGGGGGTGGTCCGTGTGGAGCTGCATCTCCTTGTCCGTGGCCAAGGCCGCTTTGGCGTTGGCGCGCGGGGTGATCTCGGTCGTCTGGATGACCGGGCCTAGCTGGGCAAGTTCGGCCAGCAAGGCCTCGCGGGCCTGCGGACGGAGGATGGTCCAGCCGTTTGCACTGGTATGGGTAGAATGCAGCAGTGGGTTCATGCGTTGGAACGCCACTCTGCTTCAGATTACGTTTGGGTAAATGAGGTGCACATTTGCGGGGCCAGATTGTCCGGCATAGGTTAGCAGGCTTAGTTTAACCCCCGTAAATATGGGGTGAGCGCATGGGTTTAGGGTTAGCAAGTATCGCCGCCTTGACCCATTAGTTGCGGCATCTAATAAGCGTACATATGACTAAGCCACCAGCCGGAGATGCCGACAAGTGGGCAGGGTTGCTTTTAACTGAAGCCTTGGCTGGCCTGCATAAGTACGCGTTGAAGGAGATGACCGGCGAAATGACGCCGAAGATGCGTGACGACCTTCAGCGAGTTCGCGGCCAGAAGCCCGGTTCGTTCAAGGTTACTCTGAGTAGGGCCCGGAGTTTTCTGAAAGTATCGAGGACTGAGTTGGTCAAAATGATGAAGAATGGCTTAGGGGAGTTAGTGAAGAAGGACCGCGATTACTTGGAGTCTGCTGTGCGCGTCGAAAAGGCCCTGGCGGGAGTCGAGGCGGGCATTTGCCAAATCATGCCTGACTTCTCCCGTGGTGAGGCCGAGCGTTGGCCTGGGCCGATAGGCTATCGGGTCGCACTCAATCATTTCGTGGCGGTCTCGCTGCGTGTTCACTCGATCTTCCCCAAGATAGAGTACGACCGGATAGTTGGCCTGGTTGTTCAGGTGGTATTGACCCCTATTCTTGCCCATAATCTGACTTTCCTGCTTCGTTCAGATCCGGCAGTTTTTAGGGTTATCGCAGGTGATGGTAGGGCGCGTGATGGTGATCCAATCAACAAATCCCTACTAGCTTGGTATGCCGAAAATGCTCAATTTAAGATTAAAGGGCGAGCTGAGCCTCAGGATTACGCCCACACCGCGACTTTACTGGATGCCGAAAGAGAGACGCTCAGCAGGTGGCAGTTATTGTTTGATGCCTTCCTGCATTTCCATCCCCAGAAAACAGAGGCAAAAAAACAGTTTGGCCTAATCAAGGATCTCGTGACTGAGCACGTCGAAAATCCCGCAACTAGCCGTCTGTGGTCTAGTCTGGCAGATCTCGCCTCCGGGGATTTCTCGGCGGATGAGATGTTGGTCGCCAAAGTCATCCAGCAAGACGGAGACTTGTTCAAGAAAACAGACCAAGCACCCTTGGTTAACTGTGCGCGGGCTAAGTTTGGACTCCTGAGGTTTGCTCTCAAAATGGAGGTTGAGGCCGGGCTTTTGAGGGTGGATCCCGATAAGGCGCTCTTGGATGCGGATAGGGTCATTAAGGATCATGAAGGATATTCTCACCCAGGGCATACGGACGAGTCGCAGGCACAGAAGCTATTTGGGTGGGCTTACCTTCTATCGAGGCGGATACTCCTTGGGAGGAATGTTAAAGGCAATCCGGGCTATGGATTGTCGGATGATTTGAAGAATGCCGCCGACGTCTTAAAATTTGAATGGAAAGCGTCCAAATTACTGGAGCGCCTCTTCGTTTCACTTGCCAGGACCAAGGTTTTGGAAGCCGATGCCCCGGGCAGGCAGTACGGCTTGTTAGCTCTCAGATATTGGGCAGGAGTGAGGTCAAACCCGCGTTTCATCATTGATGTCAAGGGCAGGGTGGGGACCGATTATATCGAGGAAGCCATCACGAGACTGAAGAAGGACGATGCCCGCGAGATACCTAAAGGCGTCGTGTGGATGCTGATGGCTAGGAATGCCCTACACCAGGCTCACCTTTGCCGAAATCAGCCGCAAAAGCATTTAGTGCAATTAGACCAAGCCCTCTCACACTATGCGCGGACATTGGACGCCATTTTTGATTCGAAGGCTGGATTCGAAGAAGATTTATCCGTTAGAAATAACGAAGGCACTATGGATGGCGAGATTGCCGCTTGGTGCATTCCAGAAATGGTCGCAGCCATTAGCATGAAAGAAAAGGCTACGGTAGATAAGAAGGCTAAGCTGAATATCCTACGTTATCGGAAGGCGCTTATCACCGCCGGCGAAATCCAGTTCGGTATCTACTTCAACTTGGAGTCCGAGCTTGAGCGGATCAGCACGGGTTTGCGCATTAGATGTGACCTTAAGGGCTAATTTATCGTTCAGCTCTGCTAACCTAATTTAGCCATAAATATGGGCTTTTAATGCATCTGGCGGGCGCCCGCTAACTTTGCGCGCCGGCTGCCTGGTGATTAAACCTGAGGAAGTTGAGCGCCTGTCGTTAAGGGCGAAGATGGTGGCGTCATGATTGACGCTTCGATCTACCTCACCACCGACGGCGCGCCCTTGCCCGTCGAGCGCGACCTCCGGCCGAAGGCCACGTCGCTGCTGGTTGTCCCGCCCTTCCTCAAGCACTTCGGCGGGCCGATGGCCGGTCCGGCTTACCTCAAGGGGGCTGGCGAACGCGCCGGCCACACTGTGACCGTCATGGATCTCAACCGACAGTGGATCCAGGAGCGCATCACGTCGACCCACACATCCGGTCTCATTAAAGGCGACCATGACAAGCCCTCCAAGGAGCTATCGCGTCTCTATCAGGATTGGCAGGCGCTTTGCGCCAGCCACTGGCCGTTTGCGCTAGTTCGTAACGAATGGGAGTCCCGCACGGTGGTCCTCAATGCTGCGCATGATGAAGTCGTCGCCTGCGCCATGAATCTCGCCAAGGGTGCCTTCGGGGGGTGGGTTCGTACCAATCTGAGCCAGGCAAGTCGTCCGGACCTCGTGGGACTCTCGGTCATGTTCAGCGGTCAGGTCATCGCCGCACTCGCCGTCACCGAGATCGTCCGCCAGGTGTGGCCGGGCGTGCCCGTGGTCTGGGGTGGCGCGCATGTCACCGCCTTGGCTGAGCCGATTAGCCGTGATGCCGCTTATGGCCAAGGCATCGATGGCTTCGTGGTAGGTTATGCCGAGCGCACCTGGGTCGAGCTGCTGGACGCTGTCGCCAGCGGCAACCCATGGCCAAAGGAGGTCTTCGCGGCCGGCACCCAGCAGTTTCGCGCCAAGGAAGACTCCAAGGCGGTTCCGGCCTTCGATCTGTCCGGATACGGCGCCGGTAGCCTTACTCTCCCCGTCCAGGCCTCGCGCGGCTGCGCCTACGGTAAGTGCGCCTTCTGCACTTACCCGAAGATTGAGGGCAAGCACCGCAAGCTGGACCTGGTCGGATTGGAGCCGGTCATCCAGCTCGCGGCAGAACGAGATGCCGTCCTTTCCTTCAAGGACAGCCTGCTGGTGCTGAACCAGCTCATCGCGATCGGCGACATGATCAAAGGAAGGGTCATGTGGAGCGCCTGCACCAAGCTGCACCCGAACCTGAACGTCCAGACCATGAAGCGCCTGCATGCCGAAGGGCTCCGCACCTTGGAGGTCGGACTGGAGACGCTCGACGAGTCGTCGCAGGAACTCATCAACAAGCCTCAGAAGCCGGAAGTCCTCACGAGCTTCTTGGACGCGGCGGCTGAGTCCGGCGTCGCCGTCGTGATCAACTACATGACCGGCCTGCCGGGCGCCGATGCCGCGGCCGAGGCGTACTGGCTGAAGGTCGTCCGCGATGAGGTGGCCTCTCGGCCAGCCCTGAACGCGATGATCGAGCATAATACCTTCCAATTGGAGATGATCTCCCCGATGGGAAGCAATCCGCAGGCCTACGGCATCGAGGTGCTCCGCAGCTGGCCTTGGTCGTCCCTGCTGGAATTCCAGGTCCATTCCCAACTCATTGAAATCTCATGACCATCGAAGATAAAAACCTCAAAGAAAGAGCTCACGCTGGTGACCCTGAAGCACAGCTCGCTTACGGCCTAAGTTTACGCTGGGAGCGGGGCTATTTTGCCCGCGCCGGCGTCATCGGCTTAGATCCTCCATGCGAGGCGCAAGCGTGGATTCAAGCGTCAGCCGACCAAGGGCATGCTCCTGCCCAATTCATCATGGGCAAGATATACGATGCCCAAGGCATTGGAGGTAGTGCCATCGCATACTATAGAATGGCAGCTGAGCAAGGGCACCAGCCAGCCAGGCGTCAACTAGAGCAAAATTCCACAGCGAGCCTGCCCAGGCTACCCAGCCTACCCACTCCTTCTCTGCCAAGGAAAGCGCCACCGGCTCCACCCGCTCGGCGGATATAATTTATGTAATGTATAAAGGAAACCACTTCCCAGAGCATAGCTATTCGTTAGTCTGCCGATACCCCTCCATGGATACATGGGAATACACCTGTAATCAAAGCCCGCAGCAGGCCTTTAACACGGTTCGCTTCTATGTCCGGACCAAGGTACTGGAGCTGGGAGGAGGCGCGGCGCTCAACGGCGAAGGCATCGACTTGGATTTCATCGGTATCAGCGGCGTCGCCAGGATCCGCTTCGCCAAAACCAAGGACGGCTCTCGGGTTTCCGTGACGGTCCCAGACCCTCTGCGCGAAAAAGTGTCCGCTTTGATGGGCGGGTTGGTCGCCAAACGAAAGCTTAAGTCGGTTAATAAGCACGGAGGCCCTTCTGTCATCGAGAAGAAGGATTTCACCAAGGCAGTCGATGTCCTGAAGGCGCATCTCGCCCGCGACGATTTTTCAAAGCATATAGAGGTTCTGCCAGAGGCCTTGCTGCATGCGGAGTCATGCCTCTATGAGCATGACGGAAAACTTGATAAGGCCCTGACGCACCTGGCCGCATTCGCGGCTAAGCGAGCGGGGAAGAATATACCCATACACCGTCTGAAGGATGTCGCTAGGGACTCAGCCCTAGGAAATCTCTACCGGCCCATGGTCAGCGACACGGTGGTGCGCGTCCATGGAGAACACTACCGATTTGAATACAACGGAAAGAAGACCCTTTTTGACGAGCATATCACTCTGGGCGGCGGCTACCCCAAGGAGTGCATGTCCATTCACATCATCTGGGACGAAGTTCGCGCGAAGCTAGTCATAGGCTACTTCGGACAGCACTTGCCCACTTCTGAAGACAAGTAGCTCAACCGAGCTGCACTAAAAGCCCTGAGTGATCAGAAAGCCCGCGCGTCCTAAAGGCCGGAAGGTGCTTCAGTTTGGCCTTCTTGACGCCATTTCCGATGAATGCATGATCGATTCTCCTGAGCCGATCGCTTTTGCGGGCGCCTTTAAAGGTCCACGCCTTGTCTCCGCCTCTGGTTTGGTCCCATAGGTTGCGCCAGCCAAACTCGATCCATGACTTGAGCTGCGGCCCCCATTTTTTATCGCTGGGGTCGGTATTGAAATCCCCGATGAGCATGGTTCGGGATTGGGCGCGCTTTTTCATCCAAGCAAGGATCTGATCGAAGGGGCGTTTCTTCATGCCTTTCGTGGGCATATGGATGCCGGAGATCAGGACATCGCCAATCTGACACCAGAGCCAATTATTCTTCAGCTTATTGCCGCGCTTGCTGAATCGATTATCCGTTTCCAAAGGCAGCTTGCTGTAAAGGCGCACGTGTCGCTTCCGGCTGTGCAGGGTAGGGCGGGACGCATGCTCATATCCGAGTTCGCTAAGGTCGCTTTGATAGGCCTTTTGGCTTCCAAGGGTAAGCTCGGCCAAAATGATCACGTCCGGCTTGCCCCCGAGCCGCCAAAGAACCCCGCAATCTATCAAGCGCCTGCCAGTGTTCAGGAATAGGACTTTCACTGGGGGCTTCATCTCAGTAGTTTCTTCAGGAAGCACCCCATGGCAATCCCTCCCCACCTCCGTTCGCTCAAGCCCGGTATGGCCGAGAGGCTGGGGTATTACGTGTACCTGTATGTGGACCCGCGGGACGGGAAGGTGTTCTATGTCGGGAAAGGGAAGGGCGAGCGGTGCCTGGACCATCTGTTTGAAGATGATGACCACCCGAAGGTGAGGCGCATCCGGGAGATCTTCGATGCCGGCCTGGAGACCCGCATCGAGATGCTCGCCCATGGCCTCCGCACGGAACAGGAGGCCTATAATATCGAGGCGGCCGCTATCGGCCTGCTTGGGCTCGAGAACCTGACCAACCGCGTCGTGGGTAAGGATAGCCTGCGGTTCGGCCGCAAGGGACTATCGGAGCTCGAGGGATATTATGCCGCCAAGCCCGTGAAGATCTCCGACCCCGTCATCCTGATCCGCATCAACCAGCTTTATCGTCATGGCATGTCCGCCGCTGAACTCTACGACATAACCCGCGGCGTCTGGAGGCTGGTTTTTGAAAGGGCTAGTGCCATGAAGTACGTCTTTGCCGTCTACGAGGGGGTCGTCCGCGAAGTCTATGAGATCGCTAAGTGGCAGCCCGCGCAGATTAGCGGTTACACAACGCGAACGGACCTTATACCCGAAGACGGCAAAGGACGTATCGAGTTCATCGGCAAGCTAGCTCCGGAAGCCATCCGCCAGAAGTATCTCCTGGGCGATGTCACCGCCTATACGAAGGTCAGCCTGCAGGCACCTTGCCTTTATATTAACGAAACCTGAGCTCCGCTCAGAGGGCTGCCAAGAAATCATTCAGCCTGGTCGCTATCAGTTTACGTCGGGCGGACAGGAACTCCTTGTAGTTCTCGGTCTTCAGCAACCTGGGGTCAGTAGGGATGCACTGTGAGTCGAACGCTGATTGTCCCGCGGATTCGATGAGTGCGGGGAAGTAGTCTGCCGGAGACTTATCGCTAATGTTGCGATTGGTCTTTCCGCTGATGAAGCACAGATTGGCGATGTCATCCGCTTCCCGCGAAGAATAGGTGCTCTTAAGAAGGGCCTTCGGGAAGATGTGATGGAACTGAAGTTTATGCTGAACTCCGGAGTGGTCGAAGGCTATGGACAGGTTGGACTTCCAGTCTTTTGCGCCGGCGGCCCTGAAAGCCATGAACATGGTCTTAAAGAGCGCGCTGCGCTGGTTTCGCCCTTCGAGTTCTTCCGGCGAAATGGTTAGGGATCCGACTTGCTGGCGAAGCCTTTCCGTGAGGTCATGGACGCTGCCTCCATCGCGGATAATGGCGAGGTCCTGGTCTAGAATCGTTTCGGTTGATCCCCTTGAATAGCGACCTTTTGCGTTGGCGAGCAGTGCCCATGCGCTGAGCGCGTCGGCTTCAGCCCGAGTCAGGTCGAAGCTGCGCTTATGGGCATAAGATGCAATCGCGACGATGAGTGGGCCGAACACGGGGTCAGGCCGTACCTTTGAGTGGTGAACCAAAACTCGCGTGAAAGGAGCGAATTTCGGTTCAGGTGATTTCCGGGTACGGCCTGACCCCATTAGCGCCCGGATAACACCCTCAGGACCGTCAACGAGAACGCCAAATCGCTGAAGATCGACACGCATGGCTTCGAGTAAGCCCGCTTAGGCGCACGGCTTACCTTCCAAGATTCTCGTTCTTAGGATGGCCGATAACCTTCGGCCTTCCTTCGTGCGTGGGTGCGCTGGAGCGCTAGCTTTGCCAGGCTTGGTGAGCCATAGGTCCGGCGAGTGACCTTCGGCTTCCCGATAGGGTAGGGCGTGTTGCCGCGATACATCCGTTCCAGGTCCGTCGTCTTCGTGATCAGCACGGCGCCTTTCACCGTCGCCTCCCAGCGCCGATAGACGCACCGCCGCAGGCCTTCTTTAAGGGTCTTCTGGAGGCGGACTTGTTGCGTAGCGTGGGCCATCGCTTTGTCATCTAGATGGTCTTGCCCGGAGCCACTGGCGAGATTGAATCAGCCCATGAAGCCCCTTTGCCGCGTGGCGCTACTACAGAAGTATCAGCCAGTCACGTCTAACGGATGTAAGACGTTTTAATTATGGCCATCTTTTATCCGTCAGATGCCAGGGCCAAGGACGCTCCGGGCGGACCGGAGCAGAAGGTTTTGAATGCCCTGAAAAAGGAACTAGATGACTCTTGGAAGGTTATCCCTAACTTGTATCTCGCAAAGCATGAGAAGCAACTGAGGGGGGAGGCGGACATTGTGCTTATCCGTGAAGGAGTGGTGATTCTCTTAGAGGTTAAGGGTGGGGTTATCTCAAGGGGGATTGATCGGCGCTGGAGCCAGAATGGCAGGGAATTGAAATGCCCAGTAACCCAGGCTTCCGCCAACTTCGAAACAATCAAGAAGTACACGAAAGAGGCGAGCGGGCGATTTTCTATGGCGGAATGGTGCTGCGCATTCCCTCAGTCGGTCTTCCGCGAGAATTCTATCGAGTGGCGTGATGATCAAATGTTTGATTCACGTACGCTGCTTAACGGCATAGGAAATGCGTTGATAAGACTCCACGAGAGGATCGTTAAGGAGCAGTTGCCCAGGCTTGGGCCAGCCTCGAAGCTTGATGGGAAAGCTACAGATGCCTTAGTGCATATTCTCAGGCCTGAAATCGAAGGAAAGCTGACCGTCAGCGACTTGGTCGAGCTTGCTGAAATAGAGGTTGGCCGGCTGGAGGCAGAGCAACTTGACGCGCTTGGAATGATCATGGCAAATAAACGCGTGGTTGTTACGGGCGGAGCTGGGTCAGGGAAAACGGTGCTAGGCTATCTCGCGTGCGAACGGTTCCTAAACGAGAACCCGTCAGCACGCGCAGCTTTTGTCTGTTGTTCAAGCCACCTAGCCCAAGACATCAGACGCAAGGCAGATCGGGCGAACTTTGGAAGCAGACTCCAGGTCTACTCCCTGCATGACCTGACTAGATACTTCTGGGAACGCTTGGTTGCCAGTCCCGTTAGGCATAAATCCATAGGAGTGTGCGCGTTCGCGCGTGAGGGGTGGCTAGAGAGCTGGTCGTTAGGCGCCAACCTCAGTTTTGAAAACCCAAGCGAGACGTACCTCAAGTTGCTCGACATGGAACGCAATGGTTTAGCCGAGCGTGCCGCAATCAACTTCAAGACCTTGTACTCAAAGTCCCCGATTTGCAGCAGGAAGCTATTCTTAGACGGAAACCAGTTCGATTTCGTCGTCATTGATGAGGCTCAAGATTTCACCTACAGCCCCCATGATTTATGCTACCTAAGTTTAGTTATTAAAGGAGGACTATCGGAAGGAAAGGTCGTCTGGATCCAGGATATCCACCAATCAATCCGGCCATTCTTTGTAGAATATGACATGAACGGAATGCCCTCATTTAGCCCAGAAGAGCTTTCCTACGCTGAATGTCCGCTTCCTCCGAAGAATTACAGGAATCCGCCGGGTGTGGTCGCTCTTGCTGGGGCATTTAATCCGGGCGTTCCGCAGAAGAGTCTGCGCGAAAGTCCCCAAGGGAATGAATGTGAGTTCGTGCTTTGTCATGATGGTAAAATAGGAGATTCACTTGATAAAGTCTTGATCCGCTTAGATCAGGATGGCGTGAAATCTTCCGATATCGCGATCGTGACAATTGATGGTTATGGAGAGGAAGCCTTCAGAAGGGGCTCGCTGCATTCTGGACATCGTGTCATCAAGGTTCCGGCAGACCAAGAGCAGGCAGTGCTAAGAGACAACGCCGACGTTATTCGTGCGATGAACCTTCTTGAAGCCAAAGGACGAGAGTTTCCCGTCGTCATTTTGGTGGACCTACCTGACATGGACAAGGATCACGAACATAACTTTATGCACGTTGCCATAACTCGCGCCAAAGCGAAGCTGTTCGTAATATGTGGACCAGAGAGAATGGCTACTCTCAGAAAAATCGCGGCCGGCAAGGCCTGATTACATGTTAAAGACGCAGCTTCTTAATGTCATCCAGAGCCAGTACCACCTGGACCTTGGGCTGGATGCCTTTCTCGGTCATCAGGTTCAGTAGCTCGGAATCCGATATGCCCATGGCCTTGGCCAGCCCGGACAGGCTTAGGCAGTCGGGTTGGGGCGCGTTAAGATCGGCCCCGGTGATCTTTGCACGTTCGGCGCGCTTGCTGAATTCGGCAATAAATGGGTCCAGGTGTTCCGCCGGGAAAGGTGAGTCTTCGGTCGGAGTGAAGCCTGCAGGCAGGACGGCCATGCCGATCTGGAAGACATCATAGTCGCCGATCATGTCAGCGGCCGACGCAATGAGCTCAGAGAGGGGTCTGCCTAGCGTCCTGGCGACTTCGCCGTAAGAGATGACCTTCTTATACTCGGGCGCCGGAATCAACGGCGTGTTCAGCAGCCCGCGGTTCTGGATCACGCGATTGTAGGCGTCGACAATCGTCTCCCTGTCGAGTGACTCATTCACTCGCGGTGCTTCACCGTCAATGCCTCTTACGCGAAACGACTCTTCGATTGCCGTGAGGATGTCGTCAACCGACACGGATTGCATGAGGAAGTTGACCAGGCCTTCAGCGCTGAATGGGCGGTCGTCAACCACTTCGATCAAGGCGTCTCCCGGCAGCCTGACGGGAGCCTGAGTAAAGACAACCTCGCGTCGCTCCGGGCTTACCTGCCTTACCCAGGCCTCGATCCGGTCGCCTTTGAGGCCACGGAAAGACGAAGACATCTGCGTATAGTGGAGGATTCCCGAGACATCTGGATTATCGAGCCTAAGTAAAGCAAAGCTCGGAGATCCCGATGCGGTGACGCGGAGATACTCGATGGTCGCCGTAACCTTCTGGCCGATGGCAATCTGAAGATATGGCTCAATCGGCAGATGCGCCCTGTTCTTGCTTGGTGCCGCCTGGACAGCCTGAGCTGAAACTTGCTCCTCAGGCATCTCTGTCAGCGGCACGGTCAATGGGGAAGGCTGCCCTGTGCCTGAAATCTGAGGTTCGCGCGCATTGAGGATGTAGGTATCCGCGGTAACGAGTTCCGTTAGTTTGGCGATGTCGAGGGAACCATCGGCCTTCGGGATCTTGCAAGCGCCGGCGGAGTGCTTGATCGGAAGATAGGCGGCGTTTTCAGGCGTAACCGACATCTCGCCGGTGAGACCCAGCAATCCATTGACCTTACCAACGGAATGGGCGTCCACGACCGTCACCACGACTGCCGGAGTGAGGAGGCGCTCGATCGACTGCAATTCTCCGGAGTTCAGGGTTTCCTTATGCAGGATGAGCACGGGCTGCCGTCGCTGCTTGCCACGATACACGCTGGGAGTGCAGATGGCCATGAGCCTATCGATTTCTGCATCGGTTTCGCACCAACGGATACCTGCGTAATAGAGCTCCTTGGGTACGCCCAGAAGGTTGAGTGGTCGTCTCCAATCGAACGATACCGCCGCAATGTCCTCGAGGCCTTCAAGCTGCTTGGCCCGAGTTTGGGCTGAGATTTTAAGCAAGGACTCTCCGATCTTATCGGCCTGCACATAGACGGTCGAGTGGGGCCTGCCCGGGCGAGACAGCTTCAGCAGGAGGCTCCCGGGGCGCAGTTCAGGCCTGGCAAAGTCAAAGGCCCCGTGGATCATCTCGAGAGCCTCTTCTGGCGAAGTAGGGTTATTGAGGACGACACAGGTCTCCACTTCCAACTCATCCGGGAACGGGGACTTATATCCGTATCGACCTTCTAGCTCAGCGATAGGGCTTAGAGTCATCTGACTCAATGCTTCCGCAGTCTGAGCAAGCTCATCGATGGCTTCCGGCGATCCCAACTCGCAATCAAACCAGCGTCCGCCCGGGGTAGGACAGATGACTTTTGGGCAGGATTTTTGAGCCTTCTCGCAGGTTTCCCGAATCAGGTCGCTGAGATCAGCCCGAGCGCCTTTGTCGCCATGGACAAGAAAGATGCCCTTGGTCTGTTCAGCACGTTCGAGCTTATCACCGAGGATGTAACGAATGATGGAGGGGCCATCGGCATGCCCAGAGTAGTATTCGGAAACCGAGTCGAAGCCGCACTTGATCGAGTCGCCGGGTACGGCTTTTGCGGGCCGGCCGTTTTGCTTATCTTTTGGGATTTTAACCGCCAATGCCGAGCGGTCGTTAAGGGAAAGGGGGGCGATTTGCCGCAGCTGGCTGCCCGGGGAGCGGGCAGGGACATAGCCGCAAAGGACGAAGGTGGCGTCTTCCTTGTCGAGGAAACCATCCATCAGTTCGGTGACATAGCCACCTTGGGTCATGCCAGTCCCGCAGATGACGACGGTTGGGCATCCGGTGGGGAAACTGGGTTTCCCCCATCTGACCTCAGTGCAAATGGCATCATGATCCTCATCCATTCGGGTCACGACGTCCCTCTTGTTGTAAGGGATAAGTCCGTCAAAGACGCCGGCTTCATCATCACCGGCCTGCCGGATGGTACGGATCAGCTGGGAATGTTCGTTGAAGAAACAGTGACCATCGGTGAATTCAGCGAAGAGGAAATCCCGATAGGTTTGAGCGTAGTTGTAAGATAGGCCAGAGGGGATGCAGATGAGCGGAACCACGGACTTGGCTAGCCCGATTTCGGATCTATGATACTGAAGCGCCAAGAAGACGTCCGCCAGTACGTCCAAAGTTCGCTGGAGGGAGAACGCGGGGATGACGACGAGGGAAGAATTGCCGTGCCGGAATGCCTTCGAGAGCATCTCGCAGACCTTCTCCTGTCGTCGCCGGCCGGAAGCACTATCCTTGCTTCTGGGGCGGCTGCCGTAGGTGGATTCACTGATAATGTAATCGGAGGGCTGATCGTGTGCGAGTCGCTCGGCGTGGAGTGACATCGTTTCGTCACTGTGCTCAACAGGGCCGATGTCGCCGGTGAATAGGACGGAGCTGCTTTTGCCATCGGCGCTGGCGACGATGCGGAAAGCGCATGCGCCTAGCAGGTGGGAGGTCGCCGCCGCCTGAATCGTGACGTTGTGCTCCAGCATGACAGGCGCGCCCGGCTGCACATATTTAGCCGACCGTAATGCTTCGAGGGTGCGATCGAGGCTAGCCTCATCGGCAGGGTCGTTTCCTTCCCTCGCTTCGATGCGCCTGCTGTCAGGCAAGGCGATTTCAGCTAACTTTGCGGTCTCCCGGGAGCAAATGATCTGCCCTTTGAATCCAGCCTGGAACCAGCGAGGAAGATGGTTGATATGGTCGCCGTGGGCATGGGTTAGGATGATTCCCGAGAGTTTGTCCGGCGTGCAGTCACGAGGTAGGTTCCGCGGTAGGGCCAGCTGCTCGTCATCGTCTTCTCCCTGGGTCGCGCCGCAGTCTACCGCGTAGATGTTGCCGCTGGCCTTGACCTTGAAGAAATGGCAGGAGCCGGTGACCGTCGTGAGGGCACCATGGAACTTGAGCAGCAGGGGCATCCCCGCAGGAAAATACCCTGTCGACCCAGGACAACCTCATTTGAATAAACGCTTTATAAAGTCACATTATTGAACTTGTTGAGGGTCTGGCAGTCTTTAACCTGTGAGAAATAGGTCATGCCCATCACTCCGCAGCAAAAGAAGGCGATTGCTTACAACCAGGATAAGTGGAGGTCCGTGAAGCATCTTGAGTCGTGGGCGGCCAAGATTAGTCGGGTGGAAGGTAAGGATTTCCTTTCAAGGCTCGATCACGCAGTGCGCGTCAAATGGCTTGAGGAGGAGTATCCGGGGTGGGGAAAGGGTATCGTCTATTACCGACTGACGGCCAAGGGACGTAAGTACCTCAAGAAGCATAGCTATGACAAAGCCTTGGAGGCGTTCAGGCTTCCTGAGGCTATCAAGCTGTCGGCCACCCGTGCTGACCTGCAACGCCAAGGCTGGTTCAGCGTTAAGCATGTGGGTTGGGTCGACGATAAGCTGATCGAGGCCGGTCACTACGAGCTGGCCGTCTTCTTCCGCCAGAAGATGAACGAGACCTTCTTCCGCCTCACGGCCGCCGGCAAGGTGTGGGCGAAGCAGGCTTTGCGCAGCCGCATGGAAGCCGAGCTACGGGCGGAATTCCGTGAGCGCCGCGCGAAGGAAACTAAAATACTGGGCGTTAAGCTCACCGACCCGGCCCAACTTATCTGTGCCTGGGATACTTAACTTATGAATGACGAAGATGACCTTTTGGTAAATCGCGGCCGATACTACCCAGTGGGGGCCGAACACGGGGTCAGGCCGCTCCCAGTAAAGTCACGCGACTAAAAGTGGCTGAAGGACGCGAATTTAGGAGCGCGTGAAGTGAGGAGCGGCCTGACCCCTTAGCTCGAGCAGAGGAGTTTCCG
>Ga0222712_10002722_pt1 | contig 19870 bp, 19 predicted proteins | sample C33_657DmetaG_FD_165043 | JGI IMG/M metagenome (GOLD analysis project Ga0222712, IMG submission 165043) | Estuarine water microbial communities from San Francisco Bay, California, United States - C33_657D | ecosystem: Environmental > Aquatic > Marine > Unclassified | place: USA: California... | reverse complement strand
TTTCTAATCTGTGAGTCATCAACAAAGATGTGAGGACGATTGACTTGAAAGTCATAAAACTCTTCCGAATCAATATCAGCAATAAGTTCTGGAACAACATCATTTGGCTCATTTTGCCAAGCAGAAAGTAGATGCTCGACTGCACCAGTTGCTGCTTCACCCGCATCATTCCACCCAGAAAAGGCCATCACCATTATTGGATTGCGAAGAGCTGGGATGTGATGTATCTCCATAGGGTTAAACCTTAGGGTAATCTTGCAGAGTTCTGCTAGATGAATATCTCAAAGGAGACGGGTGAAAAGTTTTTTTGACGCAGTCTTCTTCGATATGGACGGCTTATTGGTTGATTCTGAACCAGAATGGCTCAAATCTGAGAGTGAGATAACAGCTGCATATGGCTATGAGTGGAACTCTGATGATCAGGTCGCTTGCTTAGGCGGCCCACTATCTAGGGTTGGGCAATACATGCATGATAAGTGCAATCAGGCAGAGAGTGCTGAGTTTTTCACCGCCAAGCTAGTACAAGTACAAGCCGAGAAGATGCGCTCTCACACCCCCTTTATGCCAGGGGCTTTTGAATTAGTAAAGGAACTCCAATCACATGGTGTGAAGACTGGGTTGGTATCTGCCAGTCCAAGAGTTATCGTCGAGGCGGTTTTGGACAACGTTGGCACCGATCTCTTTCCATTTTCTATATCCAGTGATGATGTTGAACGAACTAAGCCGTATCCCGACGCGTATTTAAAAGCGGCGTTGTTAACCAACAGTGACATCTCACAGTGCTTAGTATTTGAGGACTCTTTAACCGGAGTGAGCGCTGCGACTAGCAGCGGCGCTTGGTTAATTGCCGTGCCTCATCTTGTAAAAGTTGAGGAATCATCGAGAGTACGTGTAATCAAGTCTCTAGAACAGATGAGCTTTGAGGCTCTAAAGAGACTTTTTGCAGATTTCACTGCGCAAATCTAACTCGTGTGTGCAGGACAGATTGTTTTGAAATAGCACCAATCGCATAGTCGACTTGGTCTAGGTGGCCAGTAATCCTTTTCAATAGAAGCAAAGATGTCACTGGCCACACGCTTTAAGATTTTCTCTGTTGAAGCAAGATCTGTCAGTGTCGGTGTACTTTTAACAACTTTTCCATCACCTAAATAGATCAATTGCAGCAGTCGAGGGAGGACATTGTGAGTCTTGAAATAGAGAAGGGCGTACACGCGCAGTTGAAACAGGGCCTTCTCTTCCCAACCAGGCTTGGGAGCTTTACCTGTTTTATAGTCAACGATTCGAACTTCACCAGTCGGTGCGACATCAAGACGATCGACGTATCCATGTAAGTAGATGTCATCTGAGAAATCACTCTCTAGATGCAGTTCGCGATGTGTTGCTTCAAAGGTCTGTGGATCCTCCAAGGTGAAATAAGTGCGAAGCAATGATTCGGCACGATCGAACCACTCTTTCTCATTGGTAACCATCTCCTTAAGTTCAGGCTTCTCCGATATTTGTGCCTGCCAGCGAGATGGAAGAAGCTCGATTGCACTCTGTGGTGTTCTATCGCTGGGTGCGTTTTCAAAAAGATCATGTAAAACTGTGTGTACCAAAGTTCCGCGCTCAGCATCTAATGAGGGCGGTTGTGGGAGTTCATCAATCACTCGGTATTTATAGAGTTGAGGACAGTTCTCAAACTCGCTCACCCGACTAGGGGAAAGGCGCAACGGCTGGTTACTCACGTACGGCAACATACCCGCACTTGCTCGCTTTATTTGACCTAAGATGCTCCCGTGTCGAATCAAGGTTTCTTTGCTGCGGGTGATCGCATTCAACTCACCGACCCCAAAGGAAAGCTCTATAGCTTCACGATAGTTCCGGGTAAGGAGTGGCACACACATAAAGGTTGGATTACCCATGACGACCTCATCGGGTTGCCTGAGGGTTCAGTAGTAAGTACAACTGCTGGTTTAAAATTCACAGCATTCAAGCCGCTTCTTGCTGATTTCGTATTAACGATGCCACGCGGTGCAACGATTGTTTATCCCAAAGATGCCGCGATGATTATTGGTATGGCCGATATTTATCCAGGAGCCCGAGTCCTAGAAGCTGGCGTTGGAAGCGGCGCCCTAACTATTTCTTTATTGCGAGCAGCAGGTGAAAAGGGATATGTGCACTCTGTTGAGCGTAGAGCTGATTTTGCAGACAATGCCCGTTCAAACGTTGACGCCTATTTTGAAGGTGCACCTAAAAATTGGAAATTAGAAGTTGGGGATTTACAGGATCAGAGTTTTGATAGTCAATTCGATCGAGTCATCTTAGACATGCTTGCCCCGTGGGAGTGCATTGATATTGCAGCACGAGCGTTGCGCCCTGGTGGTGTTTTTATGTCCTACGTTGCAACAACAACGCAACTATCAGCAACTGCAGAAGCAATAAAGCAAGATGGTCGGTTCACAGAACCTGAAAGCAGTGAGACTTTAGTTCGTGGTTGGCACCATGAAGGCTTAGCAGTTCGGCCGCAACAGAGAATGATCGGCCATACAGGGTTTTTGATTCAAAGCCGTCGCATGGCACCTGGGGTAGAAGTCTTGGCGCGTCGACGACGTTCAGCGAAGGGTGCATACGGTGTCTCGGAAGATTGAGCGACTGATCAATCTAACAATCGCCCTACTTGCTACAAAAAGATACCTCACCAAAACAGAGATTTTCAACTCAGTTGAAGGTTATGACGGCACAGCTGAAACTAAAGAGAGAATGTTCGAACGCGATAAAGACGATTTACGTTCGCTGGGAATCGAGATTGAAGTTGGTAGCTTTGATCCCTTGTTTAATGATGAGGCAGGCTACAAGATTAAACAAGAAAAGTATCAGTTTGAACTTGGTGACATCTCACCGACGGAAGTCTCACTTTTGTCTCTGGCCGCCGAAGCTTGGCAAGAAGCTTCATTTGGTGATGTTGCGCAAAGAGCGCTTTTAAAACTTCGCTCAATTGGAATTCCCAGTGATGAGCTCTCTATTCCAGCGAATGTTCATAAGCTCAGTGATGGTGGGCAAGATTTATCGCTGTTGACAAAAGCCATAGCGCAAAGTCAAAGTTTATCCTTTGCATATTTAGATGCGGATTTGAATATCAATTCGCGAAGCATAGTTCCGATTGCTCTGTCATCTCGTAATAGTTATTGGTACCTGTCAGGCGTAGATCAAGAGATTCAAGAGATTCGAATCTTTCGAGTTGATCGAATAAGTGGCGCTATCACGGTCAGCAAGGGACCCAAGGATTTTAAAGTTCCAACTGGATTTGATTCAAGTAAAATCCTCCTGGAATCACCGACGCATGAATTTGCCCTAATTGATGTTCGCGTGGGTAAGGCTGCCTCGCTTCGGGCTCTGGCCGTGTCCTCGCAATCATTGGGTGAGTGGGACCAAATCAAGGTTCCAATTTTGAATCTTGAATCCCTCTGTTCAATAGTTTTGTGGCATGGACCTGATGCCCACGTTCAGAAACCAGCAGAGCTGAGGAATCTCATCATTGAGCATCTTGAGGCGTTGGTGGATAATCATGGCTAAGAAATTCTCAGCACCCCTAGAGCGCACGGCGCGACTATTAGATCTCGTTCCTTACATAAGTTCTCATCAGGGCATTTCTTTGAAAGAGCTAGCAGCCGTGTTTAAGGTTGATCAAGCTCAAATGACAAGTGATCTTACGACTCTCTGGATGTGCGGACTACCTGGATACACACCTTTAGAACTGATGGACTTAGAGTTTGAATCTGGGTTCGTAACAATCCACAACGCACAAACTTTATCGAGGCCTCGTTCGATTTCCTTTGATGAAGGAGTCGCTTTAGTTCTTGGTTTAGATTTGTTGCGTTCATCAATTGAGCCAGAGAGATCCGATCTCTTGGAAAGAATCGATGTGTTATCCAAGCGACTGGCAGCTCTCATTAACCTTCCCACGGCACTATCTGCAGCTCCGCTAGTCAACCAACAAGTTTCTGCAGCAATTTCTGATGCTTTGAAATCGAGAATGGGACTTGAGATTATCTACCATTCGCTCTATCGCGATGAGATAACTACTCGAACTGTTCTTCCAATCGAAATTGTCGAAAGTGACGGACATGTTTATCTCAGTTCATATTGTTATAGAGCATTAGATTTTAGGCAGTTTAGAATTGATCGGATACAAGGCGCAACGATTTTATCTGTGCCTCAAGAAATCCCAAAGACGAACATCGAGCATTCGAACTTCACATGCGCCATTAAGGTTCTCACTCCAACTCGTACGATTGCCGAGCGCTTCAAGAAAAGTGATCTATCTGTTAACACTGAGTTTGTTTTCCAAACTTACTCACTCCAGTGGATTGAACGCTCCATTATGGCCTCAGGAAGAGCGCTCTGCTTGAAGTCACCCCCTGATGTTAGAAAATCGATAGCAATGCTGGCTCAAACGATGCTGGATCGTTATAAAGAACGCTGAAATCGCCTACCCATTCATAGAGATCTGATGTAACCTAGGCTCAAATATTAGCCAAGGAGTTAACGTTATGAATTTGGGTCCAAGAGAGATCGTTATTCTTCTCATTGTTGTTCTTGTTTTGTTCGGCGCAAAGCGTTTGCCGGATTCTGCCCGCTCACTTGGTCGCTCTATGCGTATTTTCAAGAGCGAAATGAAGGAAATGAAAGCTGACGACACCGCGATCGAAGAAGACGGCAAAACCGAGAAGTAGATAAATGGCATCTGTTAACGAAGCACGGATGCCCCTTCTAGACCACTTACGCGAACTGCGCAAACGGGTTCTTCGTTCTGCGATTGCAGTGTTGGTTGCATTTGGTGGAGGGTGGTATTTCTACGATTCAATCATTGTCACCCTAGCTAGTCCAGTGTGCGATTTAAAAGCCGCTCAGCAATCAGGGGCGGCTAGTTGTGGCGCTCTCTACATCAGCGGGGTTCTTGGTCCGCTAGATTTGCAGATCAAGGTTTCATTACTTACAGGCATTATTGCTTCGGCACCATTTTGGCTTTACCAACTTTGGGCTTTTATAGCCCCTGCGCTCCATAGAAAAGAGAAACGTACGAGTGTTCTATTCGTAGCTTCGGCAACACCTTTTTTCGCAATGGGAGTCACTCTTGGTTATCTCATACTTCCTGTTGCAATAAAAGCTCTGTTTGGATTTACTCCAAGTTCAATTAGTAACTTGGTTCGCTTTGATGACTATTTAGATTTTGTTCTCCGAGTTATTCTCTTTGTTGGCCTAGCTTTCGAACTACCAATTTTTCTTCTTACTTTCAATTTAATTGGTTTTCTTCGCGGGAAGACTATTCTCAAACCTTGGAGAATATGGATTTTCACAATTTTCTTCTTTGTTGCAGCGTTGTCTCCAACAGCAGATCCATTGAGCATGGTCCTCTTATCTGGACCCTTGATTCTGTTCTACTTTGTGGCTGGATTAATTGCAGTAATGGTCGATAGGCGACGCGATAAGAAAGCTATATCTGTCGAAACAGGCAGTGCCACCATTGATGCACCAACATCAATTAAGGAATAGCCGATAGGGTCTTCCCATGTGGGCTTTAGTGATCAACCCTGTTTCTGGTCAGGGAAGAGGAGCCAGCGTTGGAACGTATGTTGCAGGATGGCTGTCTCAAAGAAAGATTCCATACACAATCGTTACAGGAAACTCATCGGTTGCACTTGCTGATCACCTTTCATCATTTATTCAAAAGTTCCCTGACACAAGAGGAGTCATTGCAGTTGGTGGAGATGGTCTCCTACACAACGTTTTACAACTTCTTGTTCCTGCCCAAATAGCACTTGCAATGATTCCGGCTGGCACCGGAAATGACTTTGTACGAACTTTAGGCTGGAATCTTGAATCATTCGATGCACAGCTTGAGGCAATTACAACACGGCCTCCAACATCAGTGGACTTGGGCTTAGTTGATGGGGAATGGTTCGCGGCGATACTTTCTACAGGGTTTGACTCTTTGGTGAACGAGAAGGCAAACACCATGAGTTGGCCTAGGGGACCAATGAAGTACAACGCAGCAATTGCTATTGAACTGCCTCGATTTAGACCACGTCACTACGAAATCACCCTCGATGAGACAACAATCTCAACCGAGGCCATGCTGATTGCAGTCGCAAATGGCCGTTCCTATGGCGGCGGAATGTTGGTCTGTCCGGACGCGGATGTCGTAGATGGATTATTTGATGTGATGGTTTTGCACCCGGTTTCAAAATTTGAATTCATAAAGGTATTTCCTCGAGTTTTCAAAGGAACACACGTCACACATCCAGCGGTTGAGATTGTCCGAAGTAAAAGGGTGAGAATTACATCGGATGCCGTGGCATATTCCGATGGCGAACGAGTCGGGCAATTACCAGTAAATGCAGAGTGTGTCCCAAATGCGTTGAAATCGTGGCGGCCATGACAACTCCAGCAGAAAAATTCGCAGCCGCTAAAGTTCGTAATCAGTACAAAGAGACAACATCTTTTGTTCAAAGTTTTGATTTTGAATTTGATCCTTTTCAAATTGCTGCTTGTCACGCAGTAGAAGAGGGCAGTGGTGTTTTAGTAGCTGCTCCAACTGGTGCTGGAAAGACTGTGGTTGGTGAATTTGCAGCACATTTAGCTCTCAAACTTGGAAAAAAGTGTTTTTACACCACACCAATTAAGGCACTTTCTAATCAGAAATATTCGGAGTTCGTAGCAATGTTTGGTGAAGATCGAGTAGGACTGCTCACTGGAGACACCAGCATTAATGGTGAAGCCGATGTATTGGTGATGACGACCGAGGTTTTGCGCAACATGCTCTACGCCGGTTCAAATACCCTTACCAATTTGGGTTACGTGGTCATGGATGAAGTTCACTACTTGGCAGATAAATTCCGAGGTGCCGTCTGGGAAGAATGTCTGATCCATCTGATGGAGAGTGTGCAGGTTATTTCACTATCTGCAACCGTTTCTAACGCAGAAGAGTTTGGTGAGTGGCTAGGTGAAGTGCGGGGCAATACGCAAGTCATCGTGAGTGAAATCCGACCTATTCCGCTATATCAACATGTTCTTATCGGAAATCGACTTTTAGATCTTTTTGATAAACCAGGACAGATAAATCCTGAAATCCTTCGGTGCGAGAGAGAAGCAGTACGTAAAGCTGCCATCAGCAGACATCGCAGAGGACGTTTTAATGAGGCACAAGATCGATTGTCTCGAACCGACCTCATCGAAAAACTAGCCCATCAAAACTTGCTTCCGGCAATCACTTTTATCTTCTCAAGAATTGGTTGTGACGCAGCAGTGAAGCAATGTCTGCACGCCGGGCTTCGTTTGACTTCAACTGCTGAGCGCGAAGAGATTCGCGCTACAGCTCTCAAGTACACACAAAATATTGCAGAAGAAGACCTCGTGGTATTGGGCTTTGATGAGTGGCTTAGCGCACTAGAGCGTGGAATTGCCGCCCACCATGCCGGCTTGCTACCAAGCTTTAAATCAGCAGTCGAGGAGCTATTCCAGAAAGGTTTGATTAAAGCTGTTTTTGCAACCGAGACACTTGCACTCGGTATAAACATGCCAGCAAAGACAGTTGTTCTAGAGAAATTAATTAAATACAACGGCGAGTCACATGTTCCAATAACACCGGGCGAATACACGCAGTTAACTGGACGTGCAGGCCGACGTGGAATTGATATTGAGGGTAATGCAGTCATTCAGTGGTCACCAACTGTTGATTCGGCATCGGCTGCTGGTTTGGCATCCACTCGTACATATCCACTGCGTTCATCTTTTGCTCCCACATACAATATGTCAATCAATCTCATAGCAAGGTTTGGTCGCGAACGCGCACGTCGTTCCCTCGAGTCATCATTTGCACAGTTCCAAGCAGATCGCGCCGTCGTTGGTTTATCCCGACAGATTGCAAAAAATGAGGCTGCAATAGAGGAGCTACTCTCACAAGCCGTGTGTCACTTGGGCGATTTTCTTGAGTACGCGAGCATTCGTCGTGAAATTAAGGAAGTTGAAACACTTCTCTCAAGGCGTGATCACAAAAAGAGTTTTGATAATAGGCAACGAGCACGCCTTGAAGGAGATCTGACTGATTTACGTAAGGGTCTTAGAAATCACAGCTGCCATTCGTGTGCCCAGCGCGAAGACCATTCACGTTTTGCAGAAAAAGCTGGTCGTCTTAACCGCGAAAATGAAGGACTTCGAACTCGCGTACAAAGTCGAACACACGTAATCGCAAAAACCTTCGATCAAATCTGCCAGGTTCTGACTCATCTTGGTTACATCGAAGGGGAAAAACCAACTTCGCAGGGCAAGATTCTTACCAAAATTTATGCGGAATCGGATCTTCTCTTGACCGAGGCAATACGTCGAGGAGTTTTGGATGAATTAAATGCCCCAGAGCTGTTATCAGTTGTCTCAACGATGATTTTTGAATCTCGCAACGCCGACAATGTTGCTCCCAAGATGCCAAGTCCGCGAGTATCTAGCGCGCTTGCCGACGTGATTTCCATTTGGGCCGAGCTAGAAGAACTGGAAACTGAGTATGGAGTCAAAACACAGCGCCAACCAGATGCTGGTTTCTGCTGGGTTTCATATCGTTGGGCAAATGGAAATTCGCTACAAAACGTTCTCAAAGGAACGGATATGTCTGTTGGAGACTTTGTGCGCAGCACAAAGCAACTATCGGACCTTCTCAATCAAATCGCAGCTGCAAGTGAAAAGCTTCGCCCAGTATGCAAAGATGCAGTTAAGCGCATCGACAGGGGAGTGGTCGCATTCCTTATGGGAGATCTATGACATTTATGCTTCTAGATAGCGCATCTCTTTGGTATCGCGCCTATTACGGAATGCCAGACACATTAACCGCACCTGATGGAACTCCTGTTAATGCGGTTCGGGGTTACATCGACATGACTTCACGTCTGTTATCTGTCTATAAACCCAATCGATTGGTTGCCTGTCTTGATGGAGATTGGCGTCCTAGTTGGAGAGTGGAACTTTTCCCAGATTACAAGGCAAATCGATTAGAAGAGGAGAGCGACGAGGAGGAAGAGCCAGAGACTCTCACTCCACAAATTCCTATTCTCTTGGACTTGTTAGACCTTTTTGGTATTCCTGTTGTGGGTGTTGATGACTATGAAGCAGATGATGTGATGGCAACGTATGCCGAAACTGAAAAGGGTCCGATTCGAATTGTTACTGGAGATAGAGATCTCTTTCAGATGGTAGATGATAAGCGCGATATTAAAGTTGTGTACTTAGCTAAGGGTATTTCGCAACACGATTTAGTTGACTACGCCTATGTTGCAAATAAGTATGCTATTCCGGGTGATCGCTATGCATTATTTGCGATGTTTCGCGGTGATCCCTCTGATGGTTTACCAGGTGTGAAAGGTATTGGCGAAAAGGGTGCTGCCCTGATTGCTAACAATTTCGCAACTGTTAAGGAGGCGTTGGCCGGAGCACATGCTGCCCATGGATCATTGCCTCCAGCATTAGCAAAGAAGATTATTGCTGGATCTGATTACCTGAAGGTAGCTCCAACAGTTGTTCAGGTTGCTCGCGATGCACCGCTTCCACGAGTTGATCTAAAAATGCCCAAAGCTCCAAAAGATCTCTCTGAGATTTATCAATTCAAGGAACGCTATGGATTAGGTGCCAGCGTTGATCGTTTGATCAGTGCACTAGGTTGGTAAATCTTCTTTTATCGGCGATCAGCGGGCTACTTCTAAGCGCTGCTTTCGAACCAATATCCCTGTGGTGGATAGCACCAATCGCACTTGCCCTAGAAATGTTTGCGCTCTCTCAAAATAAGCGGAAATATCTGAGCGTTCTAGCTTTCGCACTTACATTTAACCTTGTTTTACTTCACTGGACGAGCACGTATGTGGGATCTGTGCCGTGGGTAATTCTTGCTGTGGGGTTAAGTCTTTTCTATCTGCCTTTGGTGGCTGTAAAGCGTCTGGGAATAGCCTTTTTCCCTTTGATATTCATCGTCATGGAAGAGGTTCGTAACAGATTTCCTTTTGAAGGTTTTGGCTGGGCCAGAATTGCTTACTCACAGGCCGATGCTCCCTATGCCAAGATTGCAGCACACGGGGGAGCGGTTGCCCTTTCCGCGATAACAACACTCATTGGACTTGTTATCTTCTATTTATCTCAAAAGCAATTGAGACTTCTCGTACTGTTGCCAATAGTTATTGCTGCAATTCCAATAAATGTTCAAATGAACCAAACAACACAGGCGATTATGATTCAGGGAAATGTGCCAAAAATGGGTTTAGATTTCAACTCCAGGGCAAAAGAAGTTTTCTTTAATCACGTTAAAGAAACAGATGTTGCATTAAAAGAAAAAAAGAAAGTCGACTTTATTCTCTGGCCTGAAAATTCAGTGGACGTGGATCCATTCCGTAATCCAGAAGTATTCGAAGCACTTAATCGCTACAGAGTTCCACTCATAGTTGGAGCTGTTGTTGGTAGGGCCGATGATATTTTGAATACATCTATATTGTGGACAAAAGAGTCGCAAAATGTCTACATAAAACAACACCTCACGCCATTTGGTGAATACATTCCTTTGCGTTCTCTGGCTTCAAAAATCTCACCATTTGTAGATGATGTCCGGGATTTCACCCCAGGTAACGAGTCGACAATATTTATAGTAGATACGGCCAAAATTGCGCCAGTTATCTGTTATGAATTACTTGATGATCACATTCTTGAAAAGGCAGCAAAATCATCAAATATTCTTGCCGTTCAAACTAACAACGCAACATTTGGGGATTCGGCACAAAGCGCCCAGCAGCTACAAATCACTCGTATTAGAGCGATAGAACATTCACGAAATATTCTCTCAGTTTCAACAACGGGTCATTCAGCGGTCATTGATTACAAAGGAAAAATTCTGCAAAAGAGCGACATGGGAACTGCGCAACATCTCTATGCTGAAGTAGGACTAATTTCCAGCGTATCGCCACGAGATAGATATGGGGATTGGGCCCTGGTAGTAACGCTGATCTGGCTGCTGATAGTCACCCGTCGAGCGTATATATTTCGCCGATAAGTTACATTATGTAAAGTTAAGCGAACTCAGATATTGGCGGACAGGAACAAATCAGATTCCTATCCCCGTGCGCACCATCGATACGGCCGACCGTCGGCCAATACTTGCCCTGCATTCCCATGATTTCACCGCTCACAAGACCATTTCGAAGCGATGGAGATCCGCCCACTTCACGCGAGTAAGAGCGCTCCCAATTAGCAGCCAAAACACTTTCAATGGTGTGCGGTGCATGGCGCAGAGCTGACTCCTCGACCGAAATCTTCCCGTCCATAATTTCCTGGATTTCACCGTGAATAGCTGTCATCGCGGCAATAAATCGATCGATTTCAGCAATGTCTTCGCTTTCAGTTGGTTCGATCATCAGCGTTCCTGCAACAGGAAAACTCATAGTTGGAGCATGGAAACCGTAATCCATTAAACGCTTTGCGATGTCATCGACGCTTACTCCACTGTTCTTTGTTATCTCTCTTAAATCCAAAATACATTCATGGGCAACACGACCATGTTCACCTGTGTAGAGAACTGGGAACATTGGATTTAGCTTTGCTGCCATGTAATTAGCGGACAAAATCGCTATAGATGTTGCAAGCGTAAGGCCTTCCCCGCCCATCATGCGAATGTAGGCCCAAGAGATCGGCAAGATACTGGCAGAACCAAAGGGGGCAGCACTAATTGGTCCGGGACCAGTTGAGGGTCCTGCCAATTCATCGAGTGGATGATTCGGAAGAAAAGGAGCGAGATGAGATCGGCAAATAACTGGACCAACACCTGGTCCCCCGCCACCATGTGGAATACAAAATGTTTTATGCAAATTCAAATGGGAAACATCTGCTCCGAATTTTCCTGGTTGAGATAAACCTACTAACGCATTCAAATTTGCGCCATCAACATACACCTGACCACCAGCATCATGTACGAGTCCGCACAAATCAGTGATAGCTGACTCAAAAACACCATGTGTGGATGGATATGTGACCATCATGGCAGCTAAAGAGGATGAATATTGCGCGATTTTGGCCTTCAAATCTTCGATACTCACGTTTCCGTGATCATCACACTCAATAACCACAACCTGCATTCCAGCCATTACAGCACTTGCAGCATTAGTTCCATGAGCAGATGATGGAATCAAGCAAATTGTGCGAGCCTTGTCACCACGTGAATCGTGATAATTACGAATCGCCAATAAACCAGCAAACTCCCCTTGGCTCCCAGCATTTGGTTGCAAGGAAACTGCGTCATAACCCGTGATTTTAATAAGCCAATCAGAGAGTTGTTCAATAAGTTCGCGAGAACCGGCATTTTGTATAGCTGGTGCAAAAGGGTGAAGTGATGAGAACTCTGGCCAGGTGACCGCTTCCATCTCGGTTGTGGCGTTGAGCTTCATTGTGCAAGAGCCCAAGGGAATCATTGTGCGATCAAGGGCCAAATCACGATCAGAGAGTGTGCGCAGATAGCGAAGCATCGAAGTTTCAGAGCGCATCGTGTTAAAGATTGGATGACGAAGATAAGTTGATGAGCGCTTCGCCCAATCCGGAATCGACTTACCGGCAACCCCTACTGCCCCACTACCGAAAACCTGGCATAAATCCTCGAGCATCTTTGCATCCGTAGTTTCATCGAGTGAAAGACCCACATGAGTTGCATCAATTTTCTTCAGGTTTATCTTTTTTGCATCGGCTCTCTTGTGAAGCTCTGCTGCATCCTTAACTTCAATTACAAGGGTGTCGAAATAATTTTGGTGCACAACCCTGTGACCAGAGGCTGCCAGAGAACTTGCAAGTTCTTGTGCTTGTCTATTAACTCTGGAAGCAATCGTTTTCAAACCTGCTGGACCATGCCACATTGCATAGAAGGCACTCATTACCGCCAGGAGAACTTGAGCAGTACAAATGTTACTTGTGGCCTTATCACGGCGAATATGTTGCTCACGAGTTTGAAGAGCCAAGCGAAATGCTGGATTGCCATGAGTATCAACACTTTGACCAACTAAACGCCCAGGAAGTGAGCGCTCTAAACCCTCGCGCACTGACATGAAACCAGCGTGAGGCCCACCAAAGCCCATCGGAACTCCAAAGCGCTGAGCTGATCCTATTGCGATATCTGCCCCCCACTCCCCTGGTGCTTTTAAGAGTGTGAGTGCAAGTAAATCCGTTGCTGCAATTAACAAAGCTTCCTTTGCATGTGCCCAAGTTGCGAGTGCGCTGTAATCAATAATTTCTCCACGTGTATTTGGATATTGAACAAGAACTCCAAAGACTTCGCTATGTGGAGGATTCTTTGACAGATCAAGGACTTCAACAGTGATGCCCTGTGGCTTAGCGCGAGTTTGAACCACTGCAATGGTTTGGGGATGCACATTGATATCAATCAAAAAGACTGCATTGTCACTGCCTTTATAAACACGGCGGGCTAAGGTCATGGCCTCTGCTGCAGCTGTGGCTTCATCTAGCATGGAGGCATTTGCAATAGAGAGCGCAGTTAAATCACAAACTGCAGTTTGAAACGCAAATAGCGCTTCTAACCGACCTTGAGAAATCTCTGGCTGGTAGGGCGTGTAAGCGGTGTACCAGGCTGGGTTTTCTAAAACATTTCGCAATATAACCGGCGGCGTAATGGTTCCGTAATATCCAGTTCCAATCACATTGCGATAAACATCATTTTTATCTGCCAGCGCTCGTAGCTCTGCGATCACATCTACTTCATTGAGCGCTGTTGGCAATGTTTCGCTCAACCGTTTTGTCATTGCGATATTTTGAGGAACTACATCGGCTATAAAATCTGCCATGGAGGAATAACCAAGTTCCATCAACATGGTCTGTGCTTGATCCTCAGAAGGACCGATGTGTCGACGTGAGAACGCGTCGTAATCAACCATGGACTAACATCCCCTACCCATATAAACAGACCATCATTGGCCTATATGAACTAAGAATATGTCCTTTTAAGCGCCTTTGCTCTTTCGGCGTAGGGAAAGTTCATCGTTAGATTCAACACCCACATTTTGAGCGCTGATTTCGCCTTGCAGCAGTGAGAGAGAGCCCTCAACCTCGTGCCAAACTTTTCCAACAGCGATACCGAAAACCCCTTGGCCACCTGCCAGCAAGTCGATGATCTCATCGGGGCTAGCGCACTCATAGATAGATGCACCATCACTCATTAACGTCATGCTCTCAAGCTCTGTCACTCCTCTGCTACGCAGGTGGTCAACGGCAGTGCGAATGTTTTGAAGTGAAACGCCAGCATCTAAAAGACGTTTAACAATTTTTAAAACAAGAATGTCTCTAAATCCATACAGGCGTTGTGTTCCAGAGCCACTTGCAGTTCTGATGCTTGGTTCAACTAAACCCGTGCGCGCCCAATAATCCAACTGACGGTATGTAATACCGGCCGCAGAGCATGCTGTAGCGCCACGGTAGCCAATTTCTAGTTCCTGGGAAGTCACGGGGAAACTCGTTTCTCTTGGGGAGTGCTTAAATCTAGGGCAGCTAGGCCCTACCTTCAATGACCGACACGGTCGAAACCTCTACTTGAGATTGAGGGTTTGGGCCTCTACCCCGCAAAATCCTCAGGGTTGATCTGATCTAGAAACTCTCTAAAGCGCTCGACTTCCTGGTTCTCATCTCCTGGTGCTGCCTCTGATGGGATCTCAATCCCGATTTCATCAAGTAGTTCCGAGCTAGCCAAGATATTGGCAGATGCTCGAAGGGCTAGCGCAATAGCATCTGAAGGCCTGGCTGAAATGGTGTGGGTAGTTTCAGAGCTATCTCTGACAATGAGGTTGGCATAGAAGACTCCCTCATCAATGTGGGTCACGTGAACTGCAGTCAGAGTCGCATTGAGTTGCTCAACGATGTTCTGCGTTAAATCGTGGGTCAGCGGTCTTGGTGGTTGAACCCCTTGTTGGGCAAAAGCGATAGCTGTGGCTTCAACGGCCCCCACCCAAATCGGCAGAAAACGTGAACCGTCAATCTCCTTGAGTAAGACGATGGGCTGGTTGGAAGGCATTTCGACTCGAACGCCGATGACCTCCATGGAAATCATCATTAATTATGAGCGAAGGCGATGAAGCCCGCCGCGAACAAGTGCTGCATGCAGACGAATAGAAAGAGATGCGATCTCCTTTTGAACTTCTTCAGCACGTGCCTTTGAGTCTGCGCCTTTTTGTCTCGTCAATGGAGTGATGACTTGTTCGATTAATCCAATTTCGCGATCTGCTGCTGATTTAAATGATCGCAAATGGCGTGCTTCAATTCCAAAACCCGCCATCTCTGTTACAGCCTTTGCGATAGCTAGCGCATCTCCATCGTAGTGACGACCACGAATTGTGATTAGGCCATAGCCCTCTAATTCCACAAGTTGATCTTCTTTCAGTCCTGAGTTCTTCAATAGTTCATCGCGAGATAGACGCATCTCTGATACTTCACCAAATGTGCTCGGTGCCATTTCGCCATCAATTGTTGCCAGACCAAGAGTTGGTCGTGGTGCAGGAACTGAACCGGTAGCCGCTGGGACGAGTCCACGATCTATTGCATCTAAATTATCTTTTATAACTTTTAGTGGAAGGTATTGATCACGTTGTGCAAGCAAGACGTAGCGCAGACGCTCTAAATCAGAAGTCGTAAATTTTCGATAACCTGATGGGGTTCGCTGCGGCTCAATTAAACCTTCGGATTCGAGGAAGCGAATCTTAGATATTGTTATATCTGCAAAATCTGGGCGAAGCCTATTGAGTACTTCACCAATGCTCAGATATGCGCGAGCTGGAACTGCCATTGTAATTCTCCCCTAATTATTTTCTGCCAGAGACAAAAAGCAGATGGAATTTGCCAATTTGAATCTGATCTCCGGAATGTAATGCATGTTCTGTTACTGAAGAGTTGTTGACGTACGTGCCATTTAGGGAACCACTGTCTTTGAGTGAAAATCCTGTAGCAGTACATTCAATCTTTGCGTGAGACCTTGAGACTGTTACATCGTCTAAGAAAATATCACTGCCTGATGAGCGACCGATGCTTGCACCTTGTGCAGTAACTAAGAATCTAGAACCAAGATTGGAACCTCGATTAATTATCAGCATCGCCTTTTCTGATGATTGTGCGATTTCTTCGATAATGCTGCGATCTGCCGCTGAGACAGTTGCTAGAAACTCATCAAGAGCCCCAGCTGGGGAATCACTGGCTGTGCGAAGACCTAGGTGCAAAGTGGAGGTGAGTTCGCTGGGCGTTTGTTCTGCCTTCACTTATCTCTCCTCCTTCACCGTCAACCTGAGGCTGACACTAAAGGGGTGAGAGGCTTTGGTCAAGCCGTGATTTGGGCGTAACCGGCGGCATCGAGCAGGTCAGATGGAGCTGCTGCTACCTCAACCTTTACCAACCATCCAGCGCCATAAGGATCGCTGTTAACAAGCTCTGGAGTTTGGGAAAGTGCGCCGTTTATTTCACTAACAACACCGCTGACTGCGGCAAAAATCTCAGACACCGATTTTGTAGATTCAATTTCACCACAAACTTTGCCGGCAGTTAGCGTTTCGCCGACTTTAGGCAGTTGAACATAGACAATGTCACCAAGTGCGGCTTGTGCGAAGTCAGTAATTCCCATTGTGTAGAGATTTCCAGTTGAACTTACCCACTCATGCTCTTTGGTGTAGTGCAAACCCTCAGGAATTGATGACACGTGTCCCTCTCATCTGCGAAAAGCCTTCGCGTCCATAACTTATACCTGTTGCAATGTAGAGGGCAATCCCCCAGATGGCAAAACTCCACCCCAGAACAAAGGCAACAGTGCCGAGAGATGTGTCACTTTTAGCTAAAAGCAAAAACGGGAAGGCATACATGAGGTTGAAGGTAGCTGCCTTGCCCAAATAGGTAACTGTGAAAGGTGCCAGGCCTTTTGATTTCATCATCAGTGTTATAAGTCCCAGGACTAAATCACGGGCAATGAGCAAGAGAATTATCCATGCCGGAACAATGTCGCGGATTAAAAAAACAATCAGAATCGTAAAGATGTAGAGGCGATCGATAGCTGGATCTGCTAACTCTCCAAAACGAGACGTTTGATTCCAGGCTCTAGCTAGCTTTCCATCAAAGTAATCAGTGGCTCCCCCGATAGCTAAAACTACGATTGCCCAACCATCGGCCTGAATTGAAAGAGTCAGATAAACAAATAGTGGAATACCTAAAAAGCGAAGGAAGGTTAGAGCGTTGGGAATTGATAGAAGTGAAGTATTCATCACTTACTCTCGCTCCTTGACCCTGATCGCTACTTGCACGGGAGTGCCAGGAAAGGAGAACTCCTCGCGCAATCTGCGTTCGATGAATCGGCGATAGGACGCCTCAATCCAGCCATTAGAAAAGACAACGAACTTAGGAGGCGCGATGCCAGCCTGGGTGGCGTAATAAACCTTAGGCTGCTTTCCGCCGCGAACTGGAGGCGGTGTTGCACCGATGAGTGCTCCGAGGAATGAGTTGAGCTTGGCCGTTGGCACTCGCTTCTCCCAACTATCAAGGGCGGTGCGAAGGGCAGGAGCTAGTCGATCTCGGTGCCAACCAGTTTTGGCTGCCACGTTTACGCGCTGCGCCCATTCGACTTGATCCAGGTGTCTATCAATTTCACGGTCTAGCTGATCGCGGCGGTCCTCATCGACCAAGTCCCACTTATTCATCACGATGACCATGGCTTTTCCAGCCTCTTCCACCATGGTGATGACACGCAAATCCTGCTCAGTGATGGGCTCTGATGCATCCAACACAACAACTGCGACTTCACAACGCTCTAACGCTGTCTGTGTGCGAAGAGATGCGTAGTAATCCGTACCTGATGCTTGGTTGGCACGCTTTTTCAATCCTGCGGTGTCGATAAATCTCCAGATCGATCCGCCAAATTCAATTAACTCATCAACTGGATCTCTCGTTGTTCCTGCAACATCATCAACGATTGACCTGTTCTCTCCAGCTAGAGCATTTAGCAGTGATGACTTACCAACATTTGGTCGACCAATGAGTGCGACTTTGCGATAACCATCTTGTGTTTGCGCTCCGCCAACTTCAGGAAGCTCAGCGACAATATGATCAAGTAGATCTCCAGAACCGCGACCGTGAAGTGCTGAAACAAAATAAGGCTCACCAAGTCCTAGAGACCACAAGCCATGTGCCTCTGACTCTTCGCGCTCTCCATCAACTTTGTTACCTATCAAAATCAGTGGCTTCTTAGCTTTACGTAGATGTTGCACCAAGATGTCATCTTCATCTAATGCGCCAACTTGTGCATCAACAACAAAAGCCAACACATCAGCTTCTTGCATCGCAATTTCAGCACCTGCACTTACTTGCACAGAGATACCGTCAGGTTTTGCTTCCCAACCGCCAGTGTCCATAATGATGAAACGACGACCGCCCCACTCGCATTCATACTGAACGCGATCGCGTGTAACACCTGGTGTGTCTTCAACAATTGCTTCTCTGCGTCCTAAGAATCTATTAATCAATGTTGATTTACCGACGTTAGGTCGACCTAGAATTGCAACGATAGGAAGGCCAAGAAGTGAGCGCTGGCGAAGTAGTTCCCAAATTCGCTCCACTGTTTCATCAAGATCCAGATTCGTTGAATCAACTTCAACTGCATCAAACGCCATTGCAAGCGGTGAAACTGTGCGAGTAGAGTCAATGGAATCGCGATTTTCCAAGGAACTCTTCACATCTACTGATTTATCATCTGTTTCATTCTCGCGTCGATAAGCGCGGGCATCTAAATCAGCTGTTAGGTATATCTTCAATGCTGCATCTGGAACAACTACCGTTCCGATATCTCGTCCCTCAACAACTATTCCGCGAGGAGCCTGAGCAATAATTTTACGTTGGATGACGAGCAGCTCTTCGCGAATCTGTGGCATCGCACTGATGCGACTTACATTTTCTGTCACTGAAGTCCCGCGGATTGCATGGGTTATCTGAGTGTCACCTGCAAATACATCTGGAGAATACGGATCAGATACGAATCTGATTGGCGCACTCTTAAGTGCTTTTAGGATTTCTGCGGCTTCAATGCAGTTGTTCTCTAGAGCAAGCCAAGTAACTGCGCGATAGAGCGCACCTGTGTCTAAATAATTCCAGCCCGCGCGTATTGCGATTGCTCTAGATGTGCTTGATTTACCTGCGCCACTCGGGCCATCAATTGCTACGACTATGCCCATGTGATGAGCCTACTTCTATTTACGAACCGGGTGAACGTTCCACCCGATTGAAGAGAGATGATTTGATAACTTCACTGCATCATCTGCAGAAAGTGCCAAAGTGATTAAAGCATTGAGTTGTCCTGGTGAGTGTTCGATGACTAAATCTTCAACGTTGACAGACATCGCAGCGCATTCATTAAAGATTGCACCTAACTGACCTGGTTTATCATCGATAACAATTGGAACGTAGGTATATTCACGTGCTTTTCCACCGTGTTTACCTGGAATCAGATTTCGTCCATCACGACCTTTGCGCATAAAAGCCGCGATCTTGTCTTGATCATCAAGTGCTTCAATGATTGCACCTAACTCATTTTGCAAATTTGTAAGCAACGCCTTAATCTCCTGAGAATTTGAACTAATAATCTCTTTCCATAAATTCTCATCCGATGCCGCAATGCGAGTGGTGTCTCGAAGCCCGGCTCCAGCAAGGTCTAGCCATTCAGGGGCAACACCATGCAATGAGCCAGCCAAAAGGGTGGCCGTGATCTGTGGCAGATGGGAAACTCTGGCCACCGCTGCATCATGGGAAACCGCATCTAATTCCACGCACGTTGCCCCGAGCAGGTCAATAAGCCATT
>Ga0222712_10002721_pt1 | contig 19872 bp, 21 predicted proteins | sample C33_657DmetaG_FD_165043 | JGI IMG/M metagenome (GOLD analysis project Ga0222712, IMG submission 165043) | Estuarine water microbial communities from San Francisco Bay, California, United States - C33_657D | ecosystem: Environmental > Aquatic > Marine > Unclassified | place: USA: California... | reverse complement strand
GTTCGACTTCGCCAGATTCACAACGAGTTTCGCTCTTAAAAAAAATGTCCGTTTTCCCTAGAAGTCCCCGCACTTCTGGATGGTCTACATAGTGAACCTGGATCTTGTCCGCCAGGCTCACTCACTGTGGACTCAGATGTTCCCGACCATCAGGCCACACTACGCCGTAAAGTGTTGTCCGGACCCCATGGTGGTTCAGACGCTCATAGAGTGTGGTTCGGCATTTGATTGCGCCAGCCCGGCCGAAGTTGACATGGTCATCGGCAAGGCTCCAATTATATACGCAAATCCGTGTAAACGTCCGGAAGATCTGGAGTACGTCCACGGATGCGGCGTTCGTAGAACCACATTCGATAGCGTCTGTGAATTAGAAAAATTGGCGGGCAAAAACTGGGAATTGGTCATGCGCATCAAGGCGGATGATCCAAACGCCCGGTGCCCCATGGGTAATAAATTTGGGGCTGACGAGTCCGAATGGGCCGAACTCGCTCAGGCGGCACCCCCTGGTTCAATTGTAGGAATAAGTTTTCATGTAGGTTCATTTGCAAACTCGAAAGACGCACACGCGCTCGCAATCGCCAAGGCCCGTCGAGCATTCAGACTGCTCGAAACCCACGGACACACGCCGACCCTTTTGGATATCGGTGGTGGGTTTTCCTCCGAGAATTTGGAATCCATTCTGCCAGTCTCGGAAGCGATTAACGATGCGCTCAAAGAGTACAACTTTGACACGTGTGAAGTCATCGCCGAACCCGGTCGGTTCTTTGTCGAACACGCCATCGAACTGCACACCAAAGTCGTCAGTGTGAAACCGACCGCAGTCACCATCGACGATTCACTCTACGGCGCGTTCAACTGTATCATCATGGATCACGCCCGACCGATGCCACGTGTCGACGGCCCGTCTGAAGTCCGAACAGTCTTTGGATGTACGTGCGACGGTGCAGACACGATCGGCGAGCTCGCCGTCCCGACCAACCTCAAAGTCGGTGACGTTATCGTCTGGCCGCGCATGGGGGCGTACACCCTCGCGGCCACCACAAACTTCAACGGGCTGCCGTTCAATTCCCGGCCGCGCAGTTACACGACGGCTTCTTTGCCGGTTTCTGTGTAAACAGACACCACACGAGCCGCGGGCCTTCGACGCCCAAAATTGCACACAGGAGCGTCAACGGCGGGCTCAGATTGAACACCCACGCAAGAGCGAGCGCCACGACAAAAACCATGACTTCGATTATCGGGTCGAGTTGGCACACCGCCGACATCTACTTGGTGCGTGATAAAAGAATCACAATAATAAACGCGAGCAGAACACCGCCCACAATGAGCACAAGCCGGTCCCGGTCGGGCGTCCGGACACACCGAGACGACCAATATGACAATGCTTTATCGTAAGGAATCTCGGGCTTGTTCAATTGGGTGTTGACCAGATTGTGAAGGTCGACCGACCATCTGAACATATCAGTCGGATCGACCGGCAAAATGGTTAAATTCTCTTTGAGGTGCTTTCCGCACTGTACACATGGCAAAATGTCCGGCAGAGACTCGAAAAACCGAACGTACGACTGTACCTTTTCGGGAGTCATCTCTGTCGGGGCACTCAGCGCTGTCATGTGCACGACGCTCCAAAAGTACGGACCGAAAATCGTCGGACAAATCTTCATTACTGTTCGGTGCATCTATATTTTCTTTTAAAGTCTGGACGCGCACGATTCTTAATGGTCGTATTGTTTCTGAGCACACCATGCTACGGTGGTGTGTGCCTGCAGGCGTACGCCGAATCAATTCTGAAACTTCAGCATCTGTGCGCCGTTCGCGGCATTCAACTCATGCTCGACACGACCGAGAACGAGTCGCTGGTCCACCGAGCCCGTAACCTTTCGGTTGCGCGGTTCATGGCCAAAACCCAAGCCGACTTTTTCCTGTTTATCGACGCCGACGTTCACTTTGACCCCATGTCGGTCATTCGACTGCTCGAAAGCGGCCACGACATTTCGTGCGCCGTCTACCCGAAAAAGGTGGTCATGTGGGACCAGGCCGAACAGGCTGTCCTCGGCGGCGACGACCGCGATCTCGGCAAATTGGCCAGCTCGCTCGTCATGAATTTCAAGTACCAAAACAGTCAGGTGGTGAATGGGTTTGTAGAGGTGCTCGACGGACCGACCGGATTCTTGATGATTAAGCGGGACGTGTTCACTCGCATGTTCGAGCGGTACCCCGAGCTGAACTGCGTCAACGACCACCAGAATCGTGACCTCGAGACGTACTGTGCCGTGTTCGACTGTATGATTGACCCCGTGTCGAAGCGATACCTGTCTGAGGACTATGCATTCTGTCGTCGGTGGCAACAAATGGACGGAAAGATTTACGCCGACGTCCAGACAACCCTCGGACATATTGGAAACATTCGGTTTTCAGGCCGTCTTGAGGATCGATTGAATGCCGGGAAATAATGGCCGGACGATATGAAGCGCTGCCTGGACAACCCATGAAGAATTGACGACCCGGATCTCTTTCAGCGTCCGGGAATACTTTGTCGCAACAAGCGTCGTGATATCCTGCGCAACCCCAATTTCAAAAAGATGACGGACCGAGAATCCATCGGCGTCAAATATCCATATCCAATCGCTCTTTATCTGACCGAGTGTTCCGTCGTAATGGTCTCTGATACCTTTTCGGTCCCAGTACTTGGTCGCCTCGGCCGGCTTTGTATAAAAAATCGCCGTGCCGTTCTCCGTCTCGCCAATCCGACGAAGTGAATGACTCGTCGGATCAAGCGCGCACACCGGACACGTGTACATTAAATTCTTCGCGTTTTATATTTTCGCGCAAGTTGACGAGCGTCCGAAGATACGTCCGGCGATTGTTCGGATACGTCTTGTCGGTCCGAACCTTGACCGGCGTCCACCCGAGCTCGCGATAGTCACACTCGATAATTGTGTCGTCAGGGTAGCCGTGCGCCACATGAATCGACACCTCCTTGATGAGCTGGCCGCGTTCCTGAATGTAAAGGTCGGTTCCGCGGACCAAAAAGTCAATCGTTATACGGTCGCGCGGTTTCCACTTGAACATCGTCTCGTGCGTCCCGGTCCGGACCGGCTCGTTGACGGGCGTAAACACGAGTCCGTCCGTCTCGTAGGGGTATTCGGTCGGCACCTTGTCAAAGTCTTCGAGGGGCGTCATCGTTTTGACGACGAGCCCAAACGGACTTTTAGGTGTTCGGACAATCGTCCGGACGACCGATTTGGCTTTGGCGAGCCGGTCAGTCAGGGACATCTGGGTCACATTTTCACCCCGGACCAACACGGCGTCGTGAATTACAAAAAGCTTTTTGGCATCGTGACACTCGACGAGCTCACCGTCTAGAATTGTTCCACGTGGCAGATTCAGTGCCACGTGGGTCACTTCGAATGCCCGGTTGACAAGTGCACATGTCTTTGTCTCGTCGCACGTCAAGAGGTACCGGACACCATCAGTTTTTTCACACACGACATACGGCTGACGCTTCAGGGCCGGAAAGTGACGACGCTCAATCGACACGGGTTGCGGCCCGGGAAAGTTTGGACCCGGGACGCCAAACGCGTCCAGTATCCATGTGTTCATTGTCCTAGTCTAACTCCGGGCGTCTCTAAGATGTTTCCGACGCACTCGTGTGTGTAATGACAAACTACGCTTGCTTTTGTAGCCGCCGCAACCTTTATGCCCAGGCGCTGAATCGTCTCGAACATCGCTTCGTACGTTTCAGTCGGGAGCTTCACCTGCACCTTTTCGCCCCGGAGCTTCTTGTCGATCGGCTTCGAGTCCATGGCCCACACGCGCGCTCCAGTCTTTGACACCTCGTATAGTCCGTCGGCCAGCTTTTTTCCAACTTCAGTGTCAAATGCGAGACCGCGTTGGGATGCCGGCTCGGTTGACCCGGCCAATGTCTTTTTGCGAAACACGTCCCAGTCAATGCCCTCACGGACCGAGGGACACACGAGCACACGAACATCCTTCTCGAACGGTTCCATCAGTTGACGGAGCGTGTTCTCGTCGAGATTCGTCCCGTAGTCGAACCAGATGATGCGCTCGCCCGTCTTTAAGAGTTTGGGGAGCGACGATAGTTCGGTCATGAAATGAATGTCGACATGTGCCCCTTTCTGGAGCGCAAACATGTGGAGATTCATGAGCGTGTGGAGCGTCGTGACCGCGATAGATTTGCCGCGAGTCACTATACACACGTGCATTACGTGTACAAAGTCTGTTTCTTTTAACCTTCTTGGAGCGTGTGAAGCGAAACACCATTTCCTTTCGAAACGCTAAACAAGTTGTAGGATAGGGCGTATATTCTGACTGAACGTGCCGAGGTACTCGGTGCCAATGTCAAGGTGTGCTGCTGACGAGTGATGTTTGTCATGTTGATTTCGCCGGACGGTTCATTGAGTTCGGGCTCGAGCGCAAACGAATACATGTAGTACAGACCGGTCGGAATGCGCGTATGAAATTGCAGACCCTGAATCACTCGAAGGTACTGAGCGGTTGCGTAGTCTGGAGTGATTCGGTCAACGGAATTGAGTGTCAACTGTAAGTTGACAAGTTGTTCTTGTTCAGTTAAACCATACTTTATAATGAACATATCAGTGCCGGTCGTAGCCGGTAACGTGTATACCGAACTGATGAGCGAACTGTTCAGGGCCAAATTGTTTAAGGTTACAGTTCCTGATGAATTATACTGTCCGGTAACATAGACGTTCCCGGACGAATCGGTCGTGATACCGCGACCGATGTCCGAAATTGTTCCTTTGAGCACAGTGAACGCAACGAGAGTTCCACTCGAATCGTACTTTACAATGAACATATCAGAGCCGGTCGTAGCCGGTAACGTGTAGCCAGAACTGACGAGCGAACTGTTCAGAGCCAAATTGTTTATGGTTACAGTTCCTGATGAAGTATGCGTATACTGTCCGGTAACATAGATGTTCCCGGACGAATCGGTCGTGATAATGTTTCCGAAGTCTGAGCCTGTTCCTGTGAGCGCAGTGAACGCAACGAGAGTTCCACTCGAATCGTACTTTACAATGAACACATCATTGCCTATCGGAGCCGGTAACGTGTAGCCAGAACTGACGAGCGAACTGTTCAGAGCTAAATTGTTTATGGTTACGGTTCCGGATGAATTATACTGCCCGGTCACATAGATGTTCCCGGACGAATCGGTCGTGATACTGTACCCGATGTCCGTAGCTGTTCCTTTGAGCACAGTGAACGCAACGAGCGTTCCACTCGAATCGTACTTTAGAATAAACATATCAGCGCTGGTCGTAGCCGGTAATGTGTACCCAGAACTGACCATGGAACTATTCAGAGCCAAATTGTTTATGCTTACGGTTCCGGTCGACGTGTAATAACCGGTCACATAGATGTTCCCGGCTGTATCGTTCGTAATACTGTACCCAAAATCCGTACCTGTTCCTTTGAGCGCAGTGAACACAACGAGAGTTCCACTCGAATCGTACTTTAGAATAAACATATCAGTGCCGGTCGTAGCCGGTAACGTGTAGCCAGAACTGACGAGCGAACTATTCAGGGCCATATTGTTTATGGTTACGGTTCCGGATGAACTATACTGCCCAGTCACATAGATGTTCCCGGACGAATCAGTCGTGATACTGTACCCAAAATCCGTACCTGTTCCATTGAGCGCAGTGAACGCAACGAGTGTCCCGGTCGAATCGTACTTTAGAATGAACATATCAGTGCCGGTCGTAGCCGGTAACGTGTAGCCAGAACTGACGAGCGAACTATTCAGAGCCAAATTGTTTATAGGTACGGTTCCGGATGAACTATACTGCCCGGAAACATACATGTTCCCGGACGAATCGGTCGTGATACTGTACCCGATGTCCGAACCTGTTCCTTTGAGCACAGTGAACGCAACGAGAGTTCCACTCGAATCGTACTTTAGAATAAACATATCAGTGCTGGTCGTAGCCGGTAACGTGTAGCCAGAACTGGCGAGCGAACTGTTCATGGCCAAATTGTTTATCGTTACGGTTCCGGATGAACTATACTGCCCGGTCACATATATGTTCCCGGACGAATCGGTCGTGATACTGTTTCCGACGTCTGTGTTTATCCCACCGAGCACGGTGAATCCTGTGAGTGAAGTTTTTTGTGTATTATAATTGTACACGTTCGAGGCGTCGTCCCGCTGGATGACCCAATAGAGTTCCTTGACGTCATTCACGAACGATGTCAAAAACTGAACAGACGATTGAGTGGCCGACGGAGGGACCCGAAACTGCATTCTTTGAAAACTTTCAGTCGTATAAATGAGTTCGTGCGACGTGAGGTAATCGCGTTCGGCTTGGGTGACGTAGACATACTCGACAAAGAGGTCCACCTGGATTGGTTTCGTATATGCAGATCCAGTGGCGAAAAATGTCGACGGTTTGAAAATGACCCGAAACTTGGGCGCTTCGTCGAGTGCGATGAGCGGCAGACCCTTTTCCAAGATTGAAAAAGGCATCGGAATATGGTACGAAGCCAGATTGCTCGTTGTGGTCGTCCCAACCATAGTTGACAATGCGGCCTGTTTTGCTTGCGGGACACGAGTATCACCGAGCATGTACAAGTTTTCGCCGTAAACTCTTTCAATGAGTTGATCCTTGTACGAGAGTTCGACCCGGTCGATCATTGCCGTACCGGCGCTCGGTTGGACGGTCGTCGGTGCGTCAGTCGGCCACGTCACTCGAAGGTACATGGTCCGGGCAATGTCGCCCGTCTTGGCAATCCATACGGTCATGTCATCCCCCCAGTGGATATCCTTTGGAAATTGAAGTCGGATTGTCTGACGGGCAAATTGGGCTGGAGATGTCATTCTACTTTAGAAAGCAGAATTAAAAAGAAGCCCGCCGGTCCCATTATTTGCCTGGAAAACATTAAACGACTTGGAGTACACGCGAACATTTGCAGCGGCGGTCGGCACACTCACGAGTTGAATCTCGAGCATCGGAGCTGCTATCCGTGACATGTTCAGTGTGCCGGACGGCGCCACTGTTTCTGGGTCCAGAGCAAAGTTAATCACGGCCACGTTGCTCACACAACTGTGACTCTCGAATGCCCGTATGGTCTTTGTTGTGACTTGGTCGTCATCGACGAGTATTTCACCGTTCAGTCGAAGGATGAGCCTTTGGACAACGTACGGAGCGTCGACCGAAATCCACAGTTCCCGAACCGGATTGAGGAACCGAAGTTGGAACTCGCTCGTCTGTGCACCCGGTTGAATCGTAAATGTCTCGACGTCCGACTGGCCGTAGAGCATCTTGCCCGTCTTGGGCGGCGCGGTGTACTTTTCGTACTTGGTGATGATACTAGACGAACTGAGCACGTTCGACATTGTCAACGGATCAAACTGAATGAAATCCGTGTAAGTTTGAAATCCGCCACCCCATTTCTCTCCGATATAAATGTACCGAGAACCGACCGCCATGATAGGCACTCCGACCGATGCCAAAACAGGAGTCGGGTCACCTTCTTCGCCTGTAAAGCTGATCGTGTTTGTAATTGGTCCGTTTGAACTTGTTGCAGTACCATCACCCTTAAATTCAATCCAATCTGTGACGGTGAACGTCGTTGAATCGACTCGAATGATTGACATTGCCGTAAGAAAAGTAAAAAGACTGGAAGGATTGTGTACACTACCTACGACATAGTATACTGATTTTCCATCAAAACCTATAGGTGAAGCACCCATATAATACGCATACAAAGGTCCAGACGTGTATGTGAATGAAGAATATGCCGATGGACTACTAATACTTTGGGTACTATCGTATCGAATAAAGGTTGCTGTCTGTGAAGTGTTGAATGTGGTCAAAAAATAAATGTACCGACCATCGGACGCATTTGGTACACCAACAAAACTTTGGATTGCAGGTGGAGGTGATAATGTGGCTATATTAAAATATGTATACGAACCAATGTTTAAAAAATTTTGCGTATCAACTTTTAGAAAAATAGTATTTCCTAATGATGTATATATATACCTTCCATCTGATGAAGGATAAAATATAAAATCCGACCCATTTATAATACCAGATATATCCAACCATGATTTTGGTGCACCTGTACCCGGCCACGATAGATAATCATACGAAGAATAATTTGTAATTGATTGAGTTGTGTCATATCGTAACCATAATGTTGTTGTGGTACTGATAGTTCTTTCAAATGTTTGGGGTGCCGGTTGTCCATTTGACGTGTACGTATACGCAACGTTCGAAACGACCATGACATTCGAACCTATCTTTGTTTCACTTATAATCGTTGCTGGATTTTTTGTAACACCGCTAGGAGCGCTTGGTGTATATGTGTCGACATAACTAAGTACGGCGGCATTATCAGATGCGATGAGTTGAGACGTCGCAATCGAATATACATTAAATGTCACGGACGCATTTGAATCGATACTAAACCAGTTAAGGTTAAACAATGCAGCCGAATTACTTTCAAAACTAATCATATTCGCTATGTAACTGATATAAACATATCGAGCATCAGATACTATACCAACTACAGCACCACCACCATTTTGTATATTATTAAAAACTATATATTTGTTTCCAAGATAGGGAGGACCGTGTGTTGGGACTGCAGTTCCGGCGAGCATGTCCGCGATCGGAACACTGACGAGATGTATATTATCCGAATAGTACATTGTTCCTCCGATTGTATATGGCCGCCCAGGTGGACCATTGTATGGATAATAGTCCACCCAAGAAGTCCACGAAGATGCAAGTCCGGGAGGTTTGGTCGTATCATAGAACCAGAATGTATAGGGTCCAACACCGACGAGATAAATGATATATTTCTTATAAAAAATCATCGAATGCACACGACCTTGATACGGATTCTCTGAAATACCGAGAACCGTTTTCCATTGAGTGTTGAGATACGACGCACCGTCCGTAAGACTATTTGTCGTGATGACATTTTGGGCCAAATTCTCAAACTTTTCGTATTCGATGTCGACCCGGACGTCATTCCGGTACAACTCGCTCATGTTCAGGGCGTCCATGTTGAACGTCAACTTTGTATAGTATTCTCGAGGAGTCGACACGACCGACGTGTCGTTCTTGCCTTCCAGAATCGTCAAACCGGCTTGGTTTTCGTACGAGACACCAAAGTCTTGCTCCAGATACAGACGCTCGCTCGTTAGACGATCGATCGTTTGTCCGCCGACAGTCAACGTCGCACTCTTTATAAGTTTGGTCGCGACCGAGTCGACGTACGAAAAGCCGTTCGACGGCGGCGGCGTAAACCCACGGATCCAACCCGCCTGCACGAGCGTGAGCGGTGCAGTCAAAGTGCCGCCCGTAAATTTGTACGCCGGAAAACCACTTGATGTAACAAAATCGGGACTCCGAACATCAAAACCCCAAAATGAGGCGCTGGCTTCATTCTGGAAAAAGATGTTCGAATAGACACCCGTGAAAACAAACTTGTTGAGCGTCGAATCGTATGCGACATTCAAATTTGAATAGCCGACAAAGTTTGTCGCCCATGCCGAAAGGAACTGGGTATTAAAGTAACCGACGAAATCACCCGGCTGAATCGCAACCGTGTTCGTCTGGACATAGACGCGACCGTCGACCACATCAGAGTACTGAGGGTAGACGTACCCTGGTCCGAGCGGCGTGTACAACTGTGGGAGTACTGATCGAACAGTCAGACGCCTGAGCAAATCACTTTTTGGTGGAATGCGAGCCGAGACCGAACCGCCAAATGCCGGCACCGACTTGTCAAACGGAACCTCAAACGATTCGGCGACGTACACCTCACGGGTGTCGTACTTTCGAGAGAACAATGTGTACTGAGGGTCCTGTACGAACGTTCCACCAGCCTCAAGTTGAATCTGGGCACCAGACATGGCACTCCTCTATCAGGGGATGCGTTTTTTGTTTTGACCGAAATTAGACGTGTACATTAGATGACGAGTTTGCAACTCCGCAAATTTGATCCGAGCAAAATTGCAGACGACAAGGTGTGTGTATTCATCGGCAAGCGTGGAACGGGCAAGTCCACGCTCGTGACCGACATCATGTACCACAAACGTCACATTCCGGTCGGTATCGTCATGTCCGGTACCGAGGACGGAAATCACTACTACAAACAATTTGTACCGGACCTGTTCATTTACGGTGACTATAACCGCGATGCGATCGAAAAGGTCCTGGAGCGCCAGCGCCGTCTGGTTGGTGCCGGTGGAAAGTCCGGAGCGTTCCTGCTCATGGACGACTGTATGTACGACAAGGCGTTCATGAAGGACACGTGCATCAGACAATGTTTCATGAACGGGCGACACTGGAAAATCTTTTTTGCGTTGACCATGCAGTACTGTATGGACCTGAGTCCGGACCTGCGCGCAAATGTCGATTACGTGTTTGTGATGCGCGAGAATGTGATTCAGAATCGAGAGCGTCTGTACAAATCTTTTTTTGGAGTTTTTCCGACATTCGATATGTTTTGCCAGGTGATGAACGCCTGTACCGAAAACTTTGAATGTCTCGTTCTAGACAATACAAGCAAATCCAACCGGATTGAAGATTGTGTGTTTCATTACAAAGCGCCGATCCGCAAGGGATTCCGGATCGGGTCCGAACAGATGTGGCAGTACCACCAAAAGAACTACAACCCCATGCACAGCATTCGACCGGCGAACGGCGCGACTCCCGTAAAAAAGAAGGGGTCGTCAGGAGTTACTGTGAAGAAGGTGTAGCGGCGCCTGCATTCAGCGCCTCCTCAATCAGAGCGGCTGAGCGAGCAACCGGCACATCCTCCTCGTCCTCCTCAGCAACAGGCTCCTCCTCTTCTTCGACTTCGACAACTGGAGCAGCAGCAGGCACTTCCGGCTCGGGCTCGGGCTCTGGAACAGCCACAACAGGCTCGGGCTCTGAAGCAGGTCCCCAACCGGTACCCATTTCGTATTAGATGCAGAGGAAATAATTGTGCGCTGGCGAAACGCAAAAAGACTCTCTGACACCATCAGAAGCATGCCTGTGATTGAAAATCTCGAGTTTAATGGTGCACCACAAATTATCCAGTACATACCCAACGTCGAAGACATTCCTGAACCGGAACCAGGATCTTCACCACTCGATTTTTCTGAACAAAAAAACTCTGGTCCAATAGAAATGGACTTTTCGACGCCGATACAGGACGTCATGCCTTCGGCCGCGTTTGAGAGCGACGAAACTCCCGGTCTGAATGGTCCGTACAGATCCCCCTCGAATAACCGTGTCGTGGGCATTAGCGCTGGTGTTGTCCAGGCCGAGCCCAGCACGGCGTCCAAGATGCCCATGGGCCTGACGAAGGAGCAGCTTCATGCACTGGTGGCTGGCATCGCAGCCGTTGTTGCCTTTTCCAAGCCGGTCCAGGACAAGCTTTCGACCGTCGTGCCCAACTTTATGGGCGACAGTGGTTTGTCATTGACCGGTATGGTCGTCACGGCTCTGATCGCCGCGATCGTGTTTTACGTTGCAAACCGTGTGCTCGAGAATCAGTCGTGAATCTCGCCACCACAGTACGGTTGATTTTGATTCAAAGAGTACAGACCAAGTGTCGTACACAACGTTCGTAGATCCTTGAAACTTTGCCAGAACGCTTCAGAGTGGTCATACTCTGGAACGGTGATGTGGGCGAGCTCGTGAATGAGCACGTGCATTGCGGCATTTACATTGTTCCCGTCGAGACAAATGTAAATTTCGTACCCTTTGTTCACATTGTACCCGATCGTTCCTTTATTCATGCGCCGACTGTCAATCCCGGTCAGGATGGGCCGACGCGTCCGAAGAATTTTGAATCGTTCGTCGACCGCGTCCGTCTCTTGAAGATGTTTGATGAGTAAGTTGTACCGTCCTTTGAGTTCCGTGAGCATACGATGTTCTTGTAGGAACGCTACGATGACCGTCAGGACCATGAACAGGACAAACACGACAATCATACCTACTAAGGCGGGACATTTTTCCGCCTGAAGACAAACTTTGAATAAATATCCGAGATGAGTTCGGTCGATGGACACATCGGCTCCCACACTTCGCACGTGAACCATCGACCGAGCGCCGTTTCGAGAATCTCTCGGTTGACGAGAGGCTCGGCGCGCGCCTGACCGTTGTAAAACGGGCCGTCGACCAGACGAACAAAAGCGCGGTCGCCGTCGAGCGTCACGCTGTTTCCGAGAATGTCCGGTGAAATAAATGTATACATTCTGTCCGAATCGGGAGTAATGCCGAACAAGAGTCCGCCAAGTCGAGTTCGACGCGCAAGCGCCTTGGCGGATTCTTCGAGCGAGTCTCGAATATAATGAATCGAAAAGTTGTAGCAGACGGCGTCAAACACTCCAGTGACGTTCCGGATGTCGCCTTGGTGAATACAAATTCCAGCGACACCGTGAACCTGTGCACGACGGATCGCCTCCTGGAGAGACTCTGGGTCCGGATCGACCGCTGTCACGCGCGCGCCCACCTTTTTCCATTTGGACCAGTCACCGCCGCGACCGCACCCACAGTCCAGCACCGTGTTCCCGCGCCGGACACATTGCACGATGAGGTCGTTCTTGTACTTGTTGTGCGCACGACGAAGGTCATCCATGTTGCGTTTTCTAGTTAAAACAAAAACGCCTGTTATGTTTATATGGCTACGCTCGAGCAGGATTTCCTGACGGTCCCTGGTCAGATGTTTGCGCTAATCTCTATGGTTGGCCCGGACATGCCCCAGAAGAACGAGAAGCTCGGTCTGAAGATTCGCGGTTGCTTTGCGACCAAGGAGGAGGCGGCCAGCCATGCGAAGCGTCTGCAGAAGGAGGATGCCCTGATTGACATTTACGTCGTCGACATGTACAAGTGGCTCCTGATTCCCCCGGACCGTGACCAGATTGAGGACACGCACTACCAGAACGAGAAGCTCGAAGAGATTATGTCAAAATATCGCAAGAACCAGCACGAGGCCGCGGCTCACTTTGAGAAGCGCAAGCGTGACATGATGGCCAAGCCCATCGAGGGCAGCGCGACGCCTTACATCGAGCCCGGGGACGAGAACAGCAAGTACTACAGCAAGCCGGACGTGCCACCGATTCCTCACCCGGCCGAGCTCATCGAGGAGCTGAAGAAGGAGTTTCCGGACGCGGACATGACGGAGCTGGTTGCCAAGGCGGACCTGCGTATCGAGGCGGAGATTCAGCGTCGCCGCAAGGGGGCGGAGGAGCGCGCAGCGGCGGCACCACCCGTGGTCATTGGCGAGGTTCCGGCGCCCGAGCCAGTCGGTGCAGGTGGCGCGGGCCTTCTGAAGTAGGTTTTTTTCGCACCATAGTGTAGATGAAGGTGCTTTTGTACATCGGCCTGTTTGTGTTTTTTGTGACCGTCGCGTACATATTGAGTCAACCGGCCATGAGTTGTTACGCTCCACCTCGCACGGCCGACACTATCTTGCCGTATGACGTGACCCCAACAACATTTACTTCGGATTCAAATACGTTTCCTATCCAGAGTGACGTGTTCGAGGATGCAAGCGGTTGGCTCAACATGCGCGAACATCCTTTATCGGACAATTTCCAATCGAACGCGTACGCCGGGAATGACATGGGTGATTTCACGGGGATTGAATCTGGTTCAGGGACTGCCATCATGACAGTCATACCGGTCAATGAACAATATGAATACAATCCGACTGCTTCAACCGGGTCCTATCTTCCGGGTGTGACATCAAGTGCAATTCCATTCATAGGTTGTAGTCGTTCAAAGGTTATAATTAAAGATACTGGAATCGTACTTCTTCCTGGAACGCATACTATTGTTGACCGTTCCATGTACATAATGGATGTTTATGGCCCTCTGAACGTTTTGGCAACCGGGCCGAATGGTGAACGCCAAAACATGTTTTTCAACACCAAAGAGCAATGTCCGGTGGCTCAACGTCTCGTCCTTGATCAGGATAAAAATTACACCACACTGATACTTACCCTCGAAGCACAACTGGAGTCATTGACTTCCCCAGCATAAGTCCAAAAACAAATGCAACAAAAATCAAAATCAGTACAGTTTTCGAAATGCCATCCAGAAAACTTTCTTTAGGTGGCGGCGGAGGAGGAGGAGGCGGAACCATCATCGACGGGTGGTAGTACTGCTCCTCTTGTTCTTCAACCTCATTACTCTGCTGCATCGTCGGACTCTGAGGAGGAGCCTGAAACATCGCTCTCTATATCACTTGCGTCCGTTTTATCTTCAATGACAAATCCGTCAAGGTTGCCATTGTCGTCCGCGTCCGACTCGCTCGTCATTTCCTCGGAATCATATGATGCTTCCGATGAAACGTCCGACAGATCCGTCGAATCATAGTCGTCGTCGTCAAAGTCATCTTCGCACACTTCAACCGGTACGTACCGCACCGGCGCCTTCACTGCTCGGCCAGAACGAGTCCGCGTAACCACCTGGCTTTCCTCCGGCGCCGGAGCGAGGGGCTGGGAAGTGGGTTCCGGGGTCACCGACGGTGCCTCCTCGGCGGAGCGCTTCTTCGCCGGTCGGGGCATCTATTCCATCTTCGTTCATTTCGTTTAAGTAACGTGGGAAGAAATAGAATCCCTTCTTCTTTGCCGAAGTATACAATTCGTATTCACCTTCGACACTCAACCGGGATGCCAAGTCATCAAGTTCCTCCTGAATGTGGCTGTCGTCCATGCGCCGAATCGACAATCCCAAGTCACGAATATTCTCCGTTGCGAGGTAGAGGGCCTTTGCGGCCACGGCCACGTCCTCCTCGTCCTCGAACGCCCGAATATTTGTTTTGAACTGGTCCCACATTACTGGATCGAGACCCGAATACGGATGGACCGCCCGTATGTACCGACTCGCTATTGTTCGTGGAGGCTTCAGGGAACCAATGCCCGGGAAGAAGACTAAGAATAGAAGGACGAGGAGCACCAACCACTGGAGGATCATCTACTATACTGGGAGAAAGTATGTACTCTTTACCGACAAACCCGTGACACGTATCGGCATCGTGGCACATCTGACATATCCGGTCACCGTAGATTGAAAACCATATATGGTTTGACTTGTGCTCGGCGTTGATGTTTTCGCAAAAGTGCGAATCGGTCTGGACCCATTTGGACGTCCCCTTTTGTCCGACGCGTTTCACGTGCGCGCGCTCCTGACCCGGAATGTACTTTTGGATATACGCCTCGAGTGCGTCGTGCGACCCTGTATCCTGGACCGTCGGCCGCACCTCGTTCGTCCGAACGCTGAACAGTCGAAGTGTTTCAATGTCTAGTTCCGGTACGGCATCTCCGGGCTCCCACGGCACGTACGGATCGCCCGTCGGCTTTTTGTGTGACCAGAGCATGCGCAGCCCGCTTCCGCCATAGACACTCGCGTCGATGAAATCGGCCCATTCTGGACCGTCAAGTTCCATGAGAATCTTGGTTCTGTAGGCGAGCGCCTCTTGGCGCGTGACCAGCGTGTCCGGCCAGTGAATGTGCACGCCAGACTTTTGCAGCCCGTCAACCTCACGAACTGGTGCGCGCGCGACAATACATCGACCCGGCACCACGTCACACATTTTTTGGAGCGTGTCCAAAAGAAGGGTGTCACTCAAAGGTTCCGTGTCTTTGAAATCCAGGTCGACAAAGAAACGAAAAACGTCCGTTTTTTGTTCGACGACGTAGACGCGCCGACCTCGACGCACAGCCGAAATGTACTCGACATAGAACGAATCAACTTGGTCGAGCGGCACGTCAAGAATTCCGCCGTCCATGAGGACGTGCGTTCCAGGCCCGTGCGGCGTCCTCCATTTTGCAAACATACTCTGGTATAGAGCGTTGGCCATATATACTTTCAGTTGAGATGCTTCCGCGGACGGCCAACCAACGTCTGTTTGTTTCGCTCCTGCAGGTGCCCAAACCGCCCATCGTGTTTGCGTCCGGACCTGCCGGAACGGGCAAGACGCTCGTGGCTTGTCACGTCGGCGCAGAGGCGCTCGCCAAGAAAAAGGTTGACCGGCTCATCATGACTCGGCCGGCCGTTTCGGTCGACGAGCAACACGGCTTTTTGCCCGGAACTTTGGAGCAAAAGATGACGCCGTGGACGCGCCCGATGTTTGACGCGCTCCGGCGGTACTATTCACAGAGCCAACTCGATCGGATGATGTACGACGGGACGATTGAGGTGTGCCCCTTGGCCTACATGCGCGGCCGAACGTTCGACCGTTCGTGGATTATCGCCGACGAGATGCAGAACGCGACACCGAACCAGATGCGTATGGTGCTCACGCGCATCGGCGAAGATTCAAAACTCGTGGTCACGGGAGATCCAGTCCAGCATGACCGCGGGTTTGAGAATAATGGTCTGAGTGATTTTGTGCACCGGCTCGAGAGTTTTCACATTCCAGAGTCGATTCAGCACGTCGAGTTTACGACGTCGGATGTTGTGCGCCACCCGGTCATCCACGACGTGCTCGAAGTGTATAAACATAACGCGTCCCATTCACGTAATGTGGATTGACAACCGGACCGGGACTATCAAGGTGTACGAGACGGCGCCGGCCGACCCTTTTGTGAAAAAGATGACGTGGCGACCCGAGGAGAATGCTTGGGTCATTGAGATGACCAATATTGAGAAGATTTACAACTACAACGAGACGCTGGGACACTGTGCCCAGATTGTGAACGACCCGGTCCAGACGGCCGCGATGGCCAAGTTTGCTGAGGGAAAAATGAGCTACGCCGAGATGCGCAGTCTGTGTGGTTAGAATTTATTAAAATAGGGCGCCAGACGCAACTCGGGAACGACCGGTGTCGTCGTTGTGAGACATGCGACATTTGTCGAGTTGTACGGACAAAATACGACCCGACCGTCTATTGAAAGTGAACCACCGTAATAAGAATTTGTTTGTGCTGCACCGCCCAGTGGGATAATGTTCGAATATGTGAGTGCAGTCGGATCAATCATACCGGTGTTTGAATTTGTGTAGGGAATACATACAATGTTTCCGGATGGTAAAAGTACTCCTCCAGCAAATCCACCCCCGCCTGTTCTACCAACTTGAATGTTCGAATATATGTACGGTGGGTTTCCAGAAGGATTCACAACAACGACGTTTGCATTTGTATTTGGAATACATACGACATTTCCGTTGGGTGCAAGTACACCTCCTTGAAATCCACTTGACCCAACCGTCGAATTTGAATATGTAATGGCGGTCGGACTGTACTGTACGATGTTCGACGTACCGTTCGGTATACACATAATGTTGCCGGTCGGAAGTAATACCGCGCCAGTAAATCCGAGCAAAGTTCCGGTCGAAACCATGTTTGAAAATGTACTGACACCTGCTCCGTTGTACGCACATATATTGGAGTGTCCAGTACTAGGAACCATTGTTACGTTTGATTGTCCATCGAGCACGGCTCCTCCAAATACGGGTGTTGGAATGTTGTGCCGGAACACGTTTGCGTACACGCCTGCTGTGTGATTATACGAGCCGATATTCGAACTCGTATACGGAATAAAAAGAACGTTCCCGGACGGGACGGAGACGCCACAGAAGAAACGTGGTGCGACTATGCCTGAAAAATTTATCGGCGTGACAGTCGAAAACTGGTTTGTAAAAGGATTGAAAATGCCAACGGTTGTTGTATTGTACGGCACAAAAAGAACACGACCTTCCGGAAGACTTACTGAACCGGAATATGCCAGACTTCCAACCGGTCCGGATGCGACATTTGCGAATGCCGGACGGGAACTCGGTGCCCAAAATGATCCCTGGTCGTCGACGACATTGCATGTCGCTGCAATCCACGCCTGAATTACAGCGGAGTTTGCCACAGTCGGAATGATGTGCGGTGCGCGTCTGGTGAGGTCTTCATTGTAGTACAAGTTTCCACTGACTGTGAGTTGGGCTGTCGGTGTCGTGGTACCTATACCCACATTTCCACCCGGAAGAACAATCAGTTGGGTCGGTGGCGCCTTGACCACACTGAGTGAGTTTGGCATACCGATGGCAGATGTCATCACACGATTTCCACTTCCAGAATTTGCAACGGCACAAAACACTGATAATTCAGGTGACCAACATACACCTACCCAATTATTATCGACCGCCGGTGTTCTTGGTGTCCACGTAATTCCGTCCGGGCTCGTCATGATACGATTCGTGAGGGTATCTGCGACGGCGACAAATACTGATAATTCCGGTGCCCAACAGACAGACTCCCAAGAATGACTATCGGATGCAGCTGTTCTCAAAGTCCAGGTAAAACCTTCTGGACTTGTCATGACGCGGTTTCCTGCTCCGACCGATGCAACGGCGACAAATAATGAAAGTTCTGGAGCCCAACACACAGATTGCCACGTTATATCCGAAGCACTCGTTCTCGAAGTCCAGTTGGTTCCGTCCGGACTTGTCATGACGCGATTACCTGTACCACTTAATGCAACAGCGACAAACAATGAAAGTTCCGGAGCCCAACACACAGATTGCCACGCTGTAGCACTTGCGGCCGTACTGTTCGTCCATAAGATTCCGTCCGAACTCTTCATGACGTAGCCAGACCCTGAGACGGCGACAAACAAGTTTAGTTCGGCTGCCCAACACACCGAGTTCCACACACCTGTTGTCGCAGGAGGCGTTCTTGAAGTCCATAAGATTCCGTCCGAACTTGTCATGATTTGTCCACCTGCGCTGCCAGAAACAGCCACAAACAACGATAGTTCGGATGCCCAACATACAGAACGCCATCCAGTAACTGATGCGGCAGTTCGTGAAGTCCATGTTATTCCGTCCGGACTCGTCATGACACGTGATGTTCCAGACGATGCAATGGCCACGAACAAAGAAAGTTCGGACGACCAACATACAGAATTCCAAGTATTATCTTCAGGATTTATGCGAGATGTCCATGTACTCACTGCATCTATCACAGAACCGTTACTCGTCCGAGTTCTTGCGTTGAGCGCGGTGATGTTCACACCGTTGATTGTTCCGTGCGCCGAAGGAACAAGTCGAGTGATGTAACTCGTGGCGGCATTTCCCGCCACTACCAAATCACGGCCGATATAAGCATTACCGGTAGCAAATACGTTCGTCGTCGAAAGTGCGTTCGAAGCGTACACGTTTCCGACAACATGGAGATTTGAGGTTGGTGTGTTTGTGCCTACACCGACAAGATTACTCGTGCTCAAAAAGATGTTTGCGGTCGCCGCAGCAATGCCCGATGACAAAACATAGACAACTTCGCCTGGATTTCCGGCCGGTGCAGTACCGACGCCAGTCGCACCAGTTGCGCCTATATACTGGAGACCGGTTGCACCCGTGACACCTGCTGCACCCGTTGCTCCGGTCGCTCCGGTTGCCCCTGTAAAACCAGTCGCACCAGTCGCACCTGTGGCTCCAGTTGACCCAGTGAAACCCGTTGCTCCAGTCGCACCGGTCGCTCCCGTCGACCCAGTGAAACCCGTTGCTCCAGTCGCACCGGTCGCACCGGTCGACCCAGTGAAACCCGTTGCGCCAGTCGCACCTGTGGCTCCAGTCGACCCCGTGAATCCAGTTGCACCAGTCGCACCCGTAGCTCCAGTCGACCCCGTGAATCCAGTTGCACCTGTGGCTCCGGTTGCTCCCGTCGACCCCGTGAATCCAGTTGCACCTGTGGCTCCGGTTGCTCCCGTCGACCCCGTGAAACCGGTCGCTCCGGTCGCTCCGGTCGCTCCCGTCGACCCCGTGAAACCGGTCGCTCCGGTCGCTCCGGTCGCTCCAGTCGACCCCGTGAATCCAGTTGCTCCAGTCGCACCCGTAGCTCCGGTCGACCCAGTGAAACCAGTCGCACCGGTCGCTCCCGTTGCTCCC
>Ga0222712_10002720_pt1 | contig 19884 bp, 14 predicted proteins | sample C33_657DmetaG_FD_165043 | JGI IMG/M metagenome (GOLD analysis project Ga0222712, IMG submission 165043) | Estuarine water microbial communities from San Francisco Bay, California, United States - C33_657D | ecosystem: Environmental > Aquatic > Marine > Unclassified | place: USA: California... | reverse complement strand
GTGCGACCAGATCCCCACGGCTCCCAGGAAAAAACCTGTCGACCACAGCACCGCCGAGACCATCCCGCTCAATCGGGGTCCCACCTTCTCGATCCACCTACCGAAGACCGCCGCGCTGAGCCCTAGGAACACGATGGCAAGCGTGAAGGGCCAGAAAGTCTGCTCCATTTTCCAATCGCCCTCGGCGGGGGCGGTGATCCCCAGCAATCGGGTCATCGGTAGCCGGAAAACGCTGAAGGCGTAGGCTTGGCCTATACAGAGATGAATTGCCAGGGCGGCGGGGGGCACCAGCCACCGATTGAATCCGGGCTTGGCCTCGATAAATTCTTTGGTGAAGGGCCTGGGAATGAATGTCATGGCGTATCCCCGGCGGCAAAGCGCCCGGGCGGGTCAAAAATCGAGCCCGAAACGCAGTAGAACCCCCTGATAATACAAATCTGCAGTGGAATTATCGATGGTTCCCACATTCCACCACTGTTCAAACACATAGCCGACATGGAAGGACATGCGCTCGGCGCCCGGGGGACGGTAGGTGACACCCAAATCGGCCCGCAACACGGGCGCGGTCACAGTCATGCTCGTTTCGTATCCCCCGGCCTGCCAAGCCCCGTTCACATAATTGGAAGCCGCGAAGCTTTGGGACACATTGCCCACAAGAACCGCGAAATCGAGCGAACCTACCATGTAGAGCCCGGGAAGTAGAGCGACTTGGCGGGAAAAATCGCCCCGCAGGTGTGGACCGCCACCGGGAAAGTTGCTGCTCGCCTTTCGGTAAATCAAGCTGCCTTGGGAAATGGATTGGATGAAGACACCGCCGTAGCGGGCCCCCAAGGTGTAGCCCATGTACCAGCGGGGCAACGCGGACAGGTTGGGGCTGATGTAATCCAGGTCCACCACATTCAGGCTCAACTCGCTGGTGGTGGTGGTGGGCAGGTTGTTCACCACAAATGGCGCCTGCCCGCTGGATGCCACCATACGCCAAAGGATGGCGTAGTCACCCCGGTTTTCCGGTGAATGATACCCCAACTGAAGCGTGGGCATCGCGGTCCAATCGAGCGGGGCCTGGGGCACAATGACAGGCACCTGTACCCCGGTTGGATAAGTGACCGTGCCCTGAAGGTGCTGGCCTACTGCCGGATAAACGATGCCCACATCCACACCGAACCACATCTTTCCGTCCGGCCCGAGTTGCTGCCAGGCAGGTTCGACCTTGGGTTTTATCCAGGGTGGAACGGAGGGGTCTGGGCCGCTGGGTGCCGCGAACAGGGGAGGCGGAGAATATCCGGGAGGCGGTGTGGCCCCTGGAACCGTTGAATCCAACGGCCCCGGTTGGCCTGGCACTGGAACAAGGGGATACAAAGGAGATCCCGGGGGTGCCGGTGACAGCCCGGGACTTCCCTCCAGGGGAGACATCGGGGCCGGCTGGCCTCCTGCCCCGGGACCCAAAAGCGGGGGCCCCAAACCGGGTGCCTGGTGGGGGGTAACCTCCACCAGCATCAACAACATCCAGCCCGCCAAAACCATGGGTGGCCCCGATCACCTATTGCCCGGACCAACTCCAAGCGCACTCCACCCGGGCCGCAAGGAGATACCCATGCCCTACCCTCCGCGGCAAGACCATCGGGCAATCTCGCACAACCTTAGCCAGCCAAACAGCTTAGGTTCAGCGGGCCAACATCGAAGGCTCCCGCACATTCCGCTCCGCCACCTCGCGTGAGATTTTGCCCGCTCTCAAAAGTTGCCGGATCGATTCGTCGAAACTGACCATTCCCTCCTCCTTTCCGGTCAGCAGATAATTGTCGAGAGACTCCAATTTGCCTTGGCGGATGCCGCTGGCGATTGGGTTGGTGTTCCACAAAACTTCCAGGGCCAGGTGCCGTTTTCCCCCGGAGCCGGCATCAGGTAACAGCCGCTGGGCCACCACCACCCTCAAACCCAATGCCAACTGGGAGCGTATGTCCTTTTGCAGATCCTGGGGAAAGAGGTCGGCGTAACGGCTGACAGCCCCCTTGGCATCCCGGGTGTGGAGGGTGGTTAGAACCAGGTGACCTGTCTCGGCGGCACTCAACGCCATCTGCGCGGTCTCACGGTCCCGCACCTCGCCAACGAGGATAATATCTGGGTCCTGCCGCAGGCCATATTTCAACCCGTCGGCAAAAGTCAGCACATCGGTCCCCACCTCCCGCTGGGTGACCAGGGAGTCCTCGCACCGTGGGAAGCGATATTCAACCGGTTCTTCGACAGTCAGGATGCGGTTCCCGCCCTCGCGGTTGATGCGATCGACAAGCATGGCCAGGGAGGTGGATTTTCCGGAACCGGTCGGCCCGGTGAAGATGACAAGCCCATCGCGAATGGAAGCCAATCGCTCCGCGAGGTTGCCAGGAAAACCGGCCCATTCCATCGACGGAATAGCCGGTGGAATCAGTCGCAAACAGGCACCGACCAGCCCGGTGGCATGGAAAAAATTGGTTCGAAACCTGCGTTCACCCTCCGCACCCCATGGCACCGTCAGGGCTGTATCGAGGTTCTTTTCCAACCGTAATTTCTCCCGGGCATCCGGGGAAACAAGTTGCCCCAGCAACAAGTCCATGTCACCCGTCGACAATGGACCCACCGGGGCATGGACCAGCCTTCCATTGACCCGTACCAATGGCACCAAGCCTGGCATCAGATGGATATCGGAGGCATCCCGCTCAATGGCGTGGCCAAACACCGACTGAAGAATGGCGGGTAATCCGGGCGTCATATCCATTATTTTTCCCTTCCAACAACTGGTCACCGCCCGCAACTCCGGTTAGGCTTGGGCAAAGGCCATGCCTAACCTAAAACTCGAATCGCTCGTTGACTCTACACCCGCCCGACAATCCAGGCATGAAGCTTTTTTAAAATGTCTTCCGGTTGTTACCGCCCCCTTGGAGGATTGGCCATGACTTCCCTGAACCGACTTCCCGGACAAGCCAATTGCGACCGCCGTGGCTTTTTGGCCGCGGCGGCGGTGGCGGCCTCCGTCCTACCGGCAAGCCGTCCCCTTTTGGCTGCACCACCCACCATGAAAAGCGGCGCGGAAGAGGCGGCCGCCCGGCTTTTCCGAACCCTCAGCCCGGAGCAGAAACGGACCATTGCCTTTTCATGGGATCATCAGGACAAGGACCGCGGGCTCCTGCGGACTTTTGTCTCCAACAATTGGCAAGTCACCCCGGCACACATACGCTCCGACTTTTACTCGGCCGCGCAACAAACCTTGGCGCGCGAGGTGTTCGAGCAGTTGGTCGCCCCCTCCTGGCTTCCCAAATTTCTCCAACAATTGAAAGATGACACTGAAGGCAAGCCTTGGGGCAATGAGCTGAGCCTGGCATTTTTTGGAGAACCCCAGGACAAATTCCAGATGGTGCTGACAGGCCGGCACCTCACCCTGAGAGCCGACGGCGGCAGTTTGCCCCAGGCAGCTTTCGGGGGCCCCATTTTTTACGGCCACGCGGGCCAAAGCTTCAATGAAAAGGCGGATCACCCGGGAAATGTTTTCTGGTCGCAGGCGTTGCTTGCCAATCGCCTTTTCCCGATGCTGACCCAGGATCAACAAAAGGAGGCCCTGGTTTCCAAGGCCCCCGCCGAGGCCGCGGTCAGTTTTCGCAAAGATAAGGCGGAAATCCCGGGCCTGGCCGTCACGGACATGACCGCGGCCCAGAAAAATCACCTTGGGTTGGTTCTGGCCAACCTGATGGAACCGTTTCGCACCGATGACAGGGACAAGGTTCGGGCATGTCTGGAAAAGCGTGGCGGATTGGATGCCTGCCGCATCATTTTTTACCAGTCGGGCGACATCGGCAACGACCGCGTTTGGGACAATTGGCGCCTTGAGGGGCCCGCCTTTGTCTGGCACTTCCGCGGATCACCCCATGTTCATGTGTGGGTGAACATCAGCGAAGATCCGCTTCAGGCGCTCAATGCCAGGGGATAATCAGGCACCGGCAAAGGTTTCCGTGCCTTCAACCGCCATCTTTTCCCATGCCGCATCCCAATCGGCGTAAGAAAATGGGCGGAAGGGCACAAGCACCTCACGGGGCTTCACCGATGGCCAACCGGCCCGGTTCGGCCGCAACCACCCGACCCCATCGGTTGGGTAATCCGCATGGTGCCCTTCGCGGTTGAAGACCCGAATCACACCACTTTCGGATTTGAGCGCCACCAGGCCGGGAATAAATCTCTCCCAATCGGCCCGGGAAAGAAGCGCTCCAGACTTGTGCCACAAGCCCTCCACCAACAAATCCAACCGGGCATTCAGGCTCGGCCCCAGATCCGAACGATGGGCAAGGGCCTCCATCCACCAGCCCCGCCAGGCCAAGGTTACTTCGAGGAAACCCAAGTCCCCGATGCCAAGGCGTGCATGGACACGCTGGGGGCCACCCTCCAGTTTTTCAAGGACCATTTCCGGCCCTGCAGGGCATAGCCTCCAAACATCCACTAGTTCTTGCCTGAAAAAATCCCGAATCAATGCAAAATCGTGGTGAAGGGTCTCCGCCAGCACGGCTCGGGAGACAGCCCCGCCCCTCCGCAGTCGCCTGTACAGCTTGGGCAAGGTTCCTGAATGGAATCCCGGGGCAAGCATTCCCCGCATGGACTCACCATGCCCACCCACCACCACGGGACGGAGGAACCGCGGTTGATTGGCGCGGTACAGACGCCAATTCTCCTTCAGTTCCCACACCAGAAAACCCATGAATCCGGGAATCAGAGTCAGAACAAAGGTAACCGTGGCCAGCACCTCAAGGTAATTTTTGCCGGTGCTGGCGGAAATACTCGAGGCGATACCGGGAGCCATGGTCAGCATCAGTTTGTGGCCCACGGTCACGACCGGAAAATGCTTGACCGGATTGACCTGCGGCTCGACAAAAATCAGCAAAACCGCGCGGATGATGTAGATGAATGGCGAGATCAGGATGCTGGCCAAACCGCGTGCAACCAGGCTGGATAGTTTGCCCGAAGGCGGCTGCAACAGCAAACGCTCCAACGACCGCAACCAAAGCGACACAACCTCCATCAGCCAGCGGAAAAACACAACAATCCAGTCAAATATCGCCAGGATCAGCGCTAGCCCCAGATGGTTCCAGGCCCAGGCGAATATATCCATGAACGCCTCCTCCACCAATCGCCAGGGGGAGGAGAGAAACAGAGCGACCAGAGCCGAGAAAACGCAGAACCAAAGCCCGTCCCCGGCCGGCGGCAGCCACCCCGCATACCGGAGAACCAGCATGGCCACCAGCGCTTCGGCTCCCGGCCTGACCCCGTGCTGGTAAATCTGCCGGATGTACGGAAGCCGGATGAACCACCGGACCCCCTTGAAAAGTAGGCCTGGAAGGTCCACCAGCAGTCGATGAAGACCCACCCCCACTTTCCAAAGGATCCTCGCGCACCGTTTTCGCGCAAGGGGTGAGTAGATGAGCAGGGACACAAAGGCCCCCACTCCCAGATAGGCCAGGCTGTTACCCAGGATGAGTTCTGATTTCTTCTCGTCCAGCTCCACCTGCAGTGGCAGCCAGGATGATCCTGAAATCTGCTCACCCAGAACCTCCAGCAAAAACCGCTTGTGTCCGGTGACCGCCATTGCAAGGTTCACCAGTTCTTGGACTCCCTTGAATGCCACGTAAACAATGGCCAAGGGAAACAACAGGTACAGGAACAGTGCCCGCCCTGGTGGGTTGCCATAAAAAAGCGAGCTCAGGCGCTGCAAGCCGCGCATGTAAATCTCGCCCGGCCGATAGGCACCAGGCAGGTCGGCGGCCAGTTTCCGGTCGGCGCGCAGCAGCAGATCGCCCTTCAACCATTCCGCCGGCCCTTCCAGGTCGGCCAACTTCATGCGATGGCTCGCCATTGCATCGCGCAGGTCCCCCAGGGCTATCTCGCCCCGTTTGGCAAGGCGGTCAAGCAATTCGTCCACCACCTGGCGCCAGGCTAATCCCTCCAGCACCCGTTCGGGGACAAGGCCCACCTTCCGGAAGGCCGATTCCACCACAGGCCCCACGAGACGACGGATGGATTCACGCGCACCATCCTCGCACAGGTGCAACTGGTGGAGCAGATCCCGGGTCTCGCCCGCCGACAATCCGATTTTGCCCACCTGGACCGCGGCGGCCCGGATTGACCGGATGGCCATCAGCCAACCGGAATACGGCAATTCCCGTCTGAAGGGCTCCCTGCCAAGGGACAACAACCATCGGAAAGCATCCACTTTTTCAAGTGCCGTTCCGGCCAGGGAAACCGCCTGCCGCACATCCTCCAAAATGGACCGCGCCACCGGCGCCCCGGTACCGGCCAACCTGTAAACCGGAGCCAAAGCCCGCGCCAACTTGTCTTTGGACAATGGGTGAAGGGTATCGGTGGAAAATCGCGCCGCCAGCCTCGCCGCCAATTCCTGGCTGGCCGCGCAGGGTAAGGTCACCGGCGAATCAGGAACCGGCACACGCAATTCGTCCAATCTCAGGGCAAGTTCCCGTGGCCCCTCAAGGAACGAATGTCGCCACAACAAGGCATCGATGGTTTTGGGGTCGACCGAGGGGAACCACCACTGGATCGCATCCGGATCCACGAGGGACAATTCCAGCGCGGTGGAGAGGAATTCCTCGCGCTCTTCCCAAGGTTTGGCTCCGGGTATCAACCGTTTTTCCTCGGCCAATACCCCCATCACCTCTTCCCATACCCGCTCATCCAGGGATTCCCCGAAGGCCAACCAACCCTCATGGTTTTCTGGACGGTTCTGGGAAAAGGCACGGTCCGCGGCCAAATGGACAAGGCGCCCCTTCAACCAGTCGTACAGTTCAAATTCACTCCAGGCAGCGATGGTGCCCGGTGATGGCCTGGCGATCAGCAACAACCACTCCGGAATCTGTCCTTGGCCGGAGACCATCAATTCCTGGGCGGTTGCATGGTGCAGCGCGTCGCGGCTTCGCACCGCCAGACCCCAACCGTGGGGCACCAGCAGGGCCAACCCATCCAAATCCCTCAATCGGACGAGAAGGCGGCGAACCACCCTACCGGAAACCAGTTTGGCAGTGGGCTCCAACCGGCTCAGCAGGCTATCGAGGATTTGGTATCCGGCGTCCGCGTCCAAATGGCTAGTACCCTGGATCAATTGCAGATCGGGATATCGCAACCCGATTCAAGCATTGGTAAATTGGGGCCACAAATTAACCTGGAGAGGCCCAAGAAACCAAAAGGTCAAGAGCTTCCCCACTCACGACAGCATCCCACAAACCAGGGACCGGGCACAACTTGACCAAACCCTTCTGCCGTGCCGGAATACGGTTTCAATATGATAAACCCCGCTATCGTCTGGGAGTTATCCTGAACAAATCAGTCGATTGGGCTGGATGGAAAACCTAGAGTCTTTGTTGGTGGGCAAGCGCCATGCTTCCGTGGGCGGTTTTGTGGGACATGGACGGAACCCTGGTCGATACGGCGGAGTTGCATTTCTCGGCCTGGAGAGAGTGTTGCGCTCGTCAGGGCCGGGATTTTACGGAGGCCGATTTTCAGGCCACCTTTGGGCGCAGAAACCCGGAAATCCTTCGATTTCTTTTGGGTGATCACCTCACCGACCAGGAGGTCGCCAGCCTGGGTGAGGCCAAAGAACTGCTTTACCGGGCTGAAGCGCGAAAAACCGGTATCGAGTTGCTTCCGGGAGCCAGGAACTTGTTGGCCTCCGCAAGGGAACATGGGGCATTCCAAGCGATAGGATCCAGCGCGCCTCGGGCAAACCTCGACCTCATTCTGGAATTAACCGATATAGGCCAATATCTCGGCACCACCGTTGGAATGGAAGATACCTCGCGTGGCAAGCCAGACCCAGAGGTTTTCCTGATCGGGGCCCAAAGGCTCGGCGTGAAACCATCTCGCTGTGTGGTGATGGAAGACGCGGTTGCTGGAATTCAGGCGGCGTCCGCTGGTGGCATGCGATCTGTGGCGATTCGACATGTGGGCCACCACCCTGTGGAGGCCCTTCAAATGGCGGGAGCCACACTCGTGGTTGAATGCCTCTCGGAATTGAACGGCCCCATTTTGGCAGGTTTGCTCAACCTATGACCAAGGTTTCCGTTTCCAGGTAGTGGATCGCGGCTTCTGGTAGAATTTGAGCATCGGCAATCTGCAATTCTCTTGGCCGCTTGGGCAATTCATGGTGTCCCCCGGGAGCACGGGCAATGGGTTGGCCTACCCCGCGTGAATACGCCGTAGCCCTTCACCGGGCGAAAAAAAACCTGCTTGTTGCAGCCCTCAAAGACTGCAAATTAGCCGCCACCCCGCAGGGATTGCCCAAACCCCTGACCGGCGGATTTGGCGCTGTCTTTGAGGCCACAACCCCTGATGGCAAACGCTGGGCCCTGAAATTCTTCCACAAGAAGGCCTTGGGTACCCGTCGGCGTTACCGACTGCTGGCGGATTGGCAAAAATCCCATCCGATGCCCGGCTTGGTGAATTGCTTCTGGCACGAGAAGGGGTTGCTGGTCAAGGGGAAGGAATTCCCCATGGTTCAAATGCCCTGGATCGAGGGAATCCGATTGAGCGACTTCCTCGCCAAGCACCACAATTCGCCCGATGTCTGCAATGTGCTATTCGATTGTTGGCTGAAACTGGTGGAGGGTTTGCGCGAGGCCGGCATCGCCCATGGCGATTTGCAGCACAACAACATCCTCCTGGTGCCTGAAGGACCCAGCCGTTTCCAAATGAGGCTGGTGGACCTGGACGGCGTTTGGCTTCCCACCCTGAAGGACATCCCTTCCAGCGAGATCGGTCACCGTGCCTACCAACATCCCTTCCGGCGCAACGATCCGTACCACCCAGCGGTAGACCGGTTTCCCGCCCTGGTCATCGCCCTTTCTCTCGCGGCCTTGGCAGACCACGGAGGTGGCCTCTGGAAAAAATTCCATTTGGGCCGGAACCTGATTTTCCGGAGGAGCGATTTTGTCGCGCCGGGCAAATCACCCCTATTCATGGCGCTCCGCGCGTCCGACTCCGATCGCGTGCGCCAGTTGCGCGAGGCCCTGGAGGTCGCCTGCAGCCAAAGCCCGGACCAGATACCCTGGGTTTCGGAGGTTTTGTCCGGCAAAAAGGAACTCCCAACCGGCGTCGCGGAGCAGGAACATAGTCCTGAAAATCAGGAACCGGCCAAGGCTCCCTTAAAAAGACCCCTCAAACAACAAATCCTTCGCTTGATTGATTCCCCGTGGGTGGGGGCCATGGCGGGGGGGATGTTGGCGATCACCTGGTTGCTACTTGGCTTGATCACCAGGGTCTCCGTTGAAACTCTCGTGACGGTCTCGGTGTTGATACTCTTGTTCTTCACTTCCCTCCCATTCGTGCTGCTGCGGATTTTCCGGGGCGGGGATATCCCCATGCAACCCTTTCCGGCCGCCATAAGCCCCATGGGCCGATGGATTGTGGCGGGCAACGGTCCAGATCTGATCGTCTGGGACGCCAAACATGGCTTCAAGGCGAAGTGGGTAGCGCATGCAAACCAGGTGCTCGCCTCTGTATTCCACCCGGATGGACTGCTTGTTGCCACAGGCGGTGCGGACAACCTGGTCAAGGTGTGGCATGCGGGCACCAGCGAGCTTTTGGCGGAGCTTCCAGGGCATGGCTGGAGCGTGGTCTGCTGCGCCTGGAGTCCGGACGGCACCCGACTTGCTTCCGCCTCGGGTGACAAAACCGTCCGGGTCTGGGATCCGGAAAACGGGAAGGAAGTGATTTGCCTTGGACCTTGTTCGGAAAAAATGGCAACCGTCACTTTTTCACCGGATGGCCAATGGCTTGCGACGGGTGGGCACGACCGCTTGTGGCGGGTTTACCGAACAGATGATTGGCATCTCGCGCGTTCCGCCCCCGCCCATCCAAGGTTGGTCTCCGCCATTGGCTTCTCGAGCGACAGCCTTCGCTTCGCCACGGGGGGGGACGACGGGCGCGTACAGATCTGGTCGGTATCCACCGGCAAGCGCTTGAAGAGTTTCCGCACACACGGCGGTCAGGTCACCGGGGCTATTTTCGGGTCGACAGATACGCGTGTTTTCACCACCGGGGCCGATGGATTCCTGCGTGCCTGGGACCCGGGAACCGGAAACCAGTTGCTTGAAATAAAAGTCTCCCCACACCCGCTGACATGCCTGGAGATGGGCCCCCGAGGCGAGACTTGCCTGACCGCCAGCGCCGATGGCAAGGTCCATCGGGTTGACGTTTTGAAGGGAAAAATCCTGAAACGCTGGACCCCGCCCGGAGGAGCACCCAACCCAATCTCCGCCGAGGCATCCAAAACCCCCTCGCACTGATCCTTTCACGGGCTTTGCATCTTTGGATAGGCTAAACTGAGAGTTATGGAAAAACGCACCGGGCAACCGGTTGATCCAGTTTTCCGCCTTGCTTCCGCGTGGTTTTTGCCATGAAACGCTGGCTGGTCCTCAGTGTGGTGGTGTTGTTGGCGGGCATCGTCCTGATGCCTCGTTTGGGTCGACTTGGCAAGGATGAAAAACAGCAGGGGGATGGCACATCGGAGTCTGTCCGTCGCTCGGAAAACCCACCAGATCCCAGACTGGCGCCAGGCGTCCCCTTGAATGCCCACCCGGATTCCAAATATGCCGGTGACACCTCTTGCGTCATCTGCCATGAGGAGATCACACGCAGGTACAGCGGCCATGCCATGGCCAATACGCTCGTGCCGGCCAGCGTCGCCGATCCAAAGGAAAAGTCGGGGAATCGTTTCGCCAGTTTCCAGTCCGGGGGGATGACCTTTTCCCTCCGGCGAGAGGGCGAAAAGCTCTGGCATCGTGAGGAATTGGAAAAGAACGGCAAGTGCTTGGTCAGTCAGGAAGAACTGGTCTCAGTTGGAATGGGCTCGGGCCAAAGGGGCAGGTCTTACCTGGTTGAAAAAGACGGCCGATTTTTCCAATCCCCAATCAGTTGGTACGGCACCAAGGATATCTGGGACTTGTCTCCCGGATTCGGCAAGGACCGCCACTTCTCGCGCAATGTGAATGCCCAGTGCCTCTATTGCCACGCCGGCGAATCCTCAACGGTAGAGCCTTTCAACCCGAAGTTCGCCCCACTTACAAAAAAATCCCTGGGAATCGGCTGCGAGCGCTGCCACGGTCCGGCGGCTGACCATGTCAACTACTGGTTCGAACACGCGGGCCCGCCCCCCTCGGAGCAAGGTCAACCGGATCCAACCATTGTCAATCCCAAAAGGTTGGAGCCAGGTCCGCGCGATTCGGTTTGCAACCAGTGCCATTTGCAGGGGGCCATGAGGGTGGAACGGAGGGGTCGGACGCAAAGGGAATTCCGCCCCGGCCTCGAGTTGGAAGACTTCTGGTCCGTCCTGGTCAAGCACCCCGCGGTGGCTGACAAATTCAAGGCGGTCGGTCAGGTGGAACAAATGGAATCCAGCCAATGCCACCAGAAATCGGGTGGAGCCATGGGCTGCATCACCTGCCATGATCCCCACGGGGAACCTTCGGCAGTCGAAACCGACAACTTCTACCGTCAGAAATGCGCCCAATGCCACACCGTTGCCGGGAAAAAGGGCAAGGCCAAGGAATGTTCAGCCCCAGGTGCCGAGCGCCAGGCAAAGGCCGATGCTTGCGCCCGCTGCCACATGCCGAAAAATGGAGCGAATGACATCGTCCATGTCGCCCTCACAGACCATAGCCTGGCCAGAACCCCGGCAAAGGACTCCAGGCAAAACGCACGCCCCCTCTCTCCCGAAGAATTGCCATTGGTCCGCCACAAGGAAACCAATCGCATCGGCAAGCTGGATCAGGAAAGGGATATGGCGATCGCCTTGGTGCGTCAGGCTCAAAACCAACCTGAAAAAATCGGCAAGATACTGGATGAAAAAGGCGCCGAAATCCTCCGGCGTGTTGTCAAGGAATGGCCCGACGATCCCGAGGCGCTCCTGGAATTGGGTCAAAGCCTTCGCACCGCCGCGCCGGAGGAATCGATCCGTTACCTGAAACGCCTCCACGCCCTTTACCCGGACCACGAGGAGTGCCTTTACAATCTGGCATCCTCGTTCTTTTATGCTGGCAGATCCCAGGAGGGGGAAATTTATGCGAAAAAGCTGGTGGAAAAAGTGCCCGTTTCGGGGGGCCCGTACGATCTGCTGAGCGCTATCCAACTCGACCTGAAAGACTGGGCGGCCCTGGAGAAAACAACCCGGGCCTGGCTGCGTCAGCACCCTGTCAATCAAACAGCCCGTCAACGCCTGGCCGAGGCCCTTTTCCGACAAGGGAAACGGTCGGAAGCCCGCGAGAATTTCGACATCATCCTTGAGCAGGACCCCGCCAACCGTCAGGAACTGCTGCTTTGGTACCATCGCCTGGGCCGGTGATCAAAAAATCTCCGCTGAGAAAACCCACCGAACATTTTGGCTGGCAGCCATGGCATGTCCAAGATTCAAGTCGCCCAAAAGCGATTTTTCCAAACATTTTCCGCGAACCCAACTCTGTCATCGCCTGTCTTAATTTATAGCTTCAATCAAAGCGATCCAGATTCTTGGGGGGGAAGAAAAAAGCCATGTGGTACCTCACAGACAAACGCCATTTGGATCACGACACCGGCCCAGGCCACCCGGAACGCCCGGATCGATTGCGGGCCGTCTGGGACGCTTTGGCGCGGGAAGGTTTGTGTTCCAGCCTGCGACCCCTGCAATACAAACCCGCGAAATCGGAGGCCATCCACAGGGTTCACTCGCCGGCAATGTTTGAACACACGGTCAAGTTCACCCGAAGGGGTTTTGGGAATTTGACTCCGGACACTCCGGTTTGCCAAGATTCCGCCTCCGTCGCACTGTTGGCCGCAGGCGCGGCATGCGCTGCCGTGGACGCGGTGGTTGAAGCCGGAACACAATCATCAAGGGCGTTTTGCGCCATAAGGCCACCGGGACACCACGCCACACCCGATGAGGCCATGGGCTTCTGCTTGATCAACAGTGCCGCGGTGGCGGCACGTCACGCTCAGACGGTCCATGGAATCGGTAAGGTGCTTGTCCTGGACTGGGATGTGCACCATGGAAATGGAACCCAGGATATCTTTTATTCCGATCCCAGCGTGGGCTTCATCAGCATCCATCGGTACGGGCAAGGCTTTTACCCGGGAACCGGCGCACCAGCCGAAACCGGGACCGGCAAAGGATTGGGGTCCACCTGGAACCTGAGTGCCCAGCCGGGGATTTCCTGGACGGCATATTTGGACCTGTTGGACCGGGCACTCTCTCACTTGCAGGCATTCAAACCGGATTTGGTGATTGTGAGTGCCGGTTTCGACGCTTGCCTGGATGACCCGGTGGGTGACATTGGTTTGGATCCGGCCATCTTTGGGGAGGCGACCCGCCGACTCCTCCAGGCTGCGGAGGCTACCGCTGGAGGACGGATTGTTTCCCTGCTGGAAGGCGGTTACAACCTGAAACGCCTCGGGGAGGCTGTTGCACACCATGTGAAGGCCCTGATCCCAAACAGCCACACCGTTTGAGAGCAGATAACAAGGTAACTGAAACCCAAAAGCCCAAAAACCTTTGACAAGCTGTTGGTTGGCTTAATTTGGTTGGATTCAGACCATGCAAATTGCCGAATCACGACAGGAGTAACAGCAAGAATGTCGGGCCCGCCAGCCAAATGAGGCGAACCTGAACAAAGCTCCAAGTATCCCCGCGGGGTATCCTGCATTCGACGGAAAGAGCAAACTCGGTTAGGCTAAATCTTTCCTCCCTCGAAGAATGCTGTGGACCACGGCAGTTTCCTGAATGGCAAGCCGCGATAAAACCGATCCGATCCTGCCCAACAATTCTGCCACCCCGGCGGTTTGTACGGGGTGTGGGTGTTTGTGCGACGATGTGACCGTTTCCCCAAGCGGCGGCAGCTTGGTTGCGAACACCCATGGCTGTGCCAAAGGCAAATACTGGCTGGAACTCCGCCCGGGACCCAAGGTTTCGGCCTTTTTGAATGGCCGTCCGGCACCCCTGAAAAAGGCTATCAACGCCGCAGCAGACATCCTTTGGAAATCAAACAATCCTTTGGTTTTCGGCCTCGAGCAGGTCACCTGCGAGTCCGCCGCCAAAGTGGTGGCGATATCCGATTGGCTGGGAGCCAACCTCGATACCACCGCCTCGTTCAACCAAGGCCCAACCGGATTGGCATTTCAAGGCGTGGGGGAAATCTCTTGCTCCCTGGGCGAAGTCCGCAACCGCGCCGATCTCATTCTTTTTTGGGGCGCCGACCCCCTGGTAACCCATCCACGGCACACTTCCCGCTACTCAATCGATCCACCCGGGGTCCATGTGCCTCTTGGCAGGAAAAACCGCTTTGTGGTGGTAATCGACTCAGAAGCCAACCAAACTGCCAGCCAAGCCGATTTGTGGCTTAGGCCCAAACCGGGACGGGATTTCGAATTGATTTGGGCGCTGCGGGCCATGATCCAAGGAAGGGAAATCGCCGGGTATGATTCCGCGGCCAATGGAGTCGGTCTGGAAGAACTGGAAGGGTTGGCCCATCGACTCAAGGGATGCCGGTTCGGTGTCTTGTTTTTCGGGGACCGTTTGCTGGCTGGCCCCGGCCACCACCTCAACGCCGACGGGGCGGTCAGCCTGGCCCACGACATCAACGCGCATACCCGCTTTTACGCCCGGCCATTGAGGAGGGCTGGAAATCCGATGGGCAGTGAAAGTGTCACTTGCTGGCAAACCGGGTACCCCTTCGGACTGAACCTGGCACGTGGATTCCCGCGGTACAATCCAGGCGAATTCACAGCCCGGCGATTGATCAACTCGGGCGAGTCGGATGTCTTGCTTACCGTGGGTGTATCCCCTGGTGACTACCTGAATTCCGGCAATGCAAACGGCCCTCATTCTTTCCAGCATATCCATATCGGCGACGGGCTACCGGATGAATGGCAATCGCCACCGAAGGTGGAAATACGGACCGCGCCATTCGCAACCGCCGCCTCCGGAACCGTGTACAGGATGGATGACATTTCCCTGCCCCTGCGGCCTCTCAGCATGAGCCAGCTTCCGGATATGGAGCAAGTCCTCACGGAACTGGAAGGCACGATCCTCGAGCGGATGCGAAACTCCTCGCCCCCAACAGAAATGGCGGCCTCCTGATGGCCCGTCGTGACCTGACCGTTCTGGAATCGGGCATCGTCCATGATCCGGCGAACGGGATCGATGGGGTGGTCAAGGACCTTTGGATGGAGAATGGCAAAATCATTTCTCCACCCGCTCGTCTGGAAAGGGACGAGTCAAATGTCCGAAGGATCGATGCCACGGGATATGTGGTCATGCCTGGCGGGGTGGACATCCATTCACACATCGCAGGCCCGAAGGTGAACCTGGCCAGGCGCATGCGTCCGGAGGACAAGCGTCAATCCATTCCGGTCGAACGGCGCGTCTCGGCATTTGGGGCCACCCGTTCCGGATCAACCGGGAGCGTTCCCAGCACATTTGCGACCGGGTACCTGTACTCCGGGCTCGGTTACACAACAGCGTTCGACGCGGCAATCGCCCCGCTGGCCGCTCGGCATGCCCACGAAGAGTTCCGAGACACTCCCCTGATCGACAAGGGATTTTTCATCCTTCTTGGCAACAACCACTATGTGTTGACCCAGATTGCCAAGGGTGAAAGGGAGCGATTGCGGGCTTTCGCGGGGTGGATCCTCCAGGCCGCGGGGGCACACGCCATCAAGGTGGTGAACCCGGGAGGGGTCGAGGCCTGGAAATCCGGAATGGGCAATATCCATTCGCTGGATGAACCGGTCCCACACTTTGGCTGCACCGCGCGGCAGGTGGTCACAGGCTTGGCCCAGGCCGCCATGGACATGAACCTGCCCCACCCCATCCACCTCCACTGCAACAACCTGGGCCTGCCGGGCAACTTCAACACCACACTTGGGACCATGCGGGCCCTGGAGGGTCGCCGGGCCCACTTCACGCACATCCAGTTCCACAGTTACGGCGGGGAGGCGCTCGACCAATCCACCTTCTGCTCCAAGGCCCCGGAATTGGCTGAATGGTTCAACAATCATCCGGAAATCACGGTGGATGTCGGACAGGTGATGTTCGGTGAAACCACCAGCATGACCGGGGACGGCCCCCTGGGTTATTTCCTTCACAAGGTCACCGGCAGGCGCTGGACATCGGCTGACACGGAATTGGAAGCCGGATGCGGAATTGTTCCCATCACCTACCGGGAAAAAAAACTGGTTCATGCCCTGCAGTGGGCCATAGGTCTGGAATGGTACCTGCTCGCGCGGGACCCTTGGCGTATCGCCATGAGCACCGACCATCCCAACGGGGGCAGTTTCCTCGCATATCCAGAGATCATCGCCTTGCTCATGGACCGGGGGTACAGAAACGAGGCGCTGAATGCCACTCATCCAGGTGTGAAAGCTCGCTGTCGGCTGGCGGATCTGGACCGTGAGTACACATTGAACGAGATCGCCATCATCACTCGGGCGGCTCCGGCCCGTATGCTGGGCCTCGCGACCAAAGGCCACCTGGGCCCGGGTGCCGATGCCGACATCACCCTGTACCAACCCGACCACGACAAGCGCCGAATGTTCGCGCTTCCCCGGATGGTGATCAAGGCGGGCCGATTGGTGGTGGATGACGGAAACATCCTTTCCGACGAATCGGCCCCACACCCCACCCGGACCTGGATGGTGAGGCCGGACTTTGACAGGGACGCCGTGCCGGATATCCGCACTTGGTTTGAAAACCATTACACCTTGCGCTTTGATAATTACCCTGTGGAAAGGGAGCGACTCGCCCCGGTGGAAGCATTGGCCCCCTGCGAGAAAACCGCGCGATGAAACTGATCATGGCGACCATCCAGCCCGGCAAGCTCGAGGCGGTGAAGGAAGCATTGAACCGGGTGGAGGTCTTCCGCCTCACCATCGTGGATGTGCAAGGTTTTGGCAGGCAGAAGGGCCGGGGAGAAATCTACAGGGGACACGAATTGGCCATGAGCCTCGTCCGCAAGGTCCAGTTGCAGATCGCCGTGAACGAGGATTTCGTGGAGCCGACGGTGAACGCCATCCTGGAAGCCGGGAGAACCGGCGAGGAAGGACGGATCGGTGACGGCAAGATTTTCATTGTCCCCCTGGAAGACTGTATTAGGATTCGAACCGGGGAACGAGGACCGGAGGCGATATGAAAGCATACAGCGCCTGGATTGCCGCCGGGTTGATGGGCCTGACGGGTTGCGGTGGAAACGCGCCCACCGGTACGGTTCTTGGGAAAATCACCCTGTCGGGCAAGCCCCTGCCATCGGGCAAAATTGTTTTCCGATCTCCCGAAGGGATGGGGGATGACCGCGAGGCAACGATTGAAGGCGGTCGATTCAAAGTGGAGAAACTTCCGGTGGGCCCCCAGCGTGTGGAGGTGATCGGTGTGAAGGGAGTCACTGCCAAAACCCAAGGGAATGGCACCGTTTTGGAAGTGAAACCGGGCAACCAGGAATTGGAACTGAAACTCGGAACCTAAGACAAAAAAAGCGAAGGGCCCGGGCTTTCAAACCCGGGCCCTTCGCTTTTTCAGAGGCCCCTCCCGGATTCGAACCGGGGATGGTGGATTTGCAATCCACTGCCTTACCGCTTGGCCAAGGGGCCCACTCACTCAACTAACATCGGATCATAGACCCCTGAACCATGAGTATCAATTGAGGTTCGCCCCAAAGGGCCTTTCCTGGCAGTGGCCCAACAAGCGCCCTAAAAAAACCAATTTTGCAGTCTTGGTCCAAACAGAATCATGAAAGTTTTGTTGAGCTGGAAGGTGGACCCAAAATCAGCTGAAAAGCAGCTGGACATTACGTTGTATTTAACTTAGGATTTGGAAATGATTTGTTTGAAAAACATCTTTGGGAAGGTTTCAAACGCTCTGGGCGATCACTTCGCCGCCGCTTTGAATCGCGTCGAAAACTTCCTGACGGTGAACAGCCACATCCTTGGGAGCAACTACCCCCAAGCGGACCTTGTCACCCCGCACTTCGACCACCGTGATCACGATGTTTTCGTTGATCACAATGCTTTCATTTATCTTGCGTGACAAAACCAGCATGGAACATCCCTCCTGGACGCCGCCGGATTGCGCTGGATAACCCGGCAGGTATCCGAACGGGAAACACCGTTTCCCGAGGCACCTGATTCAATTCAGGATGCAAAATCCAAGGCGGATCCATCCGCCCTATCTCCAATATCTTCCATCAAAGTGGCAGGCCACGCAAGCCCTTCAATGGCTTCGAACGGGGATTTATCAAGGAATAAGTTTGCTGACTTTGGGCGGGCAGACCTAAAAACGGTGGCTATCGCGCCCCGACCACGGTGAAAGGGTAGGTGAATTTGGCGACGGATTTTCCCTCGGCTTTTTTGTCGAGGGCGGTGACTTCCAGCGTGAATTGTCCGGCACGGTTGGGTTGGTAGGGAAACCGAATCGAATGCAGCCTCCTTGCCGGGTCCTCCGGGGTTGTGATTTGCCCGCGGAATGGTTTGGGGCTAACCGGCCTTCCACCTTGGTCCAGTATCTGGATGGTCAGATCCACATCACAGTTGTCGGTCTTCGGATCAACCATGAAATTGGCAACCACAAAGTTGAGCATGAAGGACTGGCCAGGGACCCCGATACCGGGCGCAGGCTCACCGCTGGTCGCGTAGAGCATGGCCGGACGCAGGATGCCAAAACGCTTGTTTTCCACTTGGAACGCCTTTTCCAGGGTTCCCCTTCTGCCACTTACCCGATCCACGCATGTCAAACGCATCACATAGCGCCCGGGCTGGATATCCTGGTCGGTTTCCGTGTAAGCGAAGGTGGGTAACACATCACCTCCCAACGGGCAAAAGGCCTGGGACTCACGCGGTTTTCCCGGCTCCTTGGGGAAGATCACCTGGTTTTTGGCGTCAAGCACCTCCACGGTCATGGCGTAGCGGTAAAGTCCCTCGGATGCGCCATCCTTGGTTGGGGTCAAATTCCCGAGATCGAAGGCGTAAAAAATGAGGTCGCCCGGCAGGAAGGTGTCTCGCTCACGCCTTTCAGGCCCAAGGAGCCCCATGGTTGGACGGACATTGCGGAAAGCCAACTCCGATTGGGAGACAGCCTGCGATGACCAAACCAACCCGAGGAATAACAGGCAACTCATGCCGTATCTCCGCCACCTGAAATCAGCTGAATAAAGTCTACTTGTTCAGCTGACCTTGGGCCTAGGCGAATTCCGCATCCGGCAGATGAAAATGGTGAAAACCACCTATCCGATAAAAACCACAATCCACGGGTTTAGCGAAAATCCACAACCTTGGCTTGTAGGCGGCCCATCACACGCAACACGGGCAGCAACGGGGCTAGGCTCGGCGGGTCGGTCCAGTTTGTGTCGCTGATCTTCACATGCCCCGGGCCCACCTTGCCCTGCCCCAGGGTGGCGTCGATTCCCCGCCAGGATCCATTCACCCAGACTTCCGTCCACATGTGAAATCCCAAGGCGGGTTTCCCGGTTGACTCGTCGGTGATGTAAACCAACCCAAGGGCCGTGCGCGCCGGCACCCCGCAGGCCCTGCAGGCGGCGGCGGTGAGCATGGCGTGCTGGCGGCAGTCCCCTCGCAAATCCCGGGCCACCTGGCTTGCCCGCGCGAAACCCACCGAACTGGTTGAGTTCATCCGCTGGTGGACCAGCGCCTCCACACGAAGCACCTTGCGCCACGGGTCCTTCTCGTCCCCTATCGCCTTGGCCGCGAACTCGGTTACCGCCTGGTCGGCGCTGTCGATGTAAAAATTGGATTCCAGCGAGGCTTTTCCGGGTTGGGGTGCGGGGGAATAAGCGCCCTCGCCCCCCTTGACGGTCAAAACCACGCCCCCATCCTTCTCGACCCCGGCAA
>Ga0222712_10002717_pt1 | contig 19898 bp, 6 predicted proteins | sample C33_657DmetaG_FD_165043 | JGI IMG/M metagenome (GOLD analysis project Ga0222712, IMG submission 165043) | Estuarine water microbial communities from San Francisco Bay, California, United States - C33_657D | ecosystem: Environmental > Aquatic > Marine > Unclassified | place: USA: California... | reverse complement strand
CCGGTCGCGGCCGTGCGAATGCGATTAATCTTTTCGCGGACGTATCTAATCGTTCGATCTCGATCGCGTCGTCACGTCTCGCGTCGCAACGTGTCGTGTCGTGTCGTCGCGTTCGAACGATCGAACGTGAGCTTTGTGTGCCGAACAATGACGCGTGCGGTCGCGATCGATCGATCGATCGATCGATCGCGCGATCGAGCGACCGCGACGCGCGCGAACGAACGAACGACCGCGATCGCGCGCGAGAGGCGATCGCGCGCGAATCGATTCGCGCGCGATTGGATTCGCGCGCGATTGTGGTCGACCGACCGACGTCGCCCCGGCGCGTGGTCGACCGACCAGGGAGGTCACCGACGTCGATCGATCGATCGGATCGTCGTCGATCGATCGATCGATCGGATCGTCGTCGATCGATCGGATCGTCGTCGATCGATCACCCCGATGAGCAGTCGGTGTTCATCGACTCGTGGGGTGGGGTCGTGTGGTCGGTCGGTCATGGAGGTCAGACCCTAAAACCTCAGGTTTTAGGGTCTGACGGCGACGGGGCAGGAGACCGACCGACCGACCACACGACCCCACCACGTCCATCGCTCGACGCGTTCGATCGATCGCCACAACGACGATGGCGAAGAAGACGGTGAAGGACCGAACGCGCGCCACGGCCTCGCGCGATGGTTCCGTGAGCGAGATGATGCCCGCGGTGACGACGTCGAAACATCTTAATGTCGTGCGTCACGAGATGCGCACGCGAACGCGAACGAATGGACACCGCGAACGAGAACGTCGAATGCGAGGGGGAGGAAGGGACGGGGATTTAGGGGATTGATGGGATTCATGGATGAACGATGATGATGAGGACGTTGATGGCGTGCGATTGACGGATGTTGCGTGCGCGAAAGAACAGAATCGAAAGAAAAAGTCACATCGGAAGATGTATGCGAAATGGTCCGAGGAAGAGAAAGATGCGTTGCTTCAGGGGGTGGTGACGTACGGCGTCGGTGCGTCGCGCGCGAAGCGAGCGACGAGCGCGCGAACGACGAGACTGACGCGACGCTCGCGCGCGCGAATTAGGGCAATGGAGAGCGATTAAGGAGGATCCACGATTCGCGGAGATATTGATGCATAGAAGCAACGTGGATTGTAAGGATAAATGGCGGCAAAGTTCGACGCCGACGAAGACGGCGAGACGCACGACGCCGTTGTCGCCGGAATTGGAGCACATGGCGCGGTCGCCGGATTTTGATCGACGAGTGTTTCAAAACGCGGCGAATTTGTTTCCGGGGTCGCCCGTGGGGTTACCAAGTTCCCAACGTGCGGGCATACCCTCGCCGCGACGCTTGAGCGACGTCATGCCCGCGGCGTCGCCGGCGCGACCGCAACCGTCGCCGGCGCGACCGCAACCGTCGCCGATGTACGTGGCTATGCCGGATTCGGATCCGGATTCGACAGACCGCGACGACCCATTCGACGCGGACGATACGGAGGCGGAGGCGAGAAAACGCGGATGCTCGATCATGTGAAGACTTAGACGCGCAAACTAACAAAGTGTAATCCAACGTCCCCTTTCAACGCATCTAAGTCTAAATCTAAGTCTAATCCTGCGAACTCGCCATCTCGAACCACTGTCTTAATAAGTCGGACAAAGTCGCTGGGAGCTGCGATACGTCCTGTACCAAGACGTAGAATGGAAACGGAAACGAATCCAAGTATTTTTTCATCACCGGTCTTCCGCCTTCAAAGGAAACGCTCTGCATGTTGAGAAGACTGTTCTGAGGATTATCCAAAACGATGAAGGCGATGAGCAAACCGCGTTGGGCGCCGATTTCTCGCATGCAACGACGGAGCGCTTCTTTTTCGTGGAATCGACCGTCGGCGACAATGAGCACGAGTTGTTGAAGTTTTGTCCCGCCACCGCGCAACTGCTCGCGGGCGATGGTCAAACGGGCCGCCATGGTTTCCAAAAGCTGCACCATCGGTCGATCCGCCAAGGTGTTGTCTTCGGCAAACGTAAGTTTACTGACGAGCATCGGGCCTTGTTGATCTGTGAACGGGGCTCCAAGTGGATGAAGCGTGCGAACAGCGTTCGCACCCGCGCCGAAACCGAATACGCCAATCTCGCCAACTTCCAAGCGAGTCATCGCACGCGCTAAAAGCACCATGGACTCGAGGGCAATGTGCCCGCAATGGTTCTCCGCCATCGAGCGTGAATCATCGATGGCGATGAGCACTTGGTACTTGCGCTGCGAAGGTCTCGAGCGTCGGAGCCAAATTTTATCTTTTCTGAAATCACTGGCGATGTACGGGATGATTTTCCGCATGTTCAAACGCTTGCCAGTCTTGTAATCACCCTGAAGCCGACTCGCGAGCGTCGGTTCAAGAATTAAACGAAGCTTCTCCGCGAGTTCAGCCGAAAGCGCCGTGGTGAGCTGCTCGAGGTTTCGCCATAAGTTTTGCGCGCTTGCGTCATTACCGCGCTCCGCTGGAGACTTTTCGCGAAATTGCGTCAAGCTCTGCTCAGCCTCAATTCGTGCTCGTTCTATGTCTTCCGCCGTGAGCTCGTGCTGCAAACCGTCAGCCTCTCGCAGCGACGTGAGCTCGAGCTGCAATGCGATGATTGAATCTTCACCGCCTTCGCCTTCGCCACCGGGTACGAGCTCCTGGTCCACACGATCATCCGCGACATCGTCTCCTTCAAGAGGGGCTAGAGTCGCGGCATCTCGCGGAACGTCTCTCTTAGTCGAAAATTCAGTTTTTTTACGCTGCTTGGATGCGCCTCGGCCGTCCCCGTCTTCGTCGTCGCGTTCGTCGCCGTCTTTGCCTTCGTCCGTCGCTTTGACGTTTTCTCCCTCGCGAATTTCCATTTTTTCCAAATCCGCGTCAGCGCCGTCGTCGTCATCTTGACGTTCGGGCACGTCGTTCATATTGTGTCTCAACGCTTGTTCCTCTGTTGCGTTCGCGAGTGTTTGAACTCCCCCTTCACCCCTAGCATCGGCATCGTTCATGCCATCTTTTTCAGCGTCGCGTTCGAATTCATACTCCTCTCCAGTTGTCGAATTTGGATCACCCCCACCTTCCTGAGCGTTCGCCTTGTCCTCTGACGCATCGCCGACGACGTTCAACCGGTCTCGCCAACTCTTCAACGCGTCACCGAGAGATCGATGTGGATTCGCCTCCGACTGCTTTTGTTGAGGAGGCCGCTTTTTCTCTTCTTCACCGTCTGATCCCCCAGTCATTGGGGCGGAAGTGCCTTGGCCGCCGCTTGAGCCCGCTCCGGCGCCGTCACCTTGTGCGCTCGCACTTGGAATGTCAGTGGAAGATTGTGGTGGAGGAAGCGTATTCGCGTCACGTTGACTCGCTTCATCATCGCGAATATCCACAGCACTGTCGCGTCGATGCGACGTATCTTGCTCACCCTCGCCTTCGGCACCCTGAGCGTTCGCTCCGGCTTGTCCACCTTCACCAAACGTATCATCGGCGTCCTGGTCGCCTCCACCACCACCTCCTTGACCTCGCGGACCATTCTCCTCGCCGTCCTCATCCATCGCATCGTCCGCAGCAACAGCATCGTCCGCAAGATTATCTGTGGCGAGTTCATGGTCGTCGTCCTCGGCTTCATCTTGCTCGTCGTCAAGATCCATGGTGTCCTCAACGAGGCCTCCAACGCCATCCTCATTCATTTCACCTTCAGCGTTTTCATGTTGCTGTTCGGCGGGCGTTTCTTCAGGCGAGGCACCCTCAACTTCTTCGGTGTCTTCGTTCTGCACTGATTCGTTGTTGGCATTCTCGTCATCATCGTCATCGAGCTGCAAATCATCGTCGATTTCAAACTCTTCGGGCTCTGGCGCCGATGGATTCAACCCGTGATTCTCCTCTATTTCCTCCTCTTTTGGCCCGCCTTCATCATCAGGCGCATTGGCCTGATCATCGTTCTTGTCTGGTTTGGATTCCTCATTTTTATCGTCCTCGCCCGGGGCTTCTTCGTCGCCTTGAGGATCTTTTGGCGCGTTGCCATCATCGTCTTCATCCTCAGCACCACGCGTTTCAGTTTCTTGATCTTTGTCCTTTTTCATGCTCGAACCTTGTTCGTATTTCTCAGGACCTTGATCCTTCTCATCTTCATTATCCTTGTCATCCTCGCTGTTCCACATGCGCTCATCAATGACGTCTCCGTCATCTCCATCCTCACCCATTTCCTTCTCCGCTTCCTTCGTGACGTCGGGATTTTCTTCGTCATCTTCTCCGGCGCTTACGTCGTCCACGACGCCTTCAAAATCGTTTTGCATTTCGATTCCACCCTCCTCCGCTTCACCCCCATTATCATCTTCATCAGGCTTCTCCAAGTCTTCCATACCCATAATTTGATCTTCGTTTTCAATCTCATCAGCGACGTCCTTGTTACCTTCACCCGCGCCCATTCCGGTGCCGGCTTGATCATCCATCATATCGCCACCAGCGTCACCCTCTTTCTCTTCAGAAGGTGCGCAGAAGCCTTCCCTAAACAAACCCAGGAATAAAGCAGTGAGAACTGATTCAAGCTTACACGATGATTTGTGGAAATCAATGTATTCAAGAATGACACGGCGCACAGCGCTGCGTAAGAGGCCCAAAAGCGGAGCGATTTCACCGACGCGAGCCACCACTAGGCGTAAAACGTCCGGCTCACCGATGGCATGCGCCTCGTCGGCAACTAGCTTCACTTCGCGAACAATTTCGCGAACCGAGCTTACCACGCGCTCAAGACGCTTTGGATTCATCGCACCACCGACAGCTGCTTCGTAGGTCTCCATACTACCCTCTGCCTCTTCTTCGTCGTTCTCGCCTTCCAACGCAATTTCACGCTTAATCATGATTGGTTTCGATGCTGCGTCAACGCCCTGTACCCAAATCAAAGTCGACTGCACGAAATTCTCAATATTGTCGCGCACGACAGCCAGGCGAGACGAGATAGACGCCGCATCTCCAGTGATATGTTCACCCACCGGCAAGACCCCGCGAGCGAAAGCTTCTTCATACCCTCGCGCATCCGCGTCGACAATTGAGCGCAGGTACTCCCAACCAGGAGTGGCGTTTGCGCCGTGCATGCCCACACCACCAGTCGTTAATTTCTCTTCGGCCTCACGACATGCGGCTGCCATGACGACAGAAACACGTTTGAACTCATCAAAGTTGGTTTGCATGGCAGCGATTGCAGCGTCTGGCGCAATCACGGTTACTCGCCAAGCTTCGGAGGATTTCGTGTCGTTTCCAACACGCATGACCGCTTTTTCTAAGGTACTGGCCAAAAACGGGTCAAGACGCTTGCGTGCTTGCGACACCACGTCCTTACACGTGATAAGAGCCTTCATTAGGGACGGCACGGCGGGCTTTAACACGTCCAGAGGCTCTACTGCAGACACCGCTCTGTTAAGAAGACCAACATCCAAACATGCCGATGCCATCCGATCAATTAGATCTCGTTGTTCAACGAGCCATGCGCTCGTAAATGATTGCGACGGTACTGATTTATGCGCGCTGATACAGCTGAGAGTTTCATACGCGAGATTTATATCGTCTTCTGCTGCGGTTGCAGCTGAAATTGTCGCTCGTTGAGTTCGCAAGATGTGCAACAAGTGTTCGCACGACATGACGGCGATCTCGACTTCGCGGCTCGTTAAGTCAGGACTCTGCGTCCCGCGAGTGGCCCATAATCGCTGTATTCTCGCCATCGATCGGTAGTAATAAGAATCCGCGGACCTGAATGCTTCGATGGCTTCGGCGCCTACGGCACCCAGACATCGAGGCAACTCCATAGCGCTCTCCGTAAACCAAGCCGTTGCTGTTCTGTACTCGACAGGCACTGCACCGCGCGAATGTTTGATACCTATCGCATTCAGGGCTTTTAGCAAATCTTGCAGAGCTTTCTTCTTGACAGCCTTCTTCGCAGCTTTGTCATCTCGCAGTGCATTCGCACGTCTCGCAATGGTCGCCGCAAAGTCATCTAACGATTCCGCACCGGCGGTGCGGACATCGTGCCCTTCCTCGCCGTGCAGAGCCTTATCGAGAACGCCCCCGATGCGCTTGACTAGAGCCGGCAGCCGCGACTGGTACGAAGTGTCATCCATCGAAGTGATGGCTTCGCGGAAATCTTTTCTGATTTCGTGCGCAACTTGCGCCGCTGACTCCACGGCCTCGTTTGTTTCCCCGCATGCTTCGGAACAAGCTGTGGCCCATGCGTCTCTATGCACTTTAAGCAACTGTAAATCGGCGTTGCGCATGGCTTCGGTCTCCGCTAGGCGAGCGTTTCGCACTGCTGCGAGCTCATCCTTTGATGGTTTCACTTCAGATGCGACGGTAGATACAGAGTTTACTCCACCATCGCCAGCGACCTCCTTGAACCCGGTTTGCGCAGACGCTGCTTCTAAAATTGGTAGTACTAAGCCATTCAGCGCCGTGTCAAACGCTCGAACGAACTTGTGCAGCGAACGCTGGTTAGCTTCTCCCTGGACTTTCATCGCATGATAGCCGCGATCTTCCCATTTCGCCAACTTCGCATGATTACGCAGCTTTGATTCACACGGTTTTCTCACCGAATCGACGTGCTTCGCAACTGTACTTTGAAACTGGGAATAATATCGCCAGATGTTGTACAAGACAGCGCAGAGCGCGGCGTCGTGCTTTGTCGTGTACACGCCTCGCGCCGCGCATGAACGAATTTCCACCTCCATCTCTGCGTAGAAACACCAGATGAGCTCAAGGCGAGCGTCAAATTCCCCGATCGTAGAGCTTTGCAGATACTCTTCGAGAGCAAGCGTGACTCCCTTTATTTCTTCCATGTTAACGACGTTCTCGCTAGTCGAGCCCACATCACTGTCTTCGCCACGCAACATTTGTGATTTCATCGAGTTGAGTAAACGGTGGATGGCGAACCATGTGCGCTTAGCACGAGAAGCATGCCGCTCGCTGCATCTCGCAAGAAGACGTGGCCATGTACGAAGCTCTCGAGCGCGCCATCGCAGAGCGAGCTTGGCGCACTCGCCAAGTTCAGCCTTGAGCGAGGTGTGCGCTGCAGCTGATTCTTCCCAAATTTGTGCCCGCGCCAGAAGAAGTTCGATGCCAGTTAAACCAGATTTCACCGGCCCGAGAAGTGGCAGTCCCAGCATTCTGTCGCATATTTCCGCTAGTTGTGTTAGCAGTGGGTGTTCAGGCCATTCTTCTAAGAGGGCTGTCAATCGCCGACGTGCAGCGGCGACTGGTGGCACAATCAATGCCATTTCACCAGGACATCCCCCAACCGTAAGTTCAGCGTCGAGCGCATCAGCGGCAGCATCTTCTTCAAGTTGAGCTTTTGTTTTCTTTTCGTTCGCTTGCGCCGCCGCTTCCTCTTCAGGCGTCGCCTGTGACTCATATGGTGAAGCACCAAGAGCTTCGACAGAGAGTGCCGGTCGCGATACAGCGGATTGCTCCAAAGCTGCACGGAGCGAGTGCCCTAATCTCGCAGCGTAATCCACAGACGCAGGAAGGACTAATTGACTCGCTTTCAGCACAGCGATACCGGTGTCGTACGCTCTCGCAAACTCGGATGCCCGTAACGCCTCTTCGCTTGAGAGGTTTCGAACATATTTGCCGTACTTGGCTAAACGAGTTGAACGAACAATTTTTTCTTGTTCGTTTGCTGAATCTTCCGCACCATGCGTGGGCCCCCCTCGAAGCGTCGCGAGAGCCGCATAGTGCACGTTGACTAACTCTTCAGCTAACTCACCTTCAAGAATACCAGCCATACGCGCCGCCCGAGTCATATTGGCTTCGACGACGTCTTCCTCCTTTGCATTCTCTTCAACACAGTCATGATCGAGCATTAATGCCGCTCCTGGGGCGTCCTTGAACTCAGAGTACTGTTCTGCAAAATCTTTGAACGCGACGCGGTATGCTCTCTCTTCTGTTTCTTTGTCATCGCCTTCGTTGCTTTCGCGAGAACTCGGAGCTTTTGTAGCCTGACGAAAAACTTCCGCTGCCATACGTTCGGCTTCGAGATCTTCCTCACGACAGCTTTCGTACAAGGCGGCAAACGAATCGAAACACTTTTTAAGCCGACGCCAGCTCTTGCTGCTCAGGGCGCCATCGCGCCGAGCCTCGGTCAAAGCGCTAGTTAGAGCGACGCGAAGTGTCGCAACTTCGAGGTCACCAGATGTAGAGTTTGATGGCAGATGTGCTGCTGCAGAGTTTTCTGCAACTGTCAGCGCTCGAAGCACGCGGGCTTCGCTGAGCATCAACGCCGCTGATCCTTCGAATGCGGAGCTAACCACGGAGGGGAATGAAAATAAAGCGGCGGCGGCGGACGCTGCATAGCTAGTATCGTTAATACGAGATTTTGCTGAATCTGCGGCGAGTGCTAAGCCTCGACGAAGCTCGTAAACCGCAAGTTGAAGTGGCTGAGTTATGTCGCGATAAGCTTTGAAGTTTTCCTCAAGGCGAGCGCTCCACTGAGCACTCGAACTCAACCAATGTTCTGCCTCCATGATGGAGGACTCTGAAGGTTCAAGCGAGGCACATTTATCGAGCAATGCCGTAATCCTGTGTGTGGCAGCCAGACCCTCGCGAAACTGCACGACTTCTCTCCGAAGCGCTGCCCAACGCGAAGGTGCAGGTCGCGGTAGAGCAAGGGCTCGCAGATGCTCACGCTCGCTCGATAATCGCTTCTCTTGCCTTATGCACGCGTCGAGGCTATCGGCATCAACGTTAGGAGCGCACGGTGTGCGCTGCTGCCACGTCAATACACCAACAAGAGGGCCGACTTCTCGTTCAAGAGCGGTATCTAAATGCCACAGTTCTGTACGCACGGTCACAGCTGGGTCAGAAAGTCCAGCAGGAAGCAATAGATTGAGTCGAAGCAATCCGAGTAGCGCCCAAGCGTTACCACGTCGGCCCCGATCCCTTGCTCCAGCGTCGCCTGAAAGCGCCGCGCTGTTCAAAACATCCTTGTGAGCTGAACCTTCACAAATTAGCCTCAAGAGTGGTCGCATGACATCGTCGGCCATCGCTGCGAGCGGCGCATACACGTCACAAAGGCTTGTGCACGCCTGATTGAGTTGAGCTAGCCTCTGTTCGCAAGCTGATTTTGGAAGACCTGCAAGAGATGGATGCCCAATCTCGCGCACCGCACTCAACAGGCCATGCAGCCGTTCCGCGCTACTTTCTTCTTCGAGTAACCCCTTATGGCAGAGAAGAACTTGAGCAGTTAAGGCACTCAGGGAAACCCAATCTTCTTTTGATACTTGCACGGGATTATTACGCTCGAAGCGCAGTAGTCGTGATGCGATTCGAAGTTGCACCATGCGAGGAAGCCGCTCGGCGCAACCGACATTCGCGTTCGCGATGATGCTAGAGGCATAACAAGTAGCAGTCGCACGTTCGAACCGAATAGGACCCGAAGAAGCCTCCCAAAGGGCCGGAACCGGGCTCACAATGCTCAAATTCTTGCCCCCGTTGGATACAAGCGCACTAGGTACGCTATCGAGTGCGTTATCCCACTGCGATGCGTGCCAGCGCACCCACATATCGTGCACATTTTCACGCAAGGCTTGTGATTTCTCGGATGCGCTTGATTTGCGCAAATCACCATATAGCCAGAGTAAGTGTCGGTGCGCGACAAAGTCTGCAGGAGAACGCGGCGACGCAGCAATTCCAAATGTTAACCCCTGAGCTGCTAGTGCAGCCTCGTGCGCACTCATGAGTACATCATCACTTGGAGGAAACACAATTAAACGCATTGTTAAATCGTTTAAGAGCCTGGACTGCGTAGCAATAGACCATAATTCAGCGATTGGGATCAACGCCGCATGCAGTCGAGCACACGAATCCCATTTTAACGACCATGCAGGAAAACCGAGGGCTGGATACGCCGGAATTTTGACATTTCCAACGACCTCGAGTGTCCAAGGTTCCTCTTTGTCGAGAGATTTCAGTAGCTCCTGAGCGGGCAAATCTGAGATGTGAGCATGCACCCGCATCTGCTGGTCTTGAATGTCGTCGACCATTGATTTATCCGTGATGATGCCAATCATCTTAGCACGGATTGTACACTTTTCACCGAGAAGTATTGGTATATGATCGGCTTCTCGCTCTATTTGTGATTCATTTGCACTAGCGTTACCGGTTCCGTTGATGTGGGTCCAGGCAAAGAAGCACAAGCCCTCGAGAGCAGCAGCTCGCAAGCCAACGCCGGCCGCTATGGCAGCGCAGGAAGCCGCAAACGTCACATGATCTAGTGCGGAATCGCCGCCAATACGTTGTTTTGTCAACGTATGTTCAATGTCAGCAAAGAATGTGGCGCGCGACTGAAGCGCGCGACAGATCTCTCTCACGCGTGACTCCGTATTGAGCAACGTTGCACTTTTTGGCAACGATGGTCTTCCAGCATACTTCCACAAAAGTGGGTCAACAGGCTTGCCAGCAGGAATTTCTAGCGACCTGTCCATTGCCGCTGCCGCATGCTGAAATTGCTCAACTGCGGCGGTCATGGCTTCAAAATTTACTGCTGTACGTGAGAGTAAAGATGAGAGCGATTCGCGGACCTTGATCCATGTCACCGTGATTGTTTCAACGCTGTCCGAGGAAGAGACGAAACCCGACGTAGGATCAATTTTGAAAGCTTCAGCTCTTGAGCGAACTCCAAGTTCTTCAAGACGAAGTCTCCAATCTTGAAACTGCACCACGCATTCAAAATCTTCGTGAGAAACAGTTTCGCTCGTACACATCAGGCGAAGCAGCTCATCTTCAAATTGAGCTCCAGTTCCCAAAATTACGCTCATGACATCTACTAAAACGTGCACTGGTGCCGCGCGAACGCGAGCTGCGCGATCTTGCCTTCTCCAGACAGACATTTGTAAGCAGGAGGCGCAGCCAAGTTGTACGGACTCCGAGCTTCGCTGTACGTGTAAGGCGGTTTTTGCCTTGCACAAAGCTCCACGAACTATGAGAAGTCGCAATGTAAAGTCCTCTCTGCGGGAAGACGTACACACAGGATGCTCGTCGACTGCGTGAAGCGCGCTCAACACAGCCAGCAACTCGTCATGAATCTTAGGCAGCGATTCTAGCTTGGTCATTTGAGCAAAAACAGTGAGCCTCGCAATAATGCCTGCAGTGTTTTGCGAATCACCAGACTTGATGACAACATCCACAATTCTCCGCGCGCTTGCATGAAGAGTGATGAATAAGGCATCCAACGACTGATCATTGTTCGCAGCACTACGCGTGGGACCAACATCGTAACCAAGGCGTTGCATAGATTTCGCCACCGGCAACGCAGCGCTCACCGTCGGCGAAAGCAAATGTAGATGGTCTGCGTCCACGAGCTGTCCCGCGATTTGAGCTGCAATCCCCTCAAGCAGAGCTGTTTGCGCTCTGTGACGGCTTTCATCGTCCCACGCATTATAATTCAACGCTTCATTCGAGATGACCACGCTAGGCCAGCTCATGGGTTGATAAAGCACTGACGTGGCCGTCGCGTCACTGGCGATATGCTCACCGTTGGCGATAGAACCTAAAGATGCGAATGCATCTGCACATGCATGCTGAAATGCGTCGAATGCAGCTATGCGAACAACATCATTTGATTCGCCTCTCATGTACACTTGACTCCAGCTCGTCGCGAGTGCGACTTGAACATCGTGCCCGCGCGCCAGAAGTTCGATGGCAAGCAGCGCCCATTCAGCAATATCACGTGAGGAAATTGATTTCATCCCGGGTTTCGAAAGAAATTGCGCAAGGTCCATGTGGGCATTTATCATAATAGCTTGTACAAACCCTCCTGGAACTCCAAGGGACTCGAGGATCTTGCCGAGATCTCCCATCAACGTGGGCTCTGCTGATGGCGTGCACAACGGCGGCGGCAGAATAGCCAGCGACTCGTTTTCCTTGGCCTGTTCAGGTGCAAGCAAGAAAACCTCGACACCTCTGTTTCGCATCGCGCGAGAAACTTCACCATGGCGCGGGTCGATGGATAAGAATAGCCGAAAACTCGGATGTGCCCTGACGATTCGTGGTTCTCCATTTGTTAAACCACACTCGTTGACAAGTAAAAAACCTTCAGGTTCAAGGAGAGGATTCAATCGGTCGAGAACGGTTGGTGAGCACAAATTCGCATTCTCTAGGAGCACCCAATCGCCGTTCATCACAGCATTAAGGAGAACACCGTCGACCCACTCAAATCTGCCCGCGTCCGGCGAAGGTCCCGGCGCCCAAGCGGGTTGTCCAAGTCGCTCCACTCGACGCATCAAATCCAAAGAGTACTCCCCTCCATCGATTTCATGCATTAAGCTCAAAACGCCACACAGAGCTGTAAACGTATCACCACCAGAAATATCAACACTGGTCCTCGTCATAGTCCTGTAACTTTCCCAGGCGCTCCAAGCTGCGTAGAAGCCCTGCGCCCCCAGAGTCCAAGTTGAACTGTTGCCGCAAATAGTTTTTAGCACCAACAAAACATCTTCTTCGATTGCAGCCCTATCGCGACTCGGGTCGCGTTGTTCAAAGGATCCCAACAACTCGCTCGTGTCCGTCGCGGCCGTCAAAGCCGCTTGGCGCAGTTTGTTGCCTGATAACGCCGCCAGCAGTTGGATGATGGTCGTCTTCCCACTCGCCGCGGCACCGACTAAGATAGTCATCCATCCGCGCTGCACGCAGTGTGCCACAGCTTCGAGCGCCACAAATTGACCCGGAATTAAACCGAGCTTGGCGTTGTCGGCGTCGCACAATTTGGACTCACCGCGAGCGATGCGAGCATCACCGATACAAAGCGCATCGCCATCTACGAACAATCGACGCTCGACAACACTTGACGGCACGCATCCAAAAGCGTCGTTGAAAAATGATGCGCACTGCTTCCGATCAGCATACGTACGTAATCTCTGTAAGTAAAGTGTACCAAATAATCTCTCCACTGCGTTTTGAGGGCCCAACGTGGACGAATGCTCGGCAAGGTCACACCAACGCAGAATGTCACGCAAGTTGAATTCCCAAGGTGCGCCCGCACGAGCAAAGGAACCGCCCGCAGCATTCGCCGCCGCGGCAAGCGAGTCGTTGAATCGCACCATAGCTGATATACTTTCCAAAGGGATTCCGGGATATAGTGATCTAGAAATGTGCTTGAAGTCAGCCGCATACATTGGCTCAACGTGGACCCGTGTGAAACGATTGAGAAATGATTTGGGTAAACCTTTGCGACCACCTCCCTCTTGAACGGGGTTCTGCGCCGCAAACACTCGAAAAGTAGGTGGACACTTGAATGTTTGTCCGAGTTCTGGCACAAAGACTTCCGCACGGTGATCTAAGACGGCATTTAAGCCCTCTAGCACTGGCTGTGGGGCTAAATTGAGCTCATCGAGCAGCACCCAGTCACCAGCCTTCAATGCGGCTAGAAACGCACCATCAGACCAAACAAACTCACCAGCGGCACCTCCCGCTGCAGGTAAGTCAGCGCCAAGAAGGTCCATCATATCGGTCTGCTCACTCAAGTTCAGACGCACCAATTTGTGTCCAGATGCTGCGGCGAGGGCAGCAATTATTGACGTTTTGCCGACTCCAGGACTGCCTTCGAGAAGAATGGGTTTGCTTAACTGCATCGCACGCATTATTCGGGCGGCATTCTTTTTAGTTGATGGCGCAGAAAGAGCGAAACCACCTCGCTTGATCTCGTAATTACCGCAAGGAATCTTGAAGGGTGGTAAGCCAAAGAACCCATCGCCGTCAATCTCAAATCCCTGTTCCACGTCACCCTCCGGTGCGTCGGCGAAAGCAAGCGTGTAGTGTTCCTGTGGATGTAGAAAATCAGTAAAAGTAGAAACATCAACTGGATGGAGAAGGTGGATGCTTTTTGTAACGACGTTGATTCAATGGAGGTGCTCAGGGTTGTGAGAATGCTGTCTCTCAGTGCCGGAGCTCAGAAACTTACCAGGTACAACGAAGCATCATCGCACCTCCAATTAATCACGCCATCGCAGTCGCTCTTACGTACCTTTTCAGGGAGCTGCTTACGGAGAAAATCTAGGCATTTGGTTTTAATCTGTCGCGCGGCTTCGACGGGAGTACCAAGTCCTAGACCTAGGCCATCAAGTAGAGTGAGATATGCGCCGTGGGCGTAAGCTTCAGAGGGACTAAGTGGTTCCCGTTTTGAAGAGTCAACCATTTCGCGCATGAAGTTAGCCCAGCCAATCAGATCTCGAACGGCCAGCGCCGCGCGAGCAGTTGAACTGCCAGCGATGTCATGGTAATGCTCCCAAAATTCCGAGAGCAGCTTTGAGAAAGGCAGCAACGACGCAGTCGGCATTCGCCGTGCCACGATACTTTCCATTTCGCTGGCTTTACCCACACTTCCAATCCAAATTTCGGTGAAACGGTTTCGAAGTGCAGGCGAAAGTTCTTTTTTACCAAAATCGCCACCAGGATTCATGGTCCCGAGGATTAAGAAATCTGGGTGCGCCGTCAGTTCTTCAACTTCAGCACCGCCTTTTTCTGGTAAAGTAATAGTCCGACCAGGCTCGAGGACAGAATTTAAGCGTTCGAGGACGGAGTCTTCAGCTAATGACAACTCGTCCACTAATAGAATATCCCCGTCACGCATCGCCTTAATCAAAGGACCGTCTTCCCAAGCGAACGGCGCGGCGGTCTTACCGTTGTCCATCATCTCTTGACGTTCCGCCGTTCGAGTCGGCCTAAATCCACCGATGAAATCGCTCGTCTCTGTGTGCTGATGACAGTTGAGGATGCGAAGCTTCTGTCCTCTCAACAAAGCCAAAAGCTGACACACCGAGGTCTTACCGCAACCCGTTTCGCCAACGAGTAGTGCGGGTTCCTTGTGATCCATGCAGCCTTCAACGAGTGCGAAAAGGCGCCGCATGGCTGGGGTCCACGCTATCGTTTGACACAAACCCGCAGCATCAGCTGCTTCTAAACTACCAACATCTTCAGCTTGGAACGCGGCGTCTTTCAAACGTTGCTCGAGCACGCCTTCTTGCGCAGATGAGTACAGTGTACTTTCAATGAGTTGAGGCACCTTCAAACACTTTTCGAGAACTTCGCGAATAGAGTTACGTTCAGCGTCGCTCCGCAGGCGCTCGCCGAGAACTTTGAATCCGTCCGCTGCGAGTTGTTCGTAGCCAGTACTCTTCCGGTTCGCCCAACGGAAGAGATCGCGCGCGGTAATGTAGCCATCCTTGCCAGCGAAAGCTCTAGATCCTTGTCGGATTCGTTGCAGCTCGCGCATAACTTCAACCAGTTTTACACAGTAGGAGGGAGCAATTTCGCATCGAGTGTGCAGAATTGTTTTTAGCTCTTCTTCGGGAATTTCGCCAATATGAAGTTCCATGAAACGATTTCTGAACGCCTTACTCAAAACTTTACGTCCACCGTACACGGCGCCTGGAGGATTTTGCGTCGCAAACAGCATAAAGTGAGGATGCGGTCGAATCGTTTCTTGAAGCTCTGGAACAAAAAGTTCCCTGTTGTCGTCCAGAAGGCGATTAAGCGCTTCTAAAACATCAGTAGGGGCCAGATTGAGTTCATCGAGCACGATCCAGTAGCCTTTACGAACGGCTTGTACAAGTGCACCTTCTTGAAAAACGAGTAGGCCTGCGAGCGATGAATAATAGAAAATGGTCAGAAATGCGAAGTTGATCGGAGTAGAGCGCGCGCTGTGATGCGATTTCGGGCACTAGAACCGTTATCGTCCTGGGTCTCAGGGTTCTACCCCCGATGTTCGGCGACGACTACACGTTCCAGTTCCACTTTTATGTTCGGCCACTTTCCGAGCCCCCGTTCTCATTGAATTTGAGAAGACGGCTAACGAACTAGTGGCCGGAAGGTACAAAAAATATTCCGAGCACGCAGACGAAATGTAAAACGTACCATTTTCATCCGTGATGTAAGTCCCAAGGTATTCTTGTAAATCCGTATGCTCGTGATTGTTGATGCGCATAAATCGATGACCTGTTCGTAGCGCGAGGTACTCCACAAGCGACGTCTTGCCGCTCGACGTGGGACCTTGCAAAAGAATTGGATGTCGACGCAATAACACCGCTCGAGCTAAATTCGATAGATGTCCTCTCACGGTTGGCGTGACGACGTATTTGCCCTCTTCAGGGCTGAGTCGAGGAAGATCGCCGGCCTCAACCCAAAAGTGCTCTAATAGAACATGGGAATCACCTGTCGGGGCAGTCGGTGGATGCTTCATAGCCTGCGACGAGAAAATGCAAAGTGAGTGCGAAGAACGAAAAATGCAAAAGCATATGGAAAAACATCTTCCAAAACCTCAGTGCGTCAGAGATGGAATAGGTTTTGTTTTTCATCAATTTGCCGCCGCGGACGAAGAACGCCCTGACCTCGCTAAGCCCATAATCAGTGGACCTCGAGGCCGTGCGCGGCGGGGAATACAATGAATATTGAAGTAAAAGTGCATAGTTCAACGTACCTTCAATGCCGTTCCGCGAAGCAGATGCTTCACCATGAGACTTTCCAATACGACGCCACTCTCCGTTTTGAGTAGCGTCAAAAACGACATGGCAAATCCGTCAAACAGGGCGCGTTGTAAACCATACATACCAGTCGCCGCTCGAACGTATTCGCACGCCCGAGATAAAGTTCGCAGTGAATATTGTGGTTTCTGATCAGCGCTATCGAGAAGTGTTGTATGCGCCGCCTGTCGGGAAGCGATGTAAAACTCCACAATATCATTGATGCACACTCCCGGGATGCCATCCAAGTACGTGTTGACAATCATCGCGAGATCTTCTTTGCTTTCCGTTTCGCCAGCATATATCTCGACAAATCTGTGCTTTAAAGCCGCTGGAAGATCTCTTTTGCCAACATCTGTAGCGGGGTTCATCGCCCCAAAAAGACGGAAGCGGGGATGGCGCGGAATGGGCTCGCCATCGCCCCGTTCGCTCAGCACGATGCTGCCAGTTTCACTTTCTAATATGCCTCCCAGACGCTCTAAAGTCTCTGCGGGAGCTAAGTTAATTTCGTCCAAAAGAATCCAGTGTCCTTCGCGCAAAGCGGTGACGAGTGCGCCTTCGACAAAAGCAAACACAGGTCCACCATGTTTGCTCGCATTCGTAGAGATTTCGACGGCGCTCAAATCGCGCTCAAACTTTCTCCATTCTGCAACAAGTTCATCCGGAAGAGCGCTACTAGTCTTCCGACGCTTGCTAGGATTCAAATCAGCCGTTTTCTGATTCGATTTGGTCGCGTTGCCGGCTAAGATGGTGACGCGTTCGACGCCAGCCCTAAAGGCATGTAGCAGATGTGTCCATTTACGCTTTTCGGCGTACCGCACGATGCGAGCCAGGAACTCCGCATTCGCTGCCGAAGGAAACGTCTTCACGAACGCGTTTTGGAATTTCGGAACCAAAGGCAGGCACAAATGTCGCGAGCTCACGGGTTTGAACCCGCCTAAAAAGTCCGCGGATTCCGACTGGTTGCTCAAGTTGACGACGGTGAGCGGCGCACCAGTGAGCCTGGCCAGCTCTTGAATCAACGCCGTCTTACCCGTGCCTGTTTCGCCGACGAGCAAGACTGGCTCGGCGAGCTGTACGGCTGCAGCGGTGCGCTCGAGAAGCCGCGAGGCGTGTCCAGTTCTCGACCACTTTGCACTGCGGATGATTTTCTCGCCTACGGGTAAAACGCATCGGCCGATGGTGATGGATTGATGCCCTTCCCGAATCACGGGCTTGTGCAGGCTGTCCGTAGCCTCTGCGGCGTCATCCGCTGGAAGACCCCAAATAGCGGCGATCAATTTTAAAACGCGCCGGCGTCCCGGGCCGGTGGGTAACATCCCCGCCAAAACATCCGCCGCTTCCTCGTACGCCGCCGATCGAAGCTGTGGTGGAGCCGCCTTGTCGACTCTCATCAGCGCTAATTCGTTGTCACGAATGATTGTGATGCGGCGCGCCCAGCGAAGCAAATCCCGCAACGTATACTGTCTACCCGCGTGCACGCGCGACAGCGCGTGATTCGCATCGTTCGCTTGTGCCTCAAGTTCCATGGCGCCGAGCTCGGCATCCATCGCCGCACTGGTGTCCCCGTCGCTCGTCACTTGTTGAATGTTTAAGTCTTGTTGCGAGACGACTCCCAGCCCCGCGGCTTCTCCAGCGGCGGCGCCTCCCTGACCGCACACACTTTGCACCTGTCGCACCGTGGCGAGCATCGTGTGTGCGAGCTGCGTCAAACGAGGGTACAAACCGCACAAAATAGCCGTCGCCTCATCACCTCGCGGCGGTTCGATGACGACGCGAGTCCAAAGTCCAGACAACGGATCTGCGCTCGCGCTCGTCGACCTCCCGTGCTCGGTGGTGACGGAGCCAAACAATTGAAACCCCGGTGCAGCTTGAATGCTCTCCCCGCGCCCTGGGACGTAGAGCCGGCGCTTTTCTAAAAGCGGCACGAGCGCCGAAAGCACTTCAAACGGTGCCAAATCGACGTCTTCGATGAGCACCCACGCGCCCTTCGTCACCGCTTGCGTCAGCGCCCCGGGCTGCCACTTGAACTCCCCAGGCGCTGCACCGCACACGTACGCTCCGAGTAACGATTTCGAATCCGTCTGCGCGTCGAGATGCAGAGTGATGAAATCGACGTTCCCAGTGACGCGAGCAACCTCTTCGAGCGCCGCCGATTTCCCGCACCCCGCCGGACCTTCGAGTAACACCGGGCGGTTTTGACACAGTGCCAACGCCACAGCGGCGATGTTCCTCCTCGCGCTCGACGTGTAAATCATCGCCTTTTCCCGTCGCCAGCTCGTCTCCGCATCCGCGTTCCTCCTTTGCACTTCGACGCCGCCGACGCGGACGAATCCATCCGTCGCGGATGGCGGCTCGCTCGCCAAATCGTCTCCAACCCATGCAAACTCCCCGTTCGCGCTCGCCGGCGCGCGCAACCAAAACATCCCTCGTTCGAGTTCGATCTCTAAATCCCTCTCTCGTCTCCTCGCGTCGTACTCGTGAAACCTCGCCGCGTCCCTCGTCGTCGCTCGTCGCATCTCCGCCGTCGCCCGAGCGTTCGCCCCGAGCGCCGCGCACACCAGCGCGCACGCGTTATACCGCACCTCATCGCTCTCATGCGTCACCCAACCCATCGCGGACGACCAATCAAACGCCTCGCGCGCCTCGCTACTCCGTTTTCTCAACGCTTCCAACGCGCGAATCGCCTCGACGCTCCTCCGCGCGCTCCTTCGACTCGCCTCCGCGCACGTCCCGACGACCCCCGTCATCGCGCGTAACTCCTCGTCGATCGCGCGCGCGCACATCGGCACCACCTCGATCGCGATCGCGCATTTCACCACGTGCGCCAACACGCTCAGTGAATCGTCTATATCGTCACTCGCGCGAGGTCTCGCGCACGCCGCTCTCGCCCGTTCGCCCAGCGCCGCGAACGCGCTCGCCGCGACGCTCGCGTCGTCGTCGTCGCACGCCGCCACGAGCGCGCGTTCGAGCGCGTCCTCGCTCGCGTCGTCGTCAACGTCTAACGCCCTCGCGCGCATCAACGTCTCGTTCGTTCGTCTTCGTCTCCCATCATCATCATCATTGTCATTGTCATCATCATCATCATCAGCCGCCGCCGCGACGACGACGCGTTGTCGCGCGCGAATCCGTCGCAACCCGAGCGCGTATCGCTCTCGCGTGCGCGCGCGTTCGCGTTCGCGCATCGACGTCGTGCGATGTTCGCCTCCATCGACGTCGTTCGCGCGTGACATCGACGTCGCACGCGACGCGCACGCGAGTGAGTGAGGTTCGATGTGAAAAAGTGACGCCCGTCGCCGTCACGGCGCTCGTCGAGGACGACTGGGATGGCGAATGTTACGGTTTTACGCGATCGACGTCGACGGCGACGGGCGTCGTCGTGCGTTCGATGACGACGACCGACGACGCCGTACG
>Ga0222712_10002716_pt1 | contig 19903 bp, 42 predicted proteins | sample C33_657DmetaG_FD_165043 | JGI IMG/M metagenome (GOLD analysis project Ga0222712, IMG submission 165043) | Estuarine water microbial communities from San Francisco Bay, California, United States - C33_657D | ecosystem: Environmental > Aquatic > Marine > Unclassified | place: USA: California... | reverse complement strand
GCAATGAAGAAACCAAATGGTAAACCAACTCGCAAAGCTTTAGCTCTAAGAAAGTGGAATTGTTAATGAAATCATTTAAACAATTCGTGGCAGAAGAAGGTATGGGTGGTGGAGCCATGAGTGCTGCGCCAACCAATACAGTTGGAACAGGAAATGTTGCTGGTTCGGGTGGTGCAGGCGGAGAACCAGGTGTTAATAAGAAGAAAAAAGGACCGATACTCATGAAAATGAGTAGACGCAATTCACCGAAAGTTTAATTATGTGGTTATTACAATGGCTTCCTGATTGGATTTTTTATTGTATTTTAATTCTAGGTATATTAGGTCTTCTTGCGTCCTATTTGGTAAGGTTATTCCCTTTCCTCTACATCTACAAAACTCCCATACAACTCGTTTCTATTGCAGCAATTGCTGTAGGCACTTTTATGTCTGGCGCAATATATGATAATGATGTATGGGAAGCAAGAGTCAAAGAAATGGAAGAAAAAGTTGCCGCATCAGAAGTACAATCAAAAGAAGAAAATGTTAAGATTGTTGAAAAGGTGATTACGAAAACACAAGTAATCAAGACCCGTGGTGCTGATATTGTTAAATATGTTGACCGTGAAATTGTCAAGTATGATACAAAGTTTGCACCTGGTGGCGTTTGTGAAATACCTAAAGAGTTTATTAAAGCACATAATGATGCAGCCGAGGCACCGAAATGAAATATATATTGTTACTATTGATTGTTGGATGTTCCACAACTGTTCCAGTTACTAGACATTTTCCAGATTCTCCTGGTAATGTTGCGATGACCCCATGTCCACAATTACAAAAATTGCAAGAAGATTCTAAGTTGAGTGATATTAGTAAAACCATCACTATAAACTATAATACATATTATGAATGTGCTGTTAAAAATGACGCATGGATTGAATGGTATCAAAAACAAAAACATATATTTGAAAGTGTGAAATGACAGAAGAACAAGAACAAACAAAAGAACGCACTGGTTGGATTATTACATTTTTGGCCGCATTTTTGGCTATTACATCATTACTTGATGGTGGCAATTCATCACAGATTTTAGATAACACAATTGAAGCGAACAATGTTTGGGCTTTCTATCAATCAAAGAGTATCAAAGGTACTTTAGCAGAAATGGCATATGATGAAGCGATTCATCGTGGTGATAAAGTCAAGGCAGAAAAACTAAAAGCAAAAATTGCAAGATATGAATCCGATCCAGATACAGGTGAGGGTAAAAAAGAATTGATGGCCAAAGCAAGAGGAATTGAAGCTGAAAGAGCAGTAGCTGAGATGCGTAGTCCTTGGTACACATACTCTAATGCTTTCTATCAAATTGCAATCGTCATATTGGCTGCATCTATGTTGACAATGAGTAAAAGAATGTATTGGATTGGCATCGCACTTGGTGCAGTTGCAATACTGTTGATGACTCAAGGTGCTTTGTTATGGTTACCGATAACATTATAAGGATTGAAAATGGAATTAACGAAACAACAATTAAAAGAACTTCTTCCTAAGAACCCATATATTGACCACTGGCATCATGCATTAGCAATTTTGTTGCCTGATTATGAAATCAACACACCAAAAAGAATCGCTGCGTTCATTGCTCAGTGTTCACATGAGTCTGGTGGGTTCATGGTACTTAAAGAAAATTTAAACTACAAAGCTGCTTCACTACGCAAACTTTTTGGCAAGTATTTTCCAACTGATGAACTTGCACAACAGTATGCATCCAAACCAAACAAACAAGAAGCAATCGCCAATCGCATCTATGCTTCACGCATGGGCAATGGTGATGAATCGTCTGGTGATGGTTATAAGTATTGTGGTCGTGGTTTAATTCAGTTAACTGGTAAATCCAACTATCAAGCATTTGCTGATTCTTTGGAAATTTCACCAGAAGAAGCATCCGAATATCTTGCAACATTTGAGGGTGCGGCACAGTCTGCTTGCTGGTTCTGGGAATCAAACAATCTAAATCAATGGGCCGATAAAGGTGACATTCTCACACTAACAAAGCGTATCAATGGTGGTACCATTGGTCTTGAAGATAGAATTAAACATTATGAACACGCACTACATGTTTTAGGAGCATAAAATGTCTTTTCTATCAAGCATGCTTGGTGATGGATCTGGTGAAATCAGTAGCAAGAGAACAATTACTTTTCTTGCTTTTTTAATGTGTTGCACCGCTTTCATCTCTAACTTGTTTTGGGGATTGAACATGGATGTAACGATATATCAAAGTATGATGTATATTGTAATTGGTGGTTTAGGGTTTACTGTAACAGAGGCCTTTGCACCTAAAAAATAAGAAGGTAAAGCAATGAAAACAAAAATAATATTAATTGCTTTGTTATGTTTAGTTGGTGGTTGTACTGACCGTTTTAGATACCCATGTCAAGACCCAAATAATTGGGGAAATGATGAGTGTAAGAAACCAGCTTGTGAAGTAACTAGAACTTGTCCTGGAATGATACTCAAGGAAAATAACATAAGTACTGCACCAGTTGAAAATAAGATTGAAAAAAAAGGAGATTGTAAATGATTAGAGAATTATTTGTGGATTCACCACGATACACCGGCCAAGAATTAATGGACCGTTTGAAGTTTTTTATTGGTATTATCCTTGCATTAACTTTATTCGGTATCGTATTTGTTGTGTTGTATAGTTTAATTTTTGTAACACAACCACTAGATGCAATGAGTCCAATTGACAACAAGTTTTTTGAGTTGATTATTCCAATTGCAACATTCTTAACAGGTACATTATCAGGTATCATGTTGGCTAGTACACCAGAAGCACAAGCCAAGGCACTAGAAGCAGCGAACAAAGGATGGGACAGACCACCATCACCACCTCCTGCACCAACAACAACACGCAGTATCTCAGTTACACCATCTGCAACAGTAGATGCACCAGTGACTGCACAAGTAGTAGTAGGATTTGGTGGTAAACCAGCACCTGCACCAGCACCTCAACCAGAAATCTAAGGAGTTATTATGAAGAACACATTTTGGTCTTTTTGTTTAGTATTAGGACTTTGGTTTCCAGCATATAATAACCATGTATTTGCTGCCGAAATCAAAGAAGTTTGCCACGATAAAGTGGACAAAGCAGGTAAACCAGTTTTAGATAAAGCTGGTAAGCCAAAACAAGATTGTAAAAAAATCAAAGTCCACAAAAAACTAGAAGGCACAGAAGTTCCTGTGAAGAAATAAATGGCAACAACAGTAGAAAGAATCGGTATTGTTGAAACTAAGGTCGAAAATCTGAATGAAAAGATGGACGAACTTAAAGTTGATGTGAAAGAAATGCATGATTGTCTGGATAATACTAGAGATGGTTTATTGAAAAAGCTAGATGATATGTATGAAGCATCATGTACACAACATGCCGCTTTAGCAAAAGAAATATCCACAATTAAATCTCAGAGAGATAGGTTGATTTGGACATTTGCCGGTATTATTGCCGCAGGTGGTTTCTTTGCTGGCCATGCAGATAAACTGATTAAATTATTTACCTAATCTGCACTTGACTTCTCAATAAGTTCCTGTTACAATCACAGGAACTTATTTTTTATGGTTTCGTTATGTCCGTTTTTATTGATAGAGCATTTTTACTGAGAGTTTCACCAAAACTCCAGAAATTCACACAGAAGAAGGAAGACCTGTATAACTTCAGGTGCCCTCTCTGTGGTGATTCACAAAAGAACAAAGCCAAAGCTCGTGGCTATGTTTATCGCAAAAAGAATGACTATTTTTATAGTTGTCACAACTGTGGTGCGTCTACCACATTCTACAATCTCTTAGATAAAGTTGACCCTAACCTGGTCAAAGAATATGCATTGGAACGATATAAGAATGGTGAACAAGGAAGAGAAAACTATGCCAAACCCACATTTGAAGAAATTAAAACCGGAATACCTAAATTTAAGAAGTCTTTGGGGATCCCATCGGTCAACTCTTTACCAGAAGAACATTATGCTAAAGTGTATGTTAAGTCACGCAAAATACCCGAGGGATTTCATTCGGATTTATACTTTGCAGAAGATTTCAAGAGTTTCGTGGAAACCTTGCAGATTGAAAAAGATGGTCTTATAGATAATGACCCAAGGTTAGTTATTCCGTTCTATGACGAGAATAAAAACCTTGTGGCTTTTCAAGGTCGTGCCTTGGGTGAATCTAAACTTAGATATATTACCGTAAAGACTGACAGTGAAAATCATAAGTTATTCGGAGTAGACAGGATCAATCAGGAAGAAACGATTTATGTCGTGGAAGGTCCTATTGACTCCATGTTCTTAGAGAACGCCGTGGCGACTGCGGATTCTAATTTAATGGCTGCTGCCAAACACTTTGACAAGACTAAAATTGTTCTGGTGTATGACAATGAACCACGAAATAAAGAAATCGTCAAACAAATGGAGAAAGCCATTGAGGAACACTACAGTGTGGTGATTTGGCCAGAAATGATTGAAGAAAAGGATATTAATGATATGATATTGAGTAATTTCTCACCTGATGAAATTCAAGATATCATAAGTAAGAATACCTTTGTGAATCTTAGAGCAAAAATGGAATTTATTAATTGGAAAAAGGTATAATTATGAATGTAAAATTGATTTCATACACACAGGGTACAGACGGTAAGAATTTGTTAGAACAGGTTGCTTTTGCAGCCAGAGTCTCAAATCCTGCCAATCAAAATAATACCGAAACATCTGAAAAGTTGGTTCGGTATCTTATCAAAAACCAACATTGGTCACCACTAGAAATGGTGAGCATTTGTTTAGAGATAGACACTACAAGAGATATTGCGAGACAGATTTTAAGGCATCGTTCTTTTTCCTTTCAGGAATTTAGTCAGCGGTATGCTGATGCGTCCCAGTTAGGATTTGAATTGAAAGAGGCAAGACTGCAAGACATGAAAAATAGACAGAACAGTATTGTTACTGATGATGGACCACTTTCAGAGGCATGGCGTCAACATCAAAAACAAGTTATGGATCTAGCTGAAATTTCTTACAAATGGGCATTGGCCAATGGTATTGCAAAGGAACAGGCGAGAGCAGTACTACCTGAGGGTATGACAGGTTCACGCTTGTATATGAACGGAACGCTTCGTAGTTGGGTACACTATATACAACTCCGTAGCGCAAACGGGACACAGAAAGAACATCAAGACATTGCACTAGCTTGTGCTGATGCAATTGAACCAATCTTTCCAATGATTAAGGAATATGTAAATGTATAATGATGTAGTGAAGTTTATTGAAGCATGTGACCAACCAAAAACAGATTCCAATGCTTTTCTTTATGCAAATTTGATTGATGAAGAATATCAAGAATTTGATAATGCATTACATGATAAAGATGAAGTAGAACAACTTGATGCTTGTATGGATATGATTTGGGTTATTCTTGGTTATTGTTACATGAAGGGTTGGGATGTGAACGGTGCATGGAATGAAGTTGCCCGTTCTAACCTCATGAAGATTGATCCGGAGACAGGTAAGGTAAACAAAAGAGAAGATGGTAAAGTGTTGAAGCCAGAAGGTTGGACACCACCACAATTAGAACAATTTACAAAATAATAATAAGGCAAAAATATGGAAGAATATCTAGGTATTAAAATTGATTTAGAAAAGGATAAACTGTTCGATGAGTTGGGTATTAAACGACTTAAAGAAAGTTATATGAAAGAAGATGAAACATCACCCCAACACAGATTCGCCTTTGTATCCAAAAGTTTTGGAAGTAACGCTGAACATTCTCAGCGCCTTTACGATTACGCCTCTAATCATTGGCTCAGTTATTCTACTCCAATTCTTTCTTTTGGTCGTTCTAAGCGTGGGTTGCCTATTTCATGCTTTCTTAACTTTATTGAAGATACAGCGGAGGGTCTAGTTGATAATCTATCTGAAACAAATTGGCTTAGTATGCTTGGTGGTGGTGTGGGGATTGGCTTCGGGATACGCTCAACAGATGACAAATCTACTGGCGTCATGCCACACCTTAAAATCTATGATGCAAGTTCCTTGGCTTATCGTCAAGGGCGTACTCGCCGTGGTAGCTACGCTGCTTATCTCGACATTAGTCACCCTGACATTACTGCTTTCTTAGAAATGCGTAAACCAACAGGCGACCCTAATGTGCGTTGCCTAAACTTACATCACGGTATCAATATCACTGATGATTTCATGGAGATTATTGAAAGATGTATGTTGGATCCTGAAACGAATGATGACTGGCAATTAAAAGATCCTCATACAGGTGAAGTAAGAGAAACAGTATCAGCCAAACATCTTTGGCAACAAATCCTAGAATTGCGTATGCACACAGGTGAACCTTACATTCATTACATTGATACGAGTAATAGAATGATGCCTCAATTCTTAAAAGACAAAGGATTGAAAGTTCACCAGTCAAACTTATGTTCTGAAATTATTTTACCAACAGACAAAGACCGCACGGCTGTTTGTTGTTTGTCTAGTTTGAACTTGGAGTATTATGATGATTGGAAAGATAACGAATTTTTTCTTCGGGACGTGGCTGAAATGCTCGATAATGTCCTTCAATACTTCATTGATAATGCTCCTGATAGCATATCACGAGCAAGATATTCAGCTAGCCGTGAGCGCTCTATCGGTGTTGGTGCTTTGGGCTTTCACGCATATTTACAGAAAAAAGGAATTGCATTTGAAGGTGTAATGGCCAAAGTTGCAAACAATCAAATTTTTAAACATATTAGAGGTCGTTTAGATGAAGCGAATCAAATCTTGGGTACCGAGCGAGGTGAAGCTCCTGATGCTGTCGGCAGTGGCCAGCGCTTCAGTCACCTTATGGCTATTGCTCCAAATGCTTCTTCGTCTATCATCATGGGAAATACTAGCCCTAGTATTGAGCCTTACCGTGCTAATGCTTACCGTCAAGACACTCTTTCGGGATCATATTTAAACAAGAACAAGTATTTGGACAATATCATTAAAGGACTCACACAATCAGAAGATGAATACAACGATATTTGGTCATCAATTATTGCAAACGATGGTTCAGTACAACATTTAGATATTTTGGATGAGAATCAAAAGGCAATATTCAAAACATCTATGGAAATTGACCAGCGTTGGGTAATTGATTTGGCTGCTGACCGTCAACAATATATTGACCAAGCACAGTCATTGAATGTATTCTTCCGTCCAGATTCAAATATTAAATACTTGCACGCCATTCATTTCATGGCATGGAAAAAAGGTTTGAAAACACTTTACTATTGCCGTTCAGAAAAATTAGCTAAGGCTGATAAAGTATCTAAGAGAATTGAACGACAAGTCATCAAAGAAATTGATATGACACAAATTGCTCAGGGTAATGATTGTATTGCCTGTGAGGGATAAATGAAGCCTACAATTGCTTTGTTTTTACATCAGCCAAAATGTTCAGTACAATCTGGTAATGGAATAATTAAAGCATTAGAAACACATTATAATTTTAAAATATTCACAAAGCACGAACTGGAAAATGACTTCTTCGATAATGTCGATATTGTTGCTTTTCCTGGTGGCTTGGGTGATAGTGATAGTTTTGATTTTCTGTTTAAAGATAATTGCCACCGCATTTCTGATTTTGTTCATAACGGTGGCCGTTATTTGGGAATTTGCATGGGTGCTTATTGGGCTGGGAATGATTACTTTAATTTTTTGGATAATGTGAGTGTTGAACAATACATAACTCGACCAAATACAGACACACGCAGGCCTCATGCAAAAAACTTAAAAATTGAATGGTTAGGCAAAGAAGAAAAGATGTTCTTCTATGATGGTTGTGCTTTTGGTCCAGGACAGTATGAGATTATAGCAAAGTATATGAATGATGATCCAATGGCCATTATTCAAAATAGAATAGGTTTAATTGGTTGTCATCCTGAAAGTCAACCACATTGGTATGAGTCGTATAGTTGGATGAAAGGACATTATCATGACGGAAAACATCACAAACTATTATTAAATTTTGTAAACGAATTAATGGAGAGATAAATGAAGATTTTAAGATTTACCGCATCATGGTGCCAACCATGTAAATCATTGGCAAAGAATTTAGAAGAAGCGAATCTATCACTTCCAGTTGAAGTAGTTGATATTGATGTTCAATCCGACATTGCAGTTGAGTATGGCATTCGTGGTGTACCAACCTTGGTGTTGACTGATGGTACAGTTGAGATTAAACGATTGGTTGGTTCAAAGACAGTTAAAGAGTTACAAGAGTGGGCAACAGCATGATTAAAAAAATATCGGAAACTAAACTAACGGAAGAAAGAAGTTATTTCAAACCGTTTAATTATGCATGGGCTTATGATGCATGGTTGAAACATGAACAATCACATTGGCTTCACACAGAAGTTCCAATGCATGAAGATATCAAAGATTGGAAGAAAGTTTTAACCAAAGAAGAAAAACAATTCTTAACACACATCTTTAGATTCTTTACACAAGGTGACATTGATGTTGCTGGTGGTTATGTTAAGAATTATCTTCCATATTTTCCACAACCTGAAATTCGTATGATGTTGATGGGCTTTGCTGCTCGTGAAGCATTACATGTGGCTGCATATTCTCATTTGATTGAAACTCTTGGTCTACCAGAAGCAACATACAATCAATTCTTAGATTACCAAGAAATGAAAGACAAACACGATTATGTTTTGGATCTTTCTAGTAAGAATGGAGATGCTGCTTCAACTGCAACCCACATCGCCGTGTTCAGTGCCTTTACTGAAGGGATGCAGTTGTTCAGCAGCTTCATTATGTTGTTGAATTTCCCTCGCACAGGCAAGATGAAGGGTATGGGTCAAATCGTTACTTGGTCTATTGTTGATGAAACTATGCACGCTGAGAATATGATTAAATTATTCCGCACATACATAGAAGAAAACAAAGATATCTGGAATGACGAACTCAAATCAAGAATCTACACCATCGCCGAAAAGATGGTCGAACTGGAAGATAAGTTTATTGACCTCGCCTTTTCTATGGGCGCTATGGACGGTCTTTCTAGTGAAGATGTCAAAAAGTATATCCGTTATATTGCTGACAGGCGTCTTATATCTCTTGGTCTTAAGGGTATTTTTAAAGTGAAGAAGAATCCACTACCATGGGTTGAGGAAATGATTAACGCACCAACTCACACCAATTTCTTTGAGAATCGTGCTACTGACTATGCTAAGGGTGCATTGTCTGGAGATTGGGGTGATGTGTGGGCCACTAACTAAAAGGAAACACAATGTCAACAAAAACAATAACAGCGGAGTGTAGTAACTGTGAATCCAGTTACGATGTAATTTATATGGAAGAATTAGTATCAGAACAATTACCTGAATTTTGTCCGTTTTGCGGCGAGCAAATTGATACATTGTCCGAAGAAGAATATATAGAGGACGATGAACTCAATGATGATGATAAATGGAACGACTGAACTGGTTATATAACGATAAAGATTTTACAGAAGATTTAATAGGTGAGAATTATGGGTTTGTTTACCGGATTACCAACATGGTAGATGGTAAACAATACATTGGTAAGAAATTCTTCTATTCATCCAAAACAAAACAGGTTAAAGGTAAGAAGAAACGATTCAAAGTTTCCTCGGACTGGCAAACTTACTACGGGTCTAATGACATCCTGAAAAAAGATGTTATAATGCACGGAGAGAACCAGTTTAAACGAGAAATCATCCACCTATGCAAGTCAAAAGGGGAATGTGGTTACCTAGAGGCCAAAGAACAATTTGTCAATGGTGTTTTGGAGAGTGACAACTTTTACAATAATTGGATTATGGTGAGAGTGAGGAAGTCACATATTAAGGGATTACAATGTTAGAAGTTTTTAGGGATATAATTGATTATGATGTATTGTTCTTTTTACCTGGTGAAGAAGAAAATATGTTCAGAATAGAATCTTGCAGATATAAAGATCCTGGAAACCAGATTGGTGGCAGCGAGTTAGGTCCCGAATATACTGTTGTGTTGTTTAAATGCAACGATGAAGATGGTACTTATGACCATGATAGTTTTGATGCCATTCTTGCCGATCCTAGGATTTACATTTCTGGTTTGATTCCCCAAGACTGGTATGGATTGGTTGCAAGAAAAACCACAACATCCCAGTCATTTGTAAAAGATATGATTGACAAGTTCAAGGAAATCTGATACAATCATTTTATGGAAACAATTGAAAGTTTATTATGATTCTCGTAGACCTTAACCAGGTATTATTGGCCGGACTGATGGCGCAAATCGCCAGTCAAAAAGGTGTGAAATTAGAAGAAGGTCTTATTCGTCATATGATTCTAAACATCATTAGGACGCACCTAAGAAACTTCCGTAAAGATTATGGAGAGGTTGTACTGTGTTCTGACAACCGTAAGTACTGGCGCAAGGAGTTCTTTCCTTTCTACAAAGCTGGTCGTAAAAAATCCCGTGAGAAGTCTGACCTAGACTGGCACCTTATCTTTGATATGTTGGCCAAGTTTAAGGTTGAACTCAAAGATAATTTCCCATATAAAGTTATTGATGTTGAGGGTGCAGAAGCTGATGATATTATTGGCACACTTGTACCTCGTCATATCATGCATGAAAACATCCTGATTATTTCCAGTGATGGTGATTTCTTGCAACTACAACAATATAATGGTAGAAGTAAGTTTACCGTCAAACAATACAATCCTGCACAAAAGAAATTCATTGTGTCAGAAAACCCATTGGATGAATTGAAAGAAAAGATTATCCGTGGTGACAAAGGTGATGGCATTCCTAATGTCTTGTCTGCATCTGATTGTTTTGTCCGTGATATTCGTCAAACACCAATTAGCAAAGGTAAATTGGATAAGTTGATGGAGAAAAACTATGGTGATTGGGAAGATGAGAAGGCAAAAGTTGGTTTCTCACGCAACCAGACATTGATTGACCTGAGAAACATCCCAGGAGATATACAGTCAAAAATCATAAATAATTATGAAGAAACAGTACCCGCTGCAAAGGGTAAAATTTTAGACTATCTTATTGCTAACAAGCTTAAAAACTTAATTGATGTTATTGAGGAATTTTGATGAAGAATCTTTATGAAGTATTTGACGATTTTGAAAATGCAAAATCAAAAAAAGACAAGATGGGTGTGATTCAACAAAACCTATCACAAACACTTGTCAAAGTTTTAGAACTAACTTATCATCCACAAATTCAGTGGAAAGTTAAAGAGTTGCCTGACAACTATAAAATACCAACAGATATGTTACCTGGAATAACATATGACAGTTTGAATGCTCAATTGCGTAGACTGTATATGTTTAGAGAAGGTGATCCAACGGCAGAATCACTTACACCAAGACGCCGTGAAGAATTATTGTTACAAATTCTTGAATCTATTGAACCCCGTGAAGCAGAAGTTATTTTAGGTATTTTCCAAAAAGATTTGGGAGTGAAAGGTCTTGATTATAAATTTGTCAAAGAAGCTTTCCCAAGTCTTTTACCATGATTAAAGAAAAAGTAATTGTTACTGCTGGTGAGTTTGATCCATTATCAATTGAAGAACTGCGTTTCTTACAGAAATGTAAAATGTATGGTCATTGGTTGATTGTTGGTATACATTCAGATAATTGGATGGAATTGTGTCGTGCTGGTTCATATCAAAGTTATGGCCATCGACATGAAATCATCGAAAGTTTGAAATGTGTGGATGAAGTGTTTAGGTTTAATGATGATGATGGTAGTGTGTGTAATTTGTTGAAACTTGTTAAGTTATGTTATCCAACGGCTGATATAACTTACATTTCAAACCAAGATATGCATGATATGCCAGAAACTAAAATCCGTGGTATTAAATTTGAAGTTCTAAAATAGGAGTTTATTTAAAGTGTCAAAATTTGTAGCGAAGTTTCGCAAAAGCGACTACAACGAAGATTATGAGTTTATGCCAAAGCGTAAACGCAAAGGTGAATTTGAGGAAATGCGTAAAATGAAGAAACGCAGGTACGAGGAATATGATGGTGAACCATCTTATAAAACCAGTACAAACAAATATAGAAAAAGTTACTAATTTTCATGGTGTTGTAAACCTGCAACACAACATTTGACTTTCCCATCAGATTGTAGTATAATAACTGTAATTCTGTTGGAGTTTATATGATTATTTACGGTCACATTAGAAAGTCAAAGCAAAAGAAGGCACCACGTGCCGTGCGTGAGCAATATGAACAATGGCTTGCTTCACACCAAAAACCCACAAAAATCATACATACCAACAATAAGTTGACTGGTTATTCATTGTCGGCACCTGTCGGCCGTGAAACCAAACATTATCCGTCACTTGATACAGGTCTCGGTACTGCAACAAAGGCAGCACCAAAGGTTTACACTGGCACAAAAGTGATGGGAATTGCAACAATGCACAAATCCAACGCTGTTCCTGTTTTTAACAGTGAAGAAGCGGTAGAAATTTCAAAAATGAGGCGCTAAAATGAGTAAAAAAATGAGTTTCGTTGTAAAACTGCAACGTCCTGTGTGTCGTACACCAATCAAGCCTGTACAAGAGCACAAAAATGTCGTAAAATACAGTCGTAAAGATGAAAAAAAGACAATTTTGTCGCAAATTTCTGAGCTAGGAGTAAAAAATGACGCAAAATACTGAGCTAATCGTACCGGCAGACTTGGTCTGTGATGAACTTGAGCCATATAAACGATTGGAAAATGTTATGAAGATATGGGCAGTCGCTTCCGTACATGAAGATGAGCAAGAACAGTACAGGAAAATGAAAGAGTACTATGAATAAATCTTGGACAACCAATTTAATTGAGGCCGATGACGGCTCAGGTGATGCAATCTTACAATTTCCTGACGAATTGATTAAAGAAAAAGGTTGGACAGAGGGAAAAGTACTGAATTTGAAAGTTGAAGAAACACCAACTGGTAATGTTTTGATTATTACTGAGAAAATATAATGGAATTATCTGGATCAAAATCACTGTTGGCCAAATTAATGGCAACAGAGAATCTTATTGTTGAACATCGTAAAGTGGCGACTGCATCATTTGATGTGAGAAACCGTATTTTGACTATTCCTATTTTGTCAAAAGAATTGTCAAGTTATATGTATGACCTGTTTACAGGCCATGAAGTTGGTCACGCTCTCTACACACCACTAGATGGCATGTTAAAAGCCAAACAAGATAAAATCAATATGAGTGTTTTGAATGTGGTTGAAGATTCCCGTATTGAACGCAAAATCAAATACAAGTATCCTGGTCTCAAACATCCATTTATCAAAGCCTATGGTGAAATGATTGAAGATAATTTCTTTGAAACCAAAGGCAAAAACCTTGATGAATATAATTTAATTGACCGTATCAACTTACATTGTAAAGTCGGTGCATCATTGACCATCAAATTCACCGAAGAAGAGCGTGAATTGTTGGATGCTGTTGAATCAACTGAAACTTATGAAGAAGTGATTGAAGTCACCAAACGAATCATTGAGTTTATGAAGATGCAAGAAGAAGATGATATCCGTCAGGAAATTGTCCAAAAAGTTCTTGGTGTAAAAGGTGATGAATCCGAAACCCAACCAGAAGAATCATCTGATAATAAAGGTGATGGTGAAGGTGATGGTGAAACACAAGAAGATAAACCACAAGGTTCAAATAAACCTGATGAATCTGATGATGGTGAAGAAGAAGATAATTCTACTGGTGAAACTCAACAGAATGAAAAACCAACAAATGAATCAGAGGATGCATCTCAAGAGCCAGAAATGACTCCTGAAATGGAAGAACTCATTGATAAAATGGTTGAGAAAGCTTTAGAAGAATTCATTGGTTCTAAAACCGATGAAGCACAACACCGTAATGAGAAAAAGATTTACGATACATCTGGTGGTGAGTATTACTATGTTAATATTCCAAAAGTCAATACTGATTTTATTCTAGGTTATAAAGACCTGTATCAACGATACAAGAAAGATGGTTTTGATACAAATACAAAACAGTATTTGAAGTATCGCCGTGAATCAGAAAAGGTTGTTTCTTACTTAGTTAAAGAATTTGAATTGCGTAAGAATGCCGACCAGTTGAAGCGTGCAAACATTTCAAAGACTGGTGATTTGAATATGGCTAAAATCTTTTCATATCAATTCAGTGAAGATATCTTTAAAAAGGTAACGGTTGTTCCTGGTGGTAAATCACACGGGCTTGTTATGTTTTTGGATTGGTCTGGTTCTATGGTTGACCATATTGCAAACACAATGAAGCAGTTGGTTAACTTGACTATGTTCTGTAAGAAAGTAAACATTCCATTTGAAGTGTATTCATTCATCGAACATCCTGCTTCTGACAAGGAATTCAGACAAACACCTAAACAAGGTGATATGGTATTGAGTAAATTTGGTCTTGCAAATATTCTTTCAAGTCGTATGAGCTCAAGTGAATTGACTTTTGCTTATAGTGCTTTGTTTTCATTATCTGGCATCGGTGGTCGCCCAGCAACACAACCATATTGGATGGCCATGTCTGGTACACCTCTCAATGAAGCAGTAGTAGCTGCAATGGATATTGTTCCTGAATTTCAAAAGAAATATAGATTGCAAAATGTCAATACAATTTTCCTAACTGATGGTGAAGGCCACAGACTTAACTCAAAATTTATGAGTGATTCAATACATGATACTGAAAACTGTATTTACACAAGGCAAGCAATTGGCAAAGTTGTTATGTGTGATCCAGTAACTAGACACCAAGAAAGTTACGAACTCAATTACAGTAGTATGAATCAAACAAAGGCTTTGATTAAATTATTGAAGTTGAGAACAAATTCAAATGTGATTGGTTTCTATATTGCCAATGGTCGTGAGTTTGGTCGAAGAATCTTAGACTTCTTTCCAGAATGCCGTAATAGTTTCAACAAAACGGAAGAAAAGAAAGAGATTTTTAGAAAAACTAAATTCTTGATTGCTGAAAATAGTGGTTTTGATGAGTATTATATTCTACGAACCGGCGGCCTAGATACTGATGAGAATAATAAATTCGATGCTACTGAAGCTTCAACTACTCGTAGTCTTGTAACTGCTTTTAGTAAGTATGCAGGAAGCAAAGTAAACAATCGGGTTATTTTGAATCGTTTTATTAATTTAATTACATAGGAGTTTAAATGAACATTTATTCGGAATTTGTCAACTCAAACAAAAAAGCTACAGTAAGTAAAATGCAAAACATAGGATATGATCCTATGTTCCAAAGGTGGGAAGTTAGTTTATTCATTGATGGTCGGATGATTCAAAAAGTCACCACACATAGTGAAGAAAAAGCCGAACACATTGCTGAAGATTTTGTACAGAATGAGAACGGTGGTGCATCATCACTGTTAAGTGAATATGTCTGATATTGATGATATACCAAATCCCAATCAGGTCCTCAAAGACCTGTTGGGTCGATGTAAAGAAGCCAAAGCATGGGAAATTTCATGTTTCGTGGATGAGGCTTGGGCACCCAACGGTAGAATGCCTTTTGATATGAAAATCAAAGACGGCATTTTTACCTGTAGGGTGATTGCTGCAACTAAACTGGAGGCAGCAACCATTGTTGGTAATGAACTGCCTGTTATTAAATTTATTGATGATTGATATGAACAAGCAGACCAAAGAGATTTTTTGTATTGCACAAGAAGAATGTGCAGAAGTTACACAAGCCATTTCTAAAATTTTCCGATTCGGATTTGAGTCAGTACATCCGGTATCTGGCAAGAGTAATATGGAAAGTTTAGAGGAAGAAGTTGGTGACCTCCTTGCAATGATTGACATTATGGTGGAAAAGTGTATAATCTCAGATTCCAATATCAATGCTGCTAGAATGGCAAAGAAAGAAAAATTGAAGATTTGGTCGAGTATTGATTTATGAGTGACGAAGAAGTATTTAAACTTTATGAAGATATGATAAAGCTTTTTGGTGTACTGCCAGACATTGACCATGAACCAATTCAGTTTGCTCATAGAGTTAAAATGTACAAACATTATTATATGAATAGAGATAAGAATGGCAATACCGGGAATGAGAGCTGACATATCAATAGCAGATGCTTTGAAATTCGACTCAATAGATACACCAATAGGTGGAAAATTAGTTCGTGTTACCTATCATATGAATTCATGGGAAAAGGCACAGTTTTCAGATGATGAATTTAAACAAAGGTTGAAAGAGAAACTTGCCATGGAAATGGCATCTTTTATTATTGTAAATAGATTGGCTGAATTTACACAGATGCATGATCCGAGAGGAATGACTGATATGATTGCAATGAGGTGTTATCTAGCACCAGATGACCAAGTAAAAATTTTGAGAACACATTATGGAAACATTCGATAGATTTGAAAAAGAAATAATCCTCCAGGCCAAATCAACTCTGATAGAAAATTTAAAAGATAAGTTATTGGATTTCCCAAAACACTTGGAAGTTTTTATTAAAGATAATGGAGTTTTGAGTGGTGGTAGTATATCATCTATTTTATGGAAAGAAACACCAAATGATTATGATATCTATTTGAAAAGTGATTCTGATGTTAAAGCATTCCAAGGTGTAATAAGGTCAGATGAATACCACCACCTGATTAAAGATGTGGACGAAAAATACATGGACACATTGAAAAATGGTAAACTGATAACTGTCAACGCCACGACATTTAAAAATGGTATTCAAGTGATTACCATGAGTGATGCTTCACAAAGACTAGAATTTGATTTCATCCACTGTATGCCTTGGTTGAATCTTGGTAATGAAACTTTTTACATTTCCAGAGAACAGTATGATTCCATTAGGAAAAGGACTTTGGTGAAGAATCCAAACTATAACAGGTACCTGTCAAACAAACGCATCTCTAAATATACTGAAAGAGGATGGAAATTTAACGAAGTGTTTAACCAAGTAGAATGACACCAAAAGTCAAAACAATTTTAACAGTATGTGGTATTGTGGCAATCTTTCCAATATTAATTACACTGTTAATATTGTTGCATGACTATTTGAACATTATAGTAATTTTCATTACTTTTATTTCTTGTATTGCCTTAACCTGTTACGGTCTATATCAAGAAATAAATGAAGAACTTAGACACCGCCATTATGTACATGAAATGTTGTACCATGGTAAATCTAAAGAATATGCAAGACGATTAGATTTCTACTTAGACTATTTTGGAGCGAGTGAATATAAATGAAAAAACTATTAATACTTTTAATGTGTGCAATGCCGGCATTCGCACAACAACAAATTGACATGGTAAAGACTTTGAAGTGTTCAAGTCCGGAATATGTTTTTAGTTTGTTTGAACAAGAATTTGGTGAAAAACCAGTTTGGGTCGGTAAAGACAAAGGTACAAATACTTACATCACTATATTGAAGAATAAAGAAAAAGGCACCTGGACAATGATTCAGTATGATGCCGTTGTTGCTTGTGTGTTAGGTGCTGGTGAACAAGGTACACCGATATAATATGTAACTAGGTTGTTTAATTTATGGAAAACAAAAAGTACTCAGAGAAGAATGACGCTTACTATGATGAGCAAACCAACGAATGGTTGGAAGATATCTGTGACGATCCAGATTGTGACCTCTGCGTAGGTAGAACACCGACACCAATGACCGATATATTTGTCTTTGGTTCTAACCTGGCTGGCCGACACGGTGCTGGTGCCGCAAAGTTTGCACTAGAAAACCATGGTGCCATCTACGGGCAAGGAATCGGTCTACAAGGGCAGTCTTATGGTATTCCAACCAAAGACGAAAACATACAAACACTCCCACTCCACAGAATTCAAGTATACATCCAGGAATTCCTAGAGTTTGCTTCCTCTAGACCAGATTTATATTTTAATGTCACTGCCGTGGGCTGCGGGCTCGCTGGGTACAAACCAGACCAAATAGCACCGTTCTTCCTAAAGTACCCAAAGAATGTGAAACTCCCAATGGAATTTCTAGACATTCTCTATGCGCCACTGAGGAAGACCTAATGAACGCACTATCCATTCACAGAGAAGACCTTGAAGCAATCAAAAAATTCTGTGACAAATACCCCGATGCCGAATACATTACTATCTCCGTAGACAGTTCTTCTGGTATCGGTTCAATCGTCAAAGTGTCCATACCCACAGTTATCAACGGAGACGCTGTGGTCATAGTAAAGACAATAGTAGACGAAAGTGGTTGGTAATGCGGTACATTTCGTTATTAATTAAAATTATCTTATTATCGTTATATTCTTTTGTTTTATCAATATTGTTCATCACATTATTTGCACTTGGTTATGGTATAGTCGTAGAAACTTACAAATACTTTACAGTAAAAGAAGTTAAAGAATGAGAATCACACCTACTAGGGAGGCACATATGTCTTGGTTCAAAAAAACACCACCAAAGAACCCACCAAAACCAAAGAACACAGTACACCCACACAAGACTAGTCCAATCACACAGAAACACATGGACGAGGCCAAGAAAACAGGACCAGATAAGAAAGCATAGTAATGGATATTCAGTATATTATTGCAGGTAACATTGAACAATATCGGAATTGGGCGGCCGACAAAATGTCTGTTAATCATTGTCAGTATGTGGGTGGACCAGATATTCTCAGAGGCATAAGAGATCCACACGGTGTCTTTATTGGCACTTGGTATCAAAGAAAAGATATAGATGACATTCTGATGCAACTTGTTGCTGCCAGTAGAACAGATAACCCAGCTTTAAGAAAAGCAATTGATTATTATGAGGATAAGAGGTATGAACGAACGAATTAAATCATTATTGGCTCAGGCTCATCTAGATGTTATGGAAAATCTCGGTGATATTGATACTAATGTAGTTGCTGAAAGATTCGCCGAGTTGCTTATCCAAAAATGTGTGGATATCTCTGATGATTATGTGAAAGATTGTACATGTGAAGACCATGTAAACTGTAAGCATCCTAGAAGTGCAATCGGTAGAAAGATTCGGGAATACTTCGATTACAGGAGTAATCAATACAATGAGTGACAGTAAAGTACAGAGACTTATAGAGATCCTTGAGAATTCTTTGTTGAGTGATCCAGTAAGGTATTGTGAAGTGTATAGGGATATTGGTTGTACCCATGTAGACGGTTATCTGTGTGATATGAGGACATGCGATATCCGGCAAAAATTCCTCCTGGAAAAAAATTCTGGGGTGCTTGGGAGCCCCAGAAAATAAAATATTGGAAAAAAGAGTTTGACCAGGTGGGGCTTTTTATTATAATCAACCATCCTACTGCTCACCCCCACCATGAGCCAAAAAAAAGGACTGGGAGCACAGCTCAACCAGTCCAAAGAGCGCCGAAGCACCCGAGCGAAAACCTTAAGCAGCCACAACCTGCAATTTAATAACCTTTGCCATTTTGCGGCCGTGTGCCGGATATCCTACAACCGCCACGCTTTTGTCGTAGCAAGCACGGCAGCCATTGCACTTGCCGCCATGCTCATAGGCACGGCATAAGGTAACACCGGATGGCACTGAGGTAGCATCAGGTAAAATTGTAGAGCCATGCACACCGGCAGTATATGAACCATCAATAGCATCCGATGAACGGCGGACCATGACATTAGGCAGTGCTTCCATGCGAGCCAATATGGCATCGAATTTAGCGAATTTATACATGCGGGTGGGTAACCAGTGCTTTACATGGGGCGTAGCCACCATAACCTCGTACATTTTAACTGCTAGGGAGAGGCTATACATGTCACCGCTATCAAACCAACGGAAGAAGCTCTGCTTTTTGAGAGCGGCCACCATGGTGTCAACCCAGCCAGCTTCTTGCCATGCGGCTTTATTGTCAGCACGCA
>Ga0222712_10002715_pt1 | contig 19906 bp, 17 predicted proteins | sample C33_657DmetaG_FD_165043 | JGI IMG/M metagenome (GOLD analysis project Ga0222712, IMG submission 165043) | Estuarine water microbial communities from San Francisco Bay, California, United States - C33_657D | ecosystem: Environmental > Aquatic > Marine > Unclassified | place: USA: California... | reverse complement strand
TTTTCCAGGCCTCGGACGTTAATCACGCTGCTCATATGGCAACCATGCCACATTCAGGGCAAAAGTGCGAGAAAATGAATCCATGAGCCCACGACGCAACTATCCAAAGGGGCGTCGCCCAAAGGATGAAGAGCGCGATATCGCGACTTCTAATCAAACTATTGAAGAACATGCAGATGGTGATTTCATCGTTCGCAAGATCACAGGTTCGAGTTCAAATAAACCTTATCGCTGTCCTGGTTGCGATCAAGTAATTCCAATGGCAACTCCACACACAGTTGCATGGATGGAGGGCGATGAAGATGGTCGTCGCCATTGGCATAACGCATGTTGGGCAAAGAGAAATAATCGCAGACCCAACACAGAGCGCACACGAAATGCGCCGCGCTTTTAACTTACTTTAGAAACTAACCTAGCCGGCCGTTCAACAATCGCGTCAAAGTAACAATTAACTTATCGTTTCCTTTTGTACGCTTAAAACTTGTAAAGGCGATTGGCAATTGGAAGCGGGCGCGAATCACAGTTCGCGGATAAGTAAATTCTAGAATTCCTTCAGGGCCATGGATTCGTCCGTAACCACTATCTTTCACGCCGCCAAATGGCACAGATGCGATCGCAGCAAACGAGATTGTGGAATTAATTGCCACCATTCCGCAATGCAGTTGACGAGCAATCTTCTTACCTTGGCGCTTTGACCAGATAGATGAACCAAGTCCATATTTAGAAGCGTTTGATAGGGCGATCGCTTCATCCATTGATTTCACCCGGTTGATCGCAATAGTTGGCCCAAATGTTTCTTCCAGCATTGCAGTTGAATTTTCGGGAACATCGAGCAAGATAACCGGCTCAACAAAAGGCGCCTTAACTGAATCAGAACCACCAAGTGCGACCTTTGCACCTTTAGCGATCGCATCATCGATATGTCCCTGAATTATATTGATCTGCGAAGGCATGGTGGCAGGGCCATAGTTACCAACGCCAGGTGCACCAGGATGAATCGATTTTGCGACCTTGAGCGCTTCTTCAATAAATTTATCGGCAACCTTTTCGTGAACGTAAACTCGCTCTGCACCGATACAGGTTTGACCTGCGTTAGACATAGATGACCAGATCGTGGCATCGGCAGCGCGCTTGATATCGGCATCTTCCGCAACGATTACCGGATCTTTGCCGCCACATTCCAAAACAACAGGAGTCATATTTGCCGCACAAGCCGCCGCTACCAACTTTGCAGTGCGGGTAGAACCGGTGAAAGCTAATTTATCTACGCCGCTTTCGCAGAGATCTTTTCCAGTTGCACCAAGTCCGGTTACACATGTGAAGATATCTGCAAAGGGTGCAACTTCGGCAAAGGTTTTTGCCAAGATCGCACCAACTCCAGGTGTGTATTCACTTGGCTTAAATACAACGGTATTTCCGGCGGCAAGTGCGTAAGAGATTGAACCCATTGGCGTAAATATCGGATAGTTCCATGGCCCAATAACTCCAACGACGCCGAGTGGTGAACGCTCAACCGTTGCGGACATATTTGCCATCAACGCACCAGGTGAACGATGTGAAGTTCGCATTGCATCCTCGGCATGACGTGCCGCCCAACCCAAGTGGCCAACTGCTAGAGCTGCTTCTAACTTCGCATCGCTAACTGGCTTTCCAGTTTCGCGCGATACAAGTTCGGTAATCTCATCAAGCCTTGAGATTAATAAATTGCTCCATTTCAAAAGAACTTTACGGCGACCTTTAAATCCAAGTGCCTGCCACCCAATCGAAGCGCTGCGGGCGTTCGCTACTGCGGCAAATACAGTTTCGCGATCGGTGATCGGGTAATCGGCGATAACTTCACCGGTTACGGGATAGTGCGATGAGAATGTATTTGCAGTTGTAGTCATGGGGAAAGACTAGACTCTCCCGCATGTTGCAGCCAGTACGCCCGAGCACCGTTCTGCCTGCACAGCGCACCCCGTTTAACGTCACCACCGCAGATGGCCAAACTTTGATTGGCGAAAGCGCGGCTCCGCTAGATAAATACACCGGTGCAATCCTTTGCTTACACCCGCTTCCAACTGCTGGCGGAATGATGGATAGCCACGTTTATAAGAAGGCAGCCAACCGTTTGCCAGCAATGGCTGGAATTCAAGTTATTCGTTTCAATACTCGCGGCACAACCAGCGAGGCGGGAACAAGTACCGGCACATTCGATAATGGAACTGCCGAACGTTTTGATGTTGAAGCACTAATGACTTATTGCTTAGACACACTAGGACTTACCAATTTATGGGTTGTCGGTTGGTCATTCGGTACGGATCTTGCGCTTCGTCATGCAAAAGATCCTCGCATTAAAGGTTTAATTCTCTTATCTCCACCGCTTCGCACATCAGAAGTAAGCGATCTTGAGTATTGGGCTAAAGATGGACGACGTGTGATCGCGCTAGTGCCTGAATTTGATGATTACTTGCAACCACTGCAAGCGATTGAACGATTTAAGCCGCTAACTCAGATAGAGATAATTCCGGTCGCGGGTGCAAAACACCTCTGGGTAGGTGAACCTGCAGTTCATACTGTTTTGAGTGAGATAACCAGAATTATTGCGCCAGAGCGCTTGCCGCTGCCGACTGAAATTTAAGAGTTATCTGCGCGCGGAAACACCACTTCATCAAGAATCAAGATAATAGATGCGGCAACTGGCACTGCCAGCAAGCCACCGATTAATCCAAGAAGTGATGAACCAATTAGCGCAGAGATAATTGTTACTGCTCCAGGCACGGATAGCGTGCGCTTCATAATGCGTGGAGTAACTATGTAGTTTTCCACCTGCACATATACAACGTAGGCGAGGAAGGCCACTAAACCGATTGATACGGATTGAGTTAGAGCAATAATTGTTACAACAGTGCAGCCGATGAAGTGTCCGATCAGCGGGATCAATCCACAGACCAAGACGATCATGGCGATGGCAATCGGTGAAGGTAGTGAAAGAACTAGTGACAGCGCCAAGGTAAAGGCTGAAGCCATAAAGGCGATCACTATTTGGCTGCCTACAAAGGAGCCAACTCGCGAAATTACTGCGTTGGTTAGCAGCGATACACGGTCACGACGGCTTGCTGGAACAAAGCGGAGTCCAAGCTCGGTCATTTGAGGCAGTGAAGTGATGAAGTAAAGGGTCAAGATCAGAATAGTGAGCGCGGTAAAGGTTCCAGAAAGTACTGATTTTCCAACGCCTATCACCCCGCCGAAGGCAGAGATAATTAGCGTTCCATCGGAAGTAATTTCCTTTAACTTTGCCTGCAAAGTATCGATAATTCCAAACTGACTATTTAAATCAGCGATAGTTTTATTCTTATCTAGTTCAGTTAGCAAATTCGGCAGGCTATTTATAAGTTGAGTGCCTTGCGATACGACCGGTGGAACAACAACTGCGATAAAGAACACAACAAAGATAATTACTGAAACAAAAATAACCGCAACAGCATTGGTACGAGAAAGCCCACGCTTCTGAATTGCAACAACTGCGGGATTAAGACCTGTCGCAAGAAATAGAGCAACAATAATCAAAACAAATATTTGGCTAGTGCTGGCAAGTGCGCGCATGAGAACTAGTGCAATTAAGGCTCCAAGAGTGGCAACAAAACCGAAATAGAAGGGGTGAGTTCTATCAATTGGGTGACCTAGCGCACCAAAATCGGTAGGAACTGCTTTTGCCTTTGGTTTACGTTTCATACGATCTGCGATTGCCATGTCTCCTATTCTAAAGCGATATCCTTCATACATGGCGTTGCGCATTACGGGATTAGGCGAGGAAATCGCTGCCGTGACTGGCTTGCCTTGGCATATCAATTTGGAAGAGTGGCCCGAAGATCCGGCGCTCACTGAAAAACGCGGTATTTCACGCCATATCGTTCGCTTGGTTCGATCAACTGATGATCCAGATGCTGAAGTCTATGCAGTTAAAGAAACTGTCTCTGAATTCGCTAATCGTGAATATAAGGCGCTTCGCGAGTTAGCCCATCTTGGCGCTCCTAGCGTTCAGCCGATCGCGGTAATCGAAGGTCGCACAGATGAAGCGAGCGAAGAACTACCTTGCGCACTCGTTACGCGCTTCTTGCCTTATTCACTGCCTTATCGCGTATTGCTTAGCGGTAAAGATGTAACCGCAAATGACATCACCATGATGGCCAATGCGCTGGCTTTGCTTTTAGTGCAGCTGCATCTATTGGGTTTCTGGTGGGGCGATTGTTCGCTATCGAATACTTTATTCCGACGCGACGCCGAGGCATTCGCTGCATACCTTGTCGATGCTGAAACTGGCGAATTCCAAAAGTCGTTAAGTGATGGACAGCGCGAACATGATTTAGAGATTGCGCACTTTAACGTTGCCGCAGAACTCGAAGATTTAGCGCTCTCTGGCGTTCTCTATCCAGGTATGGATCCAATCCGTGCCAGTGAAGCAGTCATCAAGCGCTATCACCGTATTTGGAAAGCGCTGAAAGAACGTCAAGTTCTTGATCCAAAAGATCGCCACGCGGTAGAACGTGCGATGCGTCAATTACACGATCTTGGTTTTGCAGTTGATGAAGTTTCAGTTTCCCTAGATGGTGAATCACAAAAGCTCTACTTCCAACCAAAACTTGTAGCACCTGGCTATCACCGCAATCGTTTGCGCGAGTTAACTGGACTTGAAACTGAAGCTCTACAAGCTAAACGACTTCTTGCTTCACTTGATCGTTTCCGCGGTCGCGAAGAGAGCCCAAAACCGCCGATGCAGGATTCTGCACGTCGCTGGCTCAATGAAACTTATATGCCGATCGTTGCAATGATTCCCGATAATTTAAAGGGACGAATTGAAGAGGCACAGTTCTTCCATGAAGTACTTGAACATCGCTGGTATTTAAGTGAACGCGAAGGCCATGATGTTGGGCTAACCTTTGCTGCGCAGTCATATATTGAAGATGTACTGCCATTTCGCCGCGATTCTGGAGTAGATGTGGGAGCACAAGCATGAGCCTTCCTCCGAACTTCGGGCGCGCTGTCGATTTAAGTTCACTTGGAAAACCAAAGCCAGAAGCTGCCGGACCAATGCCCGGGGTTGAGATAACTCCTGAAAATTTAACAAATGAATTTCTAGCGCTTTCAAAAGCTAAAGCGGTTGTAATTGTTTGTTGGTCTCCACGTTCTCCAGAGTCGCAGGAGGTTGTAGCGATTCTTGGAAAATTAGCGCTTGCTGATCAAGGCGCGTGGGCGCTCGGTCGCGTTGATGTAGATGCGCAACCACAAGTTGCACAGGCGCTACAGGTTCGCGCGGTTCCATTTGCAGTTGCAATCATCAACGAACAGATGGTTCCGCTATTTGAGCAACCTTACCCCGAAGCGCAGATTCGCATGGTGATCGATAAAGTTTTGGCGCTTGCCGCTGAACAAGGAGTTGGCGATGCACCAACTGAAAAAATTGAACCCGAAGAGGAAGAAGCGATCGCCGCGCTAGATGCTGGTGATTACGCAACTGCCGAAGCCGCCTATAAGAAGTTATTAGCCCGCAAACCAAATGACACATTTGCCGTTTTAGGACTTGCTCAGACTCAACTCATGGCGCGTACAGATGGAATCGATGGCGCGAAGATTATGCAAGATGCGATTGCAGCCCCTGATGACATAACAATTCAATTGCAATGCGCCGATATCGAAGTCGTAAGCGGTTACTTAGAACCAGCTTTTGCTCGTTTGCTCCGCCTCATCCCGCTCTTTGATGGTGCGGACAAGAAGCAAGTTAAAGATCGCTTAATCGAACTCTTTGCGCTGGTTGATCCCGCAGATCCACGAGTTATTAAAGCGCGTGCAGCGCTTGCGAATGCGCTCTTCTAATGCGCATTATTTCGCCGAAGTCGGAGTATCGACAGCTACAACTTCTCTTCTTTGTTTTTGCGATTTTCATCATGGCTTGGGTGCCCAGATTTCCTGAGGTAAAAGCCAATTTAGGCCTAAGTAATGGCCAATTTGGAACGCTGATCAGTACCGGCTCATTCGGAGCTTTAGCCAGCCTCTTCTTTACCGGCCATATCGTCCATAAATTTGGCGCCAAGATAGTGATTCTGGCTAACACCACACTTCTGACTATCTCTTACATTTCAATTACTCAGACCAAATCTCCTACGCTCTTCTTAATCTTTAACATTGCGCTCGGCTGGGGAATATCTGGTTATCACATCGCAGTTAATGCCCAGGCCTTTCATTCGATGGCGCGGGTTAAAGAGCTAACTGTTTCGCGCCTTCATGGAATGTGGGCCTTAGGTGCGCTCAGCACGGCAATATTTTCAGGCTTAGTTGTTGGCCATATCGGCTTGGCATTACACATTGGTGGCATAACTGTTGCAATGGCGATCATTGTTTTTGCATCCGTTAATAAGTTATCGCCGGTTTTAATCAAGGCAAATGAAGATAAAGAAGAACACATGCCGCTTCGTACTCTGATTACCTCTTTCCGAGTTGATTGGCTAGTTAGCGGTGGATTGCTCTGCGCTGTATTTCTAGAATTTTCAACCGGAGATTGGTCAGCGATCTTTACCAAAGAGCGGATCGGAGTTAGCGCAGGCTTAGCAACTCTTCCGTACATCAGCTTCATGATCGCGATGATCGCTGGTCGATTAGGTGCAAATAGAATTATTAAACGTTTTCATGTCCACCCTACTGTTAAGTTTTTAGCGATTGCAGGTGGCACTGGCTTTCTTACCTTTCTTGCGATAGCAGTAAATATTCCCGCAGAACATAAGCACTGGGCGCTAGCTGCAACTTGTGTAGCCTTCGCATTTGGCGGCGCAGGTTCATCGCTGATGGCGCCAACTTTCTACACCGCAGGAAATACCCGCTCAACCTTGCCAAGTGCAGTCCTTGTTGGCCGGATGGGCGTTGTTAACAATATTGCGGTGATAATTCTTAAGGCAACTGTGGCCTGGACAGCGCAGTTCACTGGTTCTCTCGCTATTGCCTTGGTTATTCCAGCGGTATTGCTTTTATCTGCCTCTTATTTTGCGCGAGTACTAAAAACAGATTAGACGCGTTCCAGCCAGACGGTAGATAGTGGCGGAACTCGGAAAGTACGCTTTAAATCTGTATCTACATCGACAGCGAATGATTCATTCGATATGCCGCTGCCACCGTATGCCACATCGTCGGTATTAAGGATTTCTCGCCAAACACCGGCAGTTGGAAGTGGAAGTTGATATTGCTCATGTGGCACAGGTGAGAAGTTGGTAATGCAGACTAGAGGTTTACCCTCGTCAGACCAACGCGTAAATGCCACAACGTTGCTGGCACCGTCATCTCCGACTAGCCATGAGAAACCTTCAGGGTTTGTATCTTTCTGCCAGAGAGCAGGTTGTGCTTTATAAATCGAGTTGAGTTGGGAAACCATTTTTTGAACGCCGTTATGTTCGGCAAATTCAGTTAAGTACCACTGCAGTCCGGCGCTCTCGCTCCACTCGTCATTCTGGGCGAACTCAGAGCCCATAAAGAGCAACTTCTTACCTGGGTGTGCCCACATAAATCCGTAGAGGGCACGAAGTGTGGCGAGCTTTTGCCAACGATCTCCTGGGAACTTATTTACAAGTTGACCCTTGCCGTGCACAACTTCATCGTGCGAAAGCGGCAACATAAAGTTTTCCGACCAAGCGTAGAGAATCGAAAAAGTGATTTCGTTGTGGTGATAAACGCGATGGATGGGATCATGCTGCAGGTATTCCAAAGTGTCGTGCATCCAACCCATATTCCATTTAAATCCGAAACCTAAACCGTTCGCAGATGTCTCTTTTGTGACACCAGGCCATGCAGTTGATTCTTCAGCGATCATCATGATGCCGGGGTGAGTTTTATAAGCGGTGGATGTTGCCTCTTGCAGCAACTGAACGGCTTCTAGATTCTCGCGCCCACCAAATTTATTTGGTAACCATTCGCCTTCTTTGCGCGAGTAATCAAGGTAGAGCATTGATGCCACGGCATCTACGCGCAGGCCATCGATATGGAACTCAGTAAGCCAGTAAAGAGCGCTAGCCACCAAGAAATTGCGTACTTCATTGCGGCCAAAGTTAAAGATCAAAGTGCCCCAGTCTGGGTGTTCTCCCAGGCGTGGATCGGCATGCTCGTATAAAGCGGTGCCATCAAATTTAGCTAGCGCCCATTCATCTTTTGGAAAGTGAGCTGGAACCCAATCCAGAATCACTCCAATTTCTGCTGCATGCAGTGCATCGACTAAGAATCTGAATTCATCAGGGGATCCAAAACGTGAAGTTGGCGCAAAGAAAGAAGTTACTTGGTAACCCCAAGATGGACCGTAAGGATGTTCCGTAACCGGCAAGAATTCGACATGTGTGAAACCTTGCTCGGTTACATAGTTAACAAGTTCGGTTGCAAGTTCGCGATAGGAAAGTCCGATCTTCCATGAACCTAGGTGTACTTCATAAACTGCAATCGGGCTGCGCCAAGGTTCAAAATTTGATCGCCCATTAATCCATTTGGAATCGTTCCAAGAGTAATTTGATTCATTAACAATCGAGGCGGTATGTGGGGGAGTCTCGGTCTGACGTGCCAGTGGATCTGCACGATCCACCCAACGACCATCACTGCCGCAGATTGCAAACTTATACTTAACTCCTGCACCGATATCTGCAATAAATATCTCCCAGATTCCTGATGAACCTAAACGGATCATCGGATGAGTATTTTTATCCCAGTAATTTAAATCGCTGATCAAGCTAACTGCACGGGCATTTGGCGCCCAAACTGTAAATGCCGTTCCAAGTAGCTCACCGTTTTGATCGCGCCGTACGTGCGCTCCAAGAACTTCCCACAATTTCTCATGGCGACCTTCAGCAAGTAAGTGAAAATCTAATTCACCTAGTGTGGAATTTGGATTTAAAAAAGTTGCCGGAGCAATGTAGATCTCTTCCTTTGCGTCTTTACTCTTTCCGAAGAGCTTCTGGAAGAAAGACATGATCTGAGGTTAGAGCCTTACCTGGCAAATGTGTGCAACTTTGCCAGTTGGTCTTGCTGGGTCAAGGCGGACAAAGGTATCTGGGCTCCAGGTAAAGCTCTGGTTATCCAGTAAGTCCTTTACCTCGAATGAATGATCGGCAATACCGAGCGCCTTCATATCCCAATGAACTGTAGTCTCTTGGGCATAAGTTGGGTCAAGGTTTACAACAACCAAAATTAAATCATCGCCAGTGCGCTTGGAATAAGCGATCACTGCATCAGAATCGGTGTGGTGAAAGCGAAGATTGCGCAGTTGCAGCAGCGCTGGGTGGGCGCGACGAATCTGGTTTAACTGAGTAATAAATGGAGCAAGCGTTATGCCCTTTTTGGCAGCGCCATCCCAATCGCGAACTTTTATCTCATACTTCTCGGAATCTAAATACTCTTCGCCGCCTTCTTTAAAGCGGCGGTGCTCATAGAGTTCATAGCCGGCATACATTCCCCATGATGGAGTTAACGTCGCAGCCAACACTGCACGTAGTGCAAACATGGCAGGGTTTCCAGATTGCAGATGGAAAGGCAAGATATCTGGAGTATTAACCCAGAAGTTTGGTCTAAAGAAGGCGCTAGTCTCTTGCGAAACTTCGCGACCATATTCCATAAGTTCGGCCTTGCTGGTGCGCCAGGTGAAATATGTATATGACTGATGGAAACCTGCTTTACCAAGGGCGTGCATCATCGCTGGCTTGGTAAATGCCTCAGCGAGAAATACAACATCAGGGCTTTCTTTATGGATTACTGACATTACTTCTTGCCAGAAGTGAACTGGCTTAGTGTGCGGATTATCAACGCGAAAAATGGTTACGCCCTTAGTAACCCATAAGCGGATGATGCGAAGAACTTCAGCAAGAATGCCTTTGTAATCATTATCAAAGTTAATTGGATAGATATCTTGATACTTCTTTGGGGGATTCTCAGCGTAAGCAATCGTGCCATCAGGGCGCGTTGTAAACCACTGCGGATTTGATTTAACCCAAGGATGATCAGGAGAAGCTTGTAGCGCTAGGTCTAACGCGATTTCTATATTGTTCTTTTTGGCAATTGAAACGAAAGTTTCGAAATCTGCCATAGTGCCTAGCGCCGGATTAATGGCATCGTGGCCGCCTTCTTTATTTCCTATCGCCCAAGGAACACCTGGATCGGTATCGCTTGGAGTCAAAGTGTTATTGCGACCCTTGCGGTGTGCGGTACCGATTGGATGAATTGGTGGAAGATAGAGAACATCAAAGCCCATGGCTGCGATCGCTGGAATGCGCTTAGCAGCGGTAGCAAAGTTTCCACTTGTTATCCGCCCGTGGGCATCAACAATTGCACCTTCGCTTCGTGGAAAGAATTCATACCAAGCACCAACTAGTGCGCGATCTCGGTCGGCGCGTACTGGAATTAGCTCAGAACGACTTACTAAGCGTCGCAATGGGTTTGCCGCAAAGTAAGCGCGGATTTCAGTTGTCGTTGCCTGGGAGAAACGATTGGCCGGGGCAAGTGAAGTATCCGTTAACGCTTTTATTGCAGGAGAGAGCAACTTCTTCGCAGAAGCATCTTCCTCTATTTTCTCTTCAAAGATTAGCTTTCCAATGGTGCAGCAGAGTTGCGCATCAATATCTGCGGCAATCTTAATTTCAGAGTCATGTTCCCAAGTTGCGAACGGATCGTCAAAGGCTTCGATCGCGTAATGGAAATCTCCGCGAGCTGGAATTGTGATTGTTCCTTCGAAGCGATCGCCGCCTCGCCAGATTTCGCGCATTGGAGAGCGAGCAATCTCTTTACCTTTATCGTCAAAGAGCAGCACATGAGCACCAAGTGCGTCATGGCCTTCGCGAAAGATCGTTGCAGTAACTGCAATTACTTCACCCGCAATCGCCTTTACAGGAACTAACTCTCCTCCAAAATTAACTGCAGGAGAGATATCTGTAATGGGGATGCGAGTTATCAAGGCGTTCCTCAGCCAGAACCTTCGGTATTTCCTGGATCTGCAGCGTTGATGTCATTGATCTGATACTTATTGATCGCCTCTTGCACAACGCTAGCCTTAACATCTCCGCTCTTTGCAAGAGCTGAGAGCGTTGCGATAACGATTGATTCGGCATCAACCTTGAAGTGGCGACGAAGTGCACCGCGAGTATCAGAAAGACCAAAGCCATCAGTACCAAGTGAAACAAAGTCTTGGCTAATCCATGGTGCGATCTGATCTTGAACAGCCCGCATGTAATCGCTAACTGCGATAACCGGACCTTCAGCGTTGCGTAGTTTGTGTGCAACGTATGCAGTGCGTTGATCAGAAGGATTTAAGAAGTTGTGGCGATCTACGGCTAGGCCATCACGGCGCAGTTCGTTCCATGAGGTAACTGACCAGACCGATGCAGAAACGCCCCAATCAGATTCAAGAAGTTTCGCTGCCTTTAGCGCCCAGTTCATACCAACGCCTGATGCCAAGATCTGGGCAACTTTCTTACGCTGCTTTGGACCCTGCTGGAATAGATAAATTCCCTTGAGCAAACCTTCAACATCAAGATTTTCAGGTTCTGCTGGTTGAACGTATGGCTCGTTGTAAACCGTTAGGTAGTAGTAAACATTTTCGCTGTTTTCGCCATACATACGACGCAAACCATCTTTAACAATGTGACCGAGTTCGTAGGCAAACGCTGGGTCGTAAGCAACAACTGCTGGGTTGGTTGAAACAAGAAGTGGTGAATGACCATCTTCGTGTTGCAGGCCTTCACCGTTAAGCGTTGTGCGTCCCGCCGTTGCACCGACTACGAATCCCCGTACCAATTGATCGGCAGCAGCCCAGAATGCATCTCCGGTGCGCTGGAATCCGAACATTGAGTAGAAAATGTAGATCGGAATCATTGGTTCATCGTGCGTTGAATATGAAGATCCAACTGCAGTAAATGAAGCAACCGAACCAGCCTCGTTAATACCTTCGTGAAGGATTACGCCAGCGGTTGATTCCTTGTAGGAGAGCATTAGCTCGCGGTCGACCGCGGTGTACTGCTGACCATGTGGTGAGTAAATCTTTAGCGTTGGGAACAATGAATCCATACCGAAGGTACGAGCTTCATCAGGAATGATCGGAACTAAACGCGCACCAAGTCCTGGATCCTTAACGAGATCCTTCAACATACGGACAAATGCCATAGTTGTTGCAACTTCTTGCTGACCTGATCCGCGCTTTACAGATTCATATGCTTCATCTGCAGGTTGTGCCAATGGACGAGAAATGCTGCGACGACGTGGAATAGATCCACCAAGTGCAGCGCGACGCTCTTCTAGATATTTCGCTTCTACAGAATCTGCGGCAGGCTTGTAATAAGGAGGTGTGTACTTATCCAACTTCTCATCTGCGATTGGAATACCTAAGCGATCGCGGAATTCGACGATATCTTCAAGTGACATCTTCTTCATCTGGTGCGTCGAGTTACGCGCTTCGAAGTGCGAACCAAGTGTCCAGCCCTTAACAGTCTTCGCCAAGATAACTGTTGGGCGACCATTTGGTTGTGATGCGGCAGCGTAAGCAGCGTAAAGCTTGCGGTAATCATGTCCACCGCGCTTTAGATTCCAGATCTGATCATCTGACCAGTTTGCAACCATTGCTGCAGTGCGTGGATCGCGACCAAAGAACTTCTCGCGAACATAAGCGCCACTTTCACCCTTAAATGTTTGGTAATCACCATCAAGAGTTGTATTCATAATGTTTACAAGTGCGCCTTCGCGATCTTGCGCGAGTAGTGGATCCCATTCGCGACCCCACACAACCTTGATTACATTCCAGCCGGCTCCACCGAAGATAGATTCGAGCTCTTGAATAATCTTTCCGTTACCGCGAACTGGGCCATCAAGGCGCTGCAAGTTACAGTTAACGACGAAAGTTAAGTTATCTAGATTCTCGCGCGATGCCAGACCAATTGCGCCCAAGGTATCGACTTCATCTACTTCACCATCGCCGAGGAATGCCCAAACATTTTGCTGGCTTGTATCTTTAATTCCGCGGTTATGTAGGTAACGATTAAAGCGAGCTTGATAAATTGCATTGATTGGACCAATACCCATTGAAACTGTTGGGAACTGCCAGAACTCTGGCATCAGACGTGGGTGCGGATAAGAAGAAAGTCCGCCGCCTTGATGTGAAAGTTCCTGACGGAAACCATCTAGTTGGTGCTCGCTTAAGCGGCCTTCCATAAATGCGCGTGCGTACATTCCAGGAGATGCATGCCCTTGGAAGAAGATTTGATCTCCGCCACCTGGGTGATCTTGTCCGCGGAAGAAGTGGTTGAAACCAACTTCATAAAGTGCGGCAGATGATGCGTAAGTAGAGATATGTCCACCGACTCCGATGCCGGGGCGCTGTGCGCGGTGCACCAACATCGCTGCGTTCCAGCGAATGTAAGCGCGGATGCGACGTTCGATCGCTTCATCGCCAGGAAATGCTGGTTCGTTCTCTGGAGTAATTGTGTTGATGTAATCGGTATTGCGAAGAGCGGCTACGCCAATATTTTTTTCGTGTGCGCGTTGGAGCAACTTCAAGATTAGGTAACGAGCGCGGACTGGACCTGCGCCGTTGAGTGCGGCATCAAAGGAGGCTTGCCATTCGGCGGTCTCACTAGGATCGATATCTACTAGCTGGTCGATGATCTGGTCTGGGACGCCGAAGTTCTCGCTCATGGGCCTATTCTCGCGCTTACGCGGTAGTAGAGCAAAATCGAGCCGCCAAGCCCTTGTAAAAGCGCTCGCAATTCGGTGGACTTATCCCGTGGCAAAGGGGATGGGATTTGCTCAAGGAGAAATTGTCCTTGAAGTCGGATACGACACAGATTGCGATGACGTACTTCGTACTGAGATCGCTGCCACAGTCGGAACAACATTTCTTGAAGGAACAGCGACTGAAGTCGTTGATGCAGTCATTCTTTGGTGGCGCGATGGCGATGGCGATCTCGTTGATGAGTTAATGGATGCCCTTACATATTTAAGTGAGACCGGACCAATTTGGGTATTAACACCAAAAGTTGGTCGCGAGGGACATGTCGAGCCAAGTGATATTCAAGATGCGGCACCAATTGCAGGGTTGAGCCAAACTTCAACGATCGCCGTCGCAAACGATTGGACAGCAACTCGTCTAGTGGCGCGTAAGGCTGGCAAGCGATAAGTTTGGCGGCATGAGCCAAACACTTACTGGAATTTCTGTTGGATCGGTTGCACCTGATTTTGAGTTAAAAGATCAGCATGGCGCCAAGGTTTCACTTTCATCATTTAAGGGAAACAAGAACGTTGTTCTTCTCTTCATTCCATTTGCATTCACTGGAACATGCACGGGCGAACTATGCGCTATTCGCGATGATCTATCTGCATTTCAAAACGACAATGTTCAAGTAATTGCTGTCTCATGCGATTCGCCTTACACACAAAAAGTTTTTGCAGAACAAGAGGGTTACAAGTTCCCAGTGCTTGCTGATTTCTGGCCACATGGCGCAGCAGCAAAAGCGTTTGGGGTATTTAACGAAGATATCGGTTGCGCAATGCGCGGCACATTTATCATCGATAAAGCAGGCGTTGTTCGCTGGTCAGTCGTAAATGGCCTCGGAGATGCGCGTAATAACGGGGATTACAAGGCCGCAATCGCTGCCCTGTAGTTGAGGTAGTATTTGCCTCGCAACAATCGGGTGCTTAGCTCAGTGGTAGAGCGTCTCGTTTACACCGAGAATGTCGGGGGTTCGAAACCCTCAGCGCCCACGTTAGTTTTTATCTATATTCTTTATAAACCTTTGATACGGCTCTTGAAAGAGCGATAGATGCCTCTTCCCAACTGATTCCATAAACCTTTTTAAATGATTCCTCAAAAGTTAGCCCATCCGCGATAGCAGTTAAGACATCAAAAGTCTTATCGATACCGCCAACTGCCACAAGAGCATCCATAACTACATAGCCAAGACTAAACACCATTGCGGCAGAATTACGATCGCAAGGCAACTTCATATTATTTCGAAGAAATTCTTGGATAGTTTCTGGTTCGTAGTCTTTTAGAACCCATCTGTTATCAGTAATCCAACTTTTTCGGATCTTTACGTAATCTTCAGCGCTCTTGGCGACCGTTGGTATTGATACGGCTTGTGGCTGTCCTTCAGAAAACCAACAAGGCATTAAAACAGGTGGCGGAGATTGAGTTTTACCTTTAAATACCATTCCCTGAACAGCATGCACGTACTCGTGCAAATCATTTTGCCCGTTAAATTTTTGGATATTAAATCGATTTACCGGAGTCGCAACGCCCACGAGGACTAGACCTATTTCATTTGCGATATTTGTGACGGCCCCGTCACAATCAACTCCGGCACATTTCTCAGAGGCTTGATCCGCGAAACTATTTCCTAATCTGAATGGACTCGCATACTTTTCTGCTTCACTCCGAGCCCAGGTCACGTCATCTCTGTTGTATTGAATAAATTTGACCTCTGTTGGCTGTTTCTGGGCACCCATCACTCGTGAACCAAGCGTTACCGCATTTATAGTCCACTGATTTGGATATCTCTGAGGCGTAGTTGGACCGAATAGAAAGTTTATTTTTAATTCAGTGGATTTGTTTAAAGCTAAATTACCTTGAATTTTCTCCCACACCGCATAAGGGATACCAAGGTATTTATCCTCTAGGTCAGCGAAGGAAGTTGGCATTGCAGGTATCTTTTCAACAGGAGCTGCCGGTTGCACAGGAGTTGCACTTGGAGATGGTTGCGCTGCGGAAGCAACTACCAGCACTCCTTTATCCCAAATCAATTTCTTCGCTGATTTAATGCAAGTGTATTTCTTGCCACTAATGATTGAAGTAGATCCTAATTTTGGACATGTAGACCCAGGCTTAACTGCCCCAAAAGTTGGGAAGGCAAGACTCGCGCTGATGATGGACACTGAAAGCAGCAGTGCGAAGGTCTTTCTCACAACAAAAATTTTACTGAGGCTGGCTTGATTTGTCTGCTGGCACAAGGCTGCCAAGCGTAAATTAGACATAATCTATGCTTTTCCGATGACTACAAAATGGGAATTTTAATTCCCGTTAATTAATTGCCTTCGTAAGCCTGCTTCATATCGGCAAGAATAATTTTCTTCATGCCCAACATAGCTTGTGTGGCACGCTGTGAGCCTTCAGCGTCTGGTCCACCTAAGTAATTCATCATCTCTGGTGAAGTAACTTGCCAGGAGATCCCGAATTTATCTTTTAGCCAGCCGCATTGGCCCTCTTGTCCGCCATCTGCAGTTAACAAATCCCAAAACTTGTCGATCTCCGTTTGGTCTTTGCAAGGAATCTGAAATGAGATCGCCTCTGAGTGTGGGAACTGAGGTCCACCGTTAAGACCAATGAAGTTATGGCCAAAGATTTTAAAGTTAACAACTATCTCTTCACCTTGTTGGTTGCCAGGTGTATCTGTTGGTGCGATCCAATTATCGGCAACCGAGCTATTGGGGAAGATGCTTGTATAAAAATTTGCAGCTTCACGAGCGCGGCCATCGAACCAGAGACAAGTAGTTAATTCCATGTCTGCAAGGTAGAGCAATTACTTGGACTGGGTCAATCTCGCCTTTATTAACTTGCGCATTAAAGTCTTTGTGAGCGGTTTATCTATTGGTACATGAATCGCACTAATGGTCTTGGGAAACCCCGCGAGCTCTTCTGAAAATAATTTCAGAATTGAACCGCTAAATGGGTAGTAACCAACGTGTTTTTTATTGGCTAGCAGTCCCGCAACAATGGTGTCATCAACTTTAAATGCCGGCATTCCATAACTAACGACCTCGACCGCATCTGGCACTATCTCGAGAATTCGCTGACGCATTTCCAGCATCGTCTCTTTATGAGGAGATGGAGCCGATTGATAATGTGCGCGGACTGCGACAGGTAACTGTTTAACCACGGGGAAATAGTACAACTGCGCCTAATCAAGTAAGGTTTACCCAAGAATTCAATATCCGAAGCGCGACAATGAAGAGCAGTTAAAAGGAGCGAGTTGTGAAGGCTAGCGTTAGCGATCAGCGCTCCATACTCGATATCCAAAATTTCGATTTAACAACAACCTCTTTAAACGCCAAGGCAGCCGGGCTCCCTGAGATTGCTGCCATAAGTTCTTTAACAATTAAGCAGAACAATGCCCGCGACCTGCGAATTGCTGCTGAAACCGAGCTTAATGACGTCAAGCGCGAATTAACTCGCGCAGAAAATGATGTTGAACAAGTTGTTTCACGTATAAATCGCGACGAGGTACGCCTTGCTTCAGGTACGGGCGCAGCGAAGGAGTTAGAACAACTCCAGCACGAGTTAGTTTCACTTGCTGCCCGCCGTTCTGAGCTAGAAGAAGTCGAACTTGAAATCATGATGCGCGTTGATGGAATCAAGGAACGCATCGCAGAACTCAGCGCTGAAGAAAGCTCACTCGCTGCAGAGATTGCGAACCTGGAAATCTCTAAAGAAAATGCCTTAACAATTATCTTTGCAGACCTCAAGGCGGCAGCAGATGACCGCACCAAGACAGCGGCCAGCGTTAACCCTGAGTTATTGGCGCTCTACGAAAAGATTCGTGCTGGAAACAACGGGACAGGAGCTGCAGCCCTTATCGGAAATCAATGTAAAGGCTGCCACTTAACTTTAAATACCATCGAACTACAACGCATTGCCGGTCTTGCTGAAGACGAGCTAGTGCGCTGTGAAGAATGTCGGTGCATATTGGTGCGTGGTTTATAAATGGCGCGCAGTTTTAAATTGACCGCAGATGGCGGCTCACGTGGAAATCCCGGACCAGCAGGTTACGGAGCAGTGGTTACTGAAAATGGAAAGATTGTCGCCGAACTTTTTGATGTAATTGGAATCGCCACAAATAACGTAGCCGAATACAACGGTTTACTTGCTGGATTAAGCCACATTCACCAACTAGATCCCGCAGCCACAGTAGAAGTTGCGATGGATTCAAAGCTAGTTGTTGAGCAAATGTCTGGTCGCTGGCAGATAAAACACGTTGATATGCGCGATCTCGCCAAGCAATGTCGCGTAGCCCACGATCCATCACTGGTTACCTATAAATGGATTCCACGAGATGAAAACTCTCATGCTGATCGATTGGCAAATAAAGCGCTAGATGGAGAAGCACCACATAAGCCAGAACCACAAATTCAACAAAATTATTTATCCGAACGCCTGCGCAGCGATGAAGTCCCGACCATGATTTATATGGTGCGCCATGGAGAAACAGTGCTTACGCCGATGCGTAAATTCTCTGGCACCGGTGCGCTAAACCCAGAGCTCACTGAAAAAGGTTTGTCGCAGGCTGCAGCTGTTGCAAAAGAAATTGCCAAGTTAAAACCCGAAGTTTTAATTGCTTCACCTCTTATGCGTACAACACAAACGGCGCAAGCAATTGCAGAGACCACCGGCCTAGAGATTAAATTTGATGAGATTTGGTACGAACTTTCCTTTGGTGATTGGGATGGACTCTCTTTCGAAGAAGTAAAGGAGAAGTTCCCTGATGATTACCAAGCCTGGCTCAACTCTTCTTCTTACGCACCCGCTGGGGGAGAGTCTTACGATCAAGCAGGGATTCGCGTAGAAGAAGCGCTTGAAAAAGTCGCCGCCGAATATCCTGGCCAACGCGTTGTAGTCGTGACTCACAACGGCGTAATTAAATTAGCGGCGCAGATTGTGACAGGCGCGCCAACTGAAGCGGTTTTCCATATTGATGCCGCACCTTGTTCAATCACTTCTATTTCAATTTGGCCATCAGATGGTTTGCGCGCCCTGCGTAGCCTTAACGAGACAGGACACTTCCGCGCGTGATTTCAACAAATGAATGGATCTTCACGCTTGCCTTCTTGGCAGTAGTAATCATCTTCGACCTGTGCTTAGCGATAATTCGGCGCAACAAAGCAACGTCATTTCTAGAAGCGCTTTCATGGACTTGTATTTATATTGGTACAGCCATTGGATTTGGAATTTTTATGCCACATTGGGCAAGTGGCGAATTGCAAAAAGAGTTCTTCGCCGGTTGGCTCACGGAATACGCACTTTCAGTAGACAACATATTTGTTTTTATTATTTTGCTGGCAAGCCTGAAAGTTAAGAAAGAATCCCAGCAGCTAGTTCTTTTGCTTGGAATCTTGCTGACAATCGCTATCCGTGGCGCCCTTATCCCAATCGGTGCCAGCCTTGTATCGCATTTCAACAGCGTCTTCTACTTCTTCGGCGCATTCTTGATTTACACCGCTTGGAAGTTGATCAAAGAAGACGGTGAAGAAGAGTTTGAAGAAGGCAAAGTTGTAACCGCACTTAAAAAGCGTGGACTAAGCACCTTCTCAATCGCGCTAATTGCACTTGGCGTTACCAATTTGGTTTTCTCGCTTGATTCAATTCCAGCAATTTTCGGCCTTACTCACAGCGCTTACATCGTTACCACTGCAAACGTTTTTGCTCTTATGGGACTTCGCCAGCTTTACTTCTTATTAGAAGGCCTTTTAACTCGCTTGATTTACTTATCAAAGGGACTTTCTTTCATCTTGGCGTTCATTGGTGCAAAAATGATTCTGGAAGCACTCCACGGAAATGGCGTAGAAGTTCCAGAGATTTCGCTGGAAATAAGCCTAGGTGTAATTATTTTGACGCTCGTTATCACTGCGATTACAAGCCTCTCCGCTACGCGTAATTCCAGCCGCCGCGAAAAACACGTTTCTTAAACCTAAGTAGTTGCCGTATCCTTTAAGCGAAGAGTCGCCCGGATCACCGCGTTGTAGCAATACACCGAGGAAAGTCCGGACTTCACAGAGCAAGGTGGTGGGTAACGCCCACCCGGAGAAATCCGCGGGATTAGTGCCACAGAAAATAGACCGCACATGCAAATGTGTAAGGGTGAAACGGTGGTGTAAG
>Ga0222712_10002714_pt1 | contig 19906 bp, 43 predicted proteins | sample C33_657DmetaG_FD_165043 | JGI IMG/M metagenome (GOLD analysis project Ga0222712, IMG submission 165043) | Estuarine water microbial communities from San Francisco Bay, California, United States - C33_657D | ecosystem: Environmental > Aquatic > Marine > Unclassified | place: USA: California... | reverse complement strand
CCACTGATGATTGTGTGTTATAAAACGGTGCATACAATATGTATACAAAAGGGGAGTACAGCCCAAAAAAAATACTGCGCAAATTTTTTTGATCTAAGATTTCATTTTAGGGGGAAAAATTTTGGCCGCGTAAAAAATTAGGGTGGAGTACTTTTCTTTTCATGGTGGTGATTTGCTACCCCTACTAGCTATACTGTGTATGCGTACAGTGTATACCCCTCGCCACCACCATGACCCCACCAGGTCAGCACCACCTGGTCATGCCTGGCCGCATCTGGTCTCTAGGTAGGTGAGCACCACAGGTTCGATGGGCGGCATCATCCCACGCTGGGAACTGTTCGAACAACTGTCGACCCTGCGGGGGATCGTGTGGCGCAGTGCCCTGTGCTCTGTACAGGGTGTTAAACTGCTGCGCTGTGCAGCCTGTGTTAGCTGCTGCGAGCACGAGCAATAGCAGCAATAGCCAGCGATTCGTACGCATCAAGTTGGTTGAGTTCATGTTCCTGTGTCTCCTGTACAGCAATAGTGAGTAGACTCTTGCAGTCCTGTTGATCACGTGGGGGCAATGTGCTAATGAATCTATTGACGTCCTCGATCTCTTGGAACTGCCACATTACATCCATCAAGGCCTTTTGCTTTTGAGTAAGTCCTGATATGGTAATCATCGCATAGTCCTTAATGCCAGCATGACAACAACTGCTGTTATGACCAGTGTGGCGCAGCCTATAGCAACCACAACGCCCACAGTCATAAACAGGGTTTGATTGTTCAGTATAAACAGTGAGGGATCAAAGGCTAACATTATTCGCTCGCTGCCTGGTTAGCATAACTGGCGCCCAGGGCCATGAACGCAATGCCTACCAGAGCAAAAAGGCCTAGGTAAGCGCCATCACCTGTTAAAAGGTCTGGGCTTGTTTCAATGCCGCCCACAGTGCCCAACAAGAGAACAAGGCCTGCCATCAAGAAAGAAACAGCTTTTTGTCTAGTAGTCATTTAGTGTCCTTTGTGTAAGTGTATGTGTTAATTATACGGCCTTTTGGCCCGTTTGTCAACCAATAGGTTAGCCTAGGCGTAGGGCTTCGTCCACTTGGCTACGGAATTCCTGGAAGAAAGCTTCATATGCTTGGACAACATCATCCGGTGCATCCTCGTCGAAGAAGTTCCAGTATTCTACCAGTTGGAACAGGGTTAGGTTATGCTTGGCGGCAAATTGGGCTAGCAGGACTTGGTTGTACATAACAGCTCCTTAAAAACATATTATACACAAGCTAGCCCAAACTGTCAACCAATTTAGCGGTAGTCTTTCTTGTCGCCAAACTGTTCGTTGTATTCGTAGCCCTTGTAGTACTCACGCATTTCCTGTAGGGTCATGGCCTCTGCTTCAACGCGGGGACTATTGCCTGTACCATTTGGGTATTTGTGAGGTTGAGCTGGGCGACCGTAATAGCTGTCTGCTGAGCCGCGATCGAATGGGCTACCGTGTGTGGCAATGTATACGATGCCTTGGAATTCTTGTGTTCTTGCTTGATCTACTATCATGTGTGTCCTTTGTGTCTATGTGTTTATTATACTGCCAATTAGCCCGTTTGTCAACCAAATTACCAGGCTAATTCTTTGCTAGGGTAAGTAATCTTGCCCTCGTAGTCCAGCTGGCTCTGCTCGAACTCGGTAAGGTAGTCATCCTTGACCAAGCGGTAGTCTATAATGGTCTCGCGGAAGTAATTGGAGTCTTGCTCGATTTGGCTGCGCAGGGCCATGGCCGCTGTAGTGGTATCAAATGCTGAACCACGGAACTTCTTGACCACGTAGTCATTGCCGCCCTTGGCTTTCCAACGCTGTGGGCATTCACCTTCACCGTCCCAATCGTGGGCGCCGTAGTTTTCGTATACTTGCGTAGTGATTAAGAGCTTGGCCATTTTGTGTCCTTGTTTATCAGTGTATGTGTCTATTATACTGCCAATTTACCAAAAGGTCAACCAAAAATTGTGGTACCTATAACAGCCATCCAAATAAGCAGAGCTTGGGCAATGCCAAAGTGGAACAAGAACCATGTAAGGGCGATGAAACCAATGATCTTTAGCATGCCAGCTCCTTTGTTGCTATGTGTCTATTATAACAGGGTTTTGGCACCCTGTCAACCAAATTAGTCTACCCAGCTCTCTACCATAAGCACGGGCTTCTTGAGCACACGCTTGACAAAGTCCTCGGGCTCGTCATCTGCACGGACCATCATAAAGCCCATGCTCTCTACAAGGTCTACCTCGCAGATCTGCAGGTCCAAACCTGCTGCCTCAAAGGCAATGTTCATCTTGGTAAGCGCATACTTAACGCCTGCGTCAAAGGCCGCGTACTCGCCATTTCCCACGTCTTCAAAGTCGAACTCTTGTTCCATAATAGTGGAATACTCTTGTCCATCTGCCACGATGAACTTGCCGATCTTCTTCCAGTTGCTCTGCTTCTCGCTGTCAAAGTGGTCACAGCACTCGTTAATGTCAAACGAGGCAAAACGGTCATAATTTACTTTAGTCATCTGTCGCTCCTATTACTGTATTGCTATGTGTCTATTGTACAACTAATTTGGCTAGTTGTCAACCTCGTATTGGACAGTTAGAAAAGAACTAGAGGAACTCCGACTACACGCCAGCACCGTCTGCTGGATCGCTTGCCTTCGTCATTACTGCCTACATACTCCGCCGCTTCTCCGAGCATCTCTGCCCTATTTCATGTACCTAGATTGAGCGTGGCCGTCGCCACTGTCCTAACCCTCTAAGTACCTAACGGTGTAGGTAACCTTTAACTCTTTTCTAACTGTCTATGTATCTATTATATGATCTTTTGGCGAACCGGTCAACCTAGTGCTTTAGATAACCCTACACAGCATAGGACTATTGCAACACCGTTGATGATCATTTGTTGTCGATTTGCCACACGATACGACCACGTAAAAAAGCACAGGGCGCCTACCAGTGCCACTGCATTACGGAGATTGTCATAACCTGGGAAGAAGTTAGAGATCACATACATCCCCAGGATGAATGCTGTCCCTAACCACTGTATTGTTTCATTTGTTTTGTTCATGTGTTAATTATAACACTGAATGTCCAAACTGTCAACCAAAAACCCTTTAGATCGTAGGGCTTTCCTTTAGGTATTGCGCACCATGCTCTTCTGACAGTACAATCTTGAAGTCCTTGTGAAACCGATCACTCAAGCAGGCTATAACGGCTTCTCGATTGGCACCTTGGCATAGGAACTCCATTGTATCCAAACGATAGACATAAAGCTGATCATTGACCTTCTCAACCTTGACTTCTATACGGGGCATTGCATCCTCGTGGTCGTCTGGCAGATCCTTTTGCAGGTCCTGCATCATGGCTCGCATGTCCGATTCACTTACCTTCAACTTCATCAGGATGTCTTTGAAGATAGTGGTGTGGATGTATTCCGCAATCTTAAACCCTACAAGGCCACCCAGAAATGCGCCAATCAAAAACCAAATTACATCCATTACTTTCTCCGGGGAGCCTTCAAGGCCGTTGCTTCTTTGCGCAGAGCACCTGCCTGCTTATAGAGTGTGTCTGCCTGTTCATTAAGGCTCTTAGACTTCTCAATGGACAACTTGCCTCCACCAAACTCACGATCGATGTAGTGTTGAATTAGATTGTTCTTGATCATAGAGATCAAATCACCGCCGTTGTCATCTGGGCAGATGAATCGAACCGGACAGCGTCCCCAGCTGCCTAGCTCAACAAACTCTGCATAGTAGCGTCTGTGATCCTTGTTGTTAGGATCAAAGGCCACTAAGGGCCTATTGAAGTATTCTAATTTGCTCATGATTTATTTACACAAACTCCCGGTCTTCAACTTTGGTTAACATATTAGCAGGCACTCGCCACAGGCCGCCTAGTGTCTTAACTGTAATGTATTTAATGGCAATCTTGGTCACAAAGCCTGTCATGTTCTGGCCGGTCTTGCTAGAGGTAAAGTTAACTGAATCACCAACGGCCAGCGATCGCTTGCTGGCGTCTGCAAGTCGGGCACGAGCAAACTTCACAGCATCAATCATGCTGGAGAGTTGATCATTGGTCCAACTGCCTTGTAGGATAGCTGTGTTGATCTCCATGATGTTCATTTCGGCTCCTTAGGGTGATTTAAACGCTTGGGTTGATATCGATACGACCGTCTGGGTAGACAGTGACTGAAATTTGATTGTTAGCAATACTAACAGGGGAAAAGACTTTCATAGTTTTAACAGCCAGGCGTCTGGCTCTTGTTCCAACTGGATCGGTTAGCACTGGTCGTAGTCCGTGTGCTTCGTTTCGACCATGATAATAATCAAACCCTTTTGTAGATTTGATGATAATACCGTTTTTGCTTTTTTTACCAATTGCAGACATGATGTTTCCTAAAGTGTGTTAGTGTAAATGTATTATAGCATGAGTTTGGCAAGCTGTCAACCGCCGTCTAGCAGCGGGGCCGCCTTACTCTTCGGATTGGCAGAGGCCGTCCTTCTCCATAAGGCACTCCAATGCATCGCGTACACGATCGCTAGTGTCCAAGTAGATCACATAGTCCCCTAGCTTGCGTACATCCTCGTCGTCGATGTATTCGAAGCCACCGTAGTAGTTAAAGCTGCGAGCACGGGCATCGTCAACTACAATACAGTCTGTGTTCTCGCCTACATAGGCAAAGCCGCATCGCTGATCCAGTCCCAGATTGGTTGCGCTTACACGGCGGAGGCCTTGCACGTGGCGCTCCACACGATATTGTATCTCGTCGATCATCTCTAGTGTATCTGTAAAGTCTTGCATGTCGGCTCCTATTTGTTTAGTGTATGTGTACATTATAGCACACATTGTCCAAAATGTCAACCGTTATGCGTTTTGCATAAACGTATTAATAAAGCACTCGCCTACGTCACAGCTAACGTAAGTGTCCCCTTGCATTCCCTGCTCGCTGTAGCTTACATCGCTAGCGTCAAAGCCCTTAGCAGTTAACAGCTCTTTAAGCTCTCGCATAAACTGTTTGTCTGTGTATATGAGACCGTCTGCGTTAACAAACCAAGTTGCTGTGTTAAAGTAAACACGCAGCTCGCCAAAGTCCAACTCGTCGTTAATGTATGCAAGTTGCAAAGCCTTAATCTCTACTGCTGCTACTTTGCGGCTCCAGTAGCCGTTGCCGTTTGTGTTTAGTGTTGCGTTAACTTTGTACATTGTGTTTCCTTTGTTGCTGTTTATTACGCTACGTTGTCTTCGATTGCTTGTGCTAATACGCTAATTGCAGTTTGCATTTCGTCGTCGTCTAAATCCGTTAATGCTTGCAGTTGCGCTAATGCGCTGTACAATTTTGCTTGTGCTTCTGACATCTATTACTTTCTATTAAAAATGTATTATAGCACACATTTGTCCAAAATGCAAGTGTGTGCTATAAAGACCCTACAGTTTAGTCTACAAATACAATTTGTGTTGTACGCAAGTTTTGTTGTGCAAAAGCCACAGTGCGTTGCACTTCTTCTTGTAAGTTTTCTGCAAGTAAGTCCCCACTAACATAGTTGCATTTGCTTTGCACAGGAAAGCTATATTTGTAGTTAGTACCTACTAACTTTTTGTGTACGTTAAAAGCAATTTGCACTTTGTATGCGTTAATTTTTTTGTTGTAAACTAGCTTTGCGTATGCTATGCAATTTGTAAACATTGTGTGTCCTTTTGTGTGTGTAAGCTGTTATTATAACGCACAATGTCCAAATTGTCAACCAAAAAAAAGCATAACCCTACACGGAGCAGGGTTATGCCAAGGTTGCCTCTAAACCGGGAGCGATTCGGTATTAGGCAACAACAGCCGCTGTCTTCGCGACAGTGGCCTTAACCGCAGCCTGGGGAGCTGGGTTTTTCTTCTCAGCGTAGGCAACAGCAGCTTGGATAGCAGCGTTGTCCTTGCCGAACTCGATAGACTTAAGGTGCTGTACAGCTTCTGCCTTAGTCATCTCTACTGGCAGCTCAACCAACTCGACGTCAGTGTGGCCGTTCTTTGCCAGGATCTTGATACGCATGGTATCGTTAGCGAAGCGCAATTTAGTCTTGCCTTCGAGTGTTGAAACACCTGCAACTGCGAATTTCTTATCTGTAGCCATTTTAAAAGTTTCCTTCTGTGTGTGTAAAAAGCATGCCAACCAATTCAGCATGTTATTAGTGTAGCATCAATATTCGAATTGGTCAACTGTTTGGTTTACCAAATTGCGGAACAACTTGAATACTGACGCTTTCCTTCTCGTCTAGGGCGGCGATAAACTCGTCGTCAAAGACCAGATCCTGCATGTTCAGGTCGATCATGTGTTCGACCCGATCCATATCGGGTGAGCCATTGCTGGCACACTCGATTGTGAATTTGAATTCATAGATTCTCGGCATTTTCCCAAAACTCCTTCTTTAATTGAAACAAGACCAATGCTTCATCTCTTAGATAGATGGAACTCTTTTCGGAATCCCAGGCCCACATAGGTTGAACCCCATCAAAGTTCTCAGGTCGAGCCAATGACTGCTCTGCTGATGGTCCACATTGCGACCAAAGCCAGTTGCGGACTCTGATCCACTGTTTGATCCTAACCTGTGGACCACCGTAGAACTCAACCCTATGACTAAAGTAGTGATAGCCGTTGTAGTTGCGATTGAGCTTAACGATGTTCATTCTGCAATCAACTGAGCCTTCTTCTCAGCGCCGTCCTTGATCCACTGTGTGAGCTCTTCCTCATTCTCTGCTTCGTATTCAGCCATGCATTCTGAAATACCAAACAGATCATCAAGCCCTGTAGGCAACTGTGCGGCGACTTCTGCGGCAGACATTTCGCCTAATTCATAGAAGTCATCGACACCATCTTCCCAAAGACCAGCAAAGGCCATTCCGGGTTCGTAGTAGCCTGCCTTAACAGAGAAACCAAGGTCCATCAACTTCTCATAGGCCGCAACTGGCGGGCTCCATGCTGTGTCAAAGCCCGCAGTCAACATCCTAGGATCGTTAGGGTTAATGTCTGCATTGCCCTGCTCACCGCAGTCCCACTTGGTTCCCCACTCGTTGACACAGAAGTCATACCAATCCTTGTAGCCGTGATTGACTCGATTGGCCTCCATCTGTGCTTCGTGTTTGGCACGCTCAGGCTCACCAACGAATCCTGATACTGTTTCAGTAAGGTCTTTAGGCACCGGAATGAACTCACTAAGGAACTCTCCACGCTCAAGTGCGTCGTAGGCCCGCTTGATCATAGCAGGATCTTCGTGTGTCAATGTAAGATGATTGTTGCACCAATTAGGCATAGTCGCTCCTTCGTTTAGTTAATAGTATTATACAACAGTCCGTCCACTTTGTCAACCAATTTCTGCTCGAGCTTTTGAGCTGATGCCGCAGTGATTTGGCTGATAGTCTTCAGGATCTTGATCTCTGTGATCTCTGTGGTACCTTGCTCAAGAGCCTCTACGGCCCTCTTAAGGTATTGGAACTCTTCTAAGGTCATGCTGTCTCCTTAATGGTTTTCAACAAGAGTTCATTCTTCTGCTTCTGTGCAAGATCGTAGAATCGATTACGGATCTCAGCTCTCTTAGCCTTAGGCAGGTAAGTGATCAAGTCTTTGATCATTGACTCTAGATAGCCAGCGGCATAGGAATAGGTCTGACCGTTGTTATCGTAAGATGCTTTGACAAATTCGTTAATCGCATCGTTGGTTTCCCGGCACTCATTTAGGTATTCATCGAACTTGCTTTGTGCAGATTTAGCCATTTGTTTCGCTCCTTAGTTTCTCAGTATATGTATATTATAGCACCAAAAGGCCAATCTGTCAACCAAATCAAACAATAGCCCTACGGTGCTTAGGGTTATAATCACTGTATATCTTTACAGCATGATTCTTGCGGACCCAATTGACCAAGCTCTGCGGATCGCCGATCATCCAATCCTCTATGTCTTTGAACTCGATGTCGTCCATTGTGGTAAACATATAGATTTCATAAACACGCTGGGCATTGACCTGCGCCCTTAGCTTCATCATTTCGATCTGCTGACCAAGTGGGTTCTTGGTCTTCTTGTGGCCGCTGAGGATCTCGATTAACTGACCCTTTTCAAAGTTCTCAGGGTGGAAATGAGTGATGTCCTGCAGGGTTTCAAAGCCTGTCGAATCCCACGCTGCCAAAATGTATCTCATACTCCAGCCCTCATGATCTCCATTAATCGATTCTGCAAGCGATCCACTTCCTCGTTCTCCACATAGAAGTCTGTAGTTGGATCCCAATACTGGCCTGCCTTTGGATCGTAATACAGAACTCGATCAACGAACCAGAACGGTCCTTCCAAACCCTTGCGCGGTTGCCACTTTTCGTCTCGCTTGCCTAGGTTTATGAATGCCATTCTGCGCTCCTTTGTGTTTCAGTATATGTATATTATACGATCATTCGCCCAATTTGTCAACCAATTTGAGTGTTGCAAAATTGCCACATTTTGAACTGCTCTCCACGCAGGCCCATTAGGATCCCTTCGTAGTCCCTGTAACTGCAATAGGCCCACTTCCGCTCTGGACGATAGATGTAGAAGGTGTAGTCCCGCTCAGTATTGTGCTGAGTGCAGATCCGTTTGGCCGTTGAAGCCAACTTATAATACTTCTGCATATGACCCGACTTCTCTTCGTAGACTACCCATCCAGACATTTTACTTCCCCGATATCATTCGTTCAACCATTTTGGCCCAAGTGTTTGCAGGCACCACGGAATGTAAATCCTGGACAGGTACAGGTTTTTGCATCTGGGTCGATTGTGTATTCTTTGCCATTTGAGCCTTTTACTTTGATTAGATTAGATTGCGTCTTTACTTTAAACGGGTTAGGAGTTATACTCTCAAACTTCCTACCCCTCTTGTCGAAGCCCTTGATTCCATTCTTGAAATAGAAAGGCTCCGATGTTCCTGTTTTTATGTATGCTACCAGTTTGGTTCCATCTAGCAGGTATGTGTGCGGGGGAAAGGCACCCCCGGTTGTTTCCCGGAGGGCTTCCATTAGTCCAACCTCGAGCCTGCATAGGCTTCGAAGCCATACTTCTGAAACACCTTGGCCGCCGCATCAGCTCCTGCTTCGAGCGTGTCCACGTTCTGCACACCCATATCCGCTGGATTCCAAATCTGGAATGCCTTGGTGTAGTCCTGACGCACACCAGCTGCCTTGAGCATCTTGCCCAACTTGGTGTTGCCCTTGACCTTGTAGATGTTGACCCAGGCAAAGCCACAGGCATACTGATCAACGCCCTTCAGCTTGTCCATAAAGAACTGTCTAGCGGCACGAGCGGCTTCTTGTTTAGCTTCTGCTACGATGTTGTTGATCTGCTCTTGAGTGTAGTTCATATCAGCTCCTTTTTGTTTAACTTAGCCTATAGTATAGCAAAGTTCGTCCAATCTGTCAACCGAAATCAAAAAAAACCCTACGTAATGTAGGGTTATTAAAGTACTGCAAGGAGAACACTATGAATTCATTGATACGTAGGGGCTATAATCTTCATCGGGCGCATCCTGTACGCCCATCTCTTGTAGCGCACCCAACACCATCTCGATTGGACAATCAAGCAGGGCCGCAATCATTTTGGCACTGTGGCCTTCGATGAACAGTTGCTCGATGTCATAGCTCAAGTCTGCTACTTTACTCATGTCAATTCCTTTGAATTTAAAAATGTTATTAATTCGTCTTCTACGTCTTCTAAGTGGAAGTCATCTGATGCCCAGTCGACCCACTCTTCAGTGAATACTTCCACTGTACCATCCCAGAGCTGCTGTCGTGCAGCATTTTCGTCCTTTGCTTCTACTATATAAGTTTCAGCGACAATGGCATTGCGCCAGAATGTGTACTTGGGCATCAGTCTACCCAGCAGTCAGCGGCCTGCTCTGTAGTAATAGTCTGCCCACCTATGTAGTCTCCGTGAAAGCCACCCTTGTTCTCTAGCACAAGGCTATACCCCATGTATGACTTTTTGATTTCTACAATTTGGCCTGACTGTTCAATGTCGCATTTAAAGCCAACCCAATCGCCTACCTTAACGGTGTGTCCGTCGACAGTTGCAGTCATCATTTTGCAGCTTCCTTCATAACCTGTTGAACTTGTCCTACACCCTTGTCAGCCACGTTGGCAATGCCCGAGATGCCTACAGTTGCAACAAAGATTCCTAGAAGAAACGAAATAATGTATCCCATATCAACCAACCTTTCTGTGTTTGTAAGTTTGTATTATACAACCAATCTACCAATCTGTCAACCCCTGCTTTTACGCACACGTATAGCAGCGGGGCCTGTGGCTAAAAAGCCACATCCCCTGGCACTTCAGTTAGGCCGTCTCTTTTTCGTAGATAACAGTCTGACCAAAGGGTGCTTCTGCGTGTTCATTACCTTTAACGATAAAGATTGTATCGCAGTAGTCCTCATCACCCCAACCACCGCAAGGGTAGCCGTCTGTAAACATAATGAACTTCTTAGGACGAATACCATTCTCTTCCATAAAGGTCCAGTTGACTTCAAAGTCAGTACCGCCACCGCCCTGTGGCTCATACTCAAACAGTTCTTCGGAGTTGTCTTGCGAGAACTCTTTGTGGTTATAGATCTCTGTGTCAAAGCACCACAGGTTAATCTTGAAGTCCTCGTACTGATCAACAATGCCCTTGACTTCCGACAGGAATACAGTTGCATCCTCTTGTCCAATTGAACCGCTCATGTCAATTGAAATACCAATGTCAATTGTAGTAGCCTCTTTCATGCCCGGGAGGATAGCACCTGAGTGCATACTCTTACGGTTAGGACGAGTAAAGGAATAGTCGTTGCGGATAATGCTTTGGATCTCTTGACGCACAAGATCACGCCACGAAATCTTAGGCTCAGTCATGTCCTTGATCATACGCATAATGCCTGCAGGAGTCTTGCCTGCACCCGCCGCCGCGGCACTCTGCACCATTGCTTCTTTGATCTCATCACGGATACGCTGAGCGTCTTCTTTGCTCATACCAGGCTTGCCACCCTTGCCTTCGCCTTCTTTGTCTCCACCGGCACCACTACCGTCTTCGTTAATGTGCTCGTCAAGCAGGTCGCCCAATTGCTTGAGCAATTGATCCATAGGGATCTTTTCTGCTTTCTCGTAGAGGTCGTCGTAGATCTCTTCCCAAGCCAAGCCACGATACTTGCTGTCGTAGCAGATCTTAACTTCAGTAATCTTCTCACCAATGCGTTCGTCTACGAGGATTTGATTGACAGCGAAGTCTTGTGCGATGTTAGACAACATACGATCACGACTGCCTACACGACCAAAGTGGTCAAAAACGCAATGACAGATCTCGTGTCCGAATAGGAACTCTAGTTTCTTAACACTGAGCTTCTCAACGAACTTCTTGTTGTAATAGAAATTACGGCCATTAGTCGCCGCAGTAGGGCACCAGTCGCTGGCGTCAATCAATTGCATACGGGTTGCCATGTTGCCGAAGAAAGGTGCTTTGAGCAACAGACCTACACGGGCTGTCGTTAGTTTATCGATAATTGGATCTTGCATAACTCGCTCTCCTTAGTATGTGTATATTATAGCACCAATCTAGGGTTTTGTCAACCATTTTTCTTTTCTAATTTCTGGTTAAACTCTACACATCGAGCTTCAGTGTACAATCCTTTGCGATACCATTCACTATGAATAGCAGGCCAATTAGTTGCCATTGTCATCCACAATACAGAACATACTAGTGGTATACTCATGTGTCGCTCTCCTTAGTATGTATATATTATAGCACCAATCTAGGGTTTTGTCAACCGAGGTACTTTGCTGCCTGTTGTAAATTAGCCACGCTATCCCTGAAGTAGCCTAATCCTTTGTTGCAATGCGAACACAATAGGCCGCGTATCTTACCTGTAGAATGGCAATGATCTATACTGAACTTTCCTAATGCTGAATCCGGTGTGCTCTCACAGATAGCACACTTACCGTCCTGTTTTTCAAACATCTCATTGTAGGCACCCTCAGTTAGCCCGTATTTGTGTTTGATGTGTCTACCCCAACTAGATCCTGACGGCTTGTTTACTTTACAGCAGTCCTTACACCTTCCCATCAGTCCGGATTTCTTCGTTTTATCTTTTCCGAACTCAGAAACATCTTTATCTCGTTTACACCTGTTGCATATCATAGAAAAACCTCCGATGTGTTTATTTAGCATAAACGCACCGGAGGCACTCTATAGGTGGGCGGGCAAGCCCTGAGAAGCCCCCCGCCCTTGCTACGGGCGAGGTCTTAATTCTCCATAGCACTCAAAACATACTTACCAAAACGCTTGTGGAACTCGTCGAAGCTCTTCATCTTTGTTGCGTCGAACGGCAAGTTGTAATTAGTAAGGCCTGTCTTAGCACCCATCACAACCAACTCTGTTGGGAAGTTATCCATAATGTAGCGGAAGAAGCAGTCAGCCATGTCATCCCACTTCTTGGCCTTCTTCTCTGCTTGATCCTTCAACTCATAGCACAAGGAGACTGTCAAAGAATACATCGCTGACACTTCCTTAATCTGCAGGTCCTTGACCTTGCCTTCGAGGATGTCAATTGCCTTAGGCAAGCGTCCTGCAATCTTACGGTGAGCCATAAACTTAACAGCCAAGCCATCACCAACGGCACCCGCAACCAAATTGTGCAAGGTGTCTACATCGCAGTCCTCGTCCTTGAGCAAGTCGCTTACGAACACCCACGAGCGTGGAGTAGCGAAAGCCTTGCTTGGGCTCTTAGGATCAAAGTCATACAAGTCCTGCTTGGCAAAACCCACATAACCCAACACCTCAGGGTGAACATCGTTCATAACAGCCCACTCCTGGAAGTCATCAAAGTCTACCTTTGCTTCCAAGTGAATGAAACGGTTAGCCAGGGGAGCAGGCATACGGTATGTTACACCGCGATCACCTTCGCGATTACCTGCGGCAACCACGTCAACGCCCTTGGGCAGTTCGTAAGTACCAACACGACGATTCAGAATCAACTGATAGGCCGCGGCCTGAACAGCTGGAGGAGCAGAGTTCAACTCGTCCAAGAAGATGATAGCCGTGCTGTCTTCGTTAGTAGGAAGCTCTGCAGGAGGAGCCCAAACCATCTTGCCCTGGTCTGCATTGTAATAGGGGATACCTTTAATGTCAGTAGGTTCCCACAGGGCTAGGCGAACGTCAATGACTTCGCGGCCTGCGTCCTCGCCAATCTGCTTGACGATGTCTGACTTACCAATGCCTGGAGGACCCCACAGGAACACTGGACGACGTTTCTTGATTGCGAAACGAATTGATTTCTTTGCGTTCTTAGGACCAACTTGACGAACGCTAATGTCTGTACTCTTTGCCATATAAGACCTCTTTCTTTCTCAGTTAAAGTTGCTTTCTCAGTGTTAATAGTATAACACCATCTGCTCTGCTTGTCAACCTCTTTTTACGAAGTTTAATTGTGTTGTATTATCGCCACGAACACTTTTAATCTTTGCTTTAATGCTAACACGACTTCCCTGTTCCATAGCACTATTATACCAGAAATCAACGAAGCTGTCAACCAATTTCGCAGTGATTCTAAATTTGTTGTATTCTTGCGAGTAGTAGCACTTGACAACCTCGATCTCACCCTGGATCTTGTCGCCCGGGTTGCCTTGCAGTTGAGTAGAGTTCCGGACTTCACGTGCCAACTCGTTCTTGCTTTGATCACGCAGCATCACAGAAGGTAAGCAGCTTACGATGGCGAACTCCAGCATGTTCTTGCCAGTGAACTCATCCATCTGTGCAATACGGAGGGCCTGTGCTTCGAAGTCGTTGATCTTGCCTGCGATCTGCTTGAGCAAGAAGCCGTTGAAGTAGTTGCGGATCTCACGACCCTTTTCGATGTCCTCTGCGGTAGCTTCTGTGAACGCACCTTCGCGGAGCCATTGCTTGACCATCAACTTATTGGCCTGCGTGATACGCTTTTGGCATTCGTTTTCCATAACGTAGACATCTTCTTTGAAGTAGCCACCGTTGATACGATCCGCTGCCACTGCCAATCCCCAAACTTGATCTGCTGTAAACATGTTCGCTCCGTTGTTTCAGTATATAGCTATTATAGCACCAGTCGCTCAATTTGTCAACCTGGGAGTGCCGGCCAAAGAAAAAGGCTGTTGTATTTCTACAACAGCCCCAAAAGACGCCCCGGGAGCGAATCGGCTTGTCTTTGTGGAAGGCGTTTAGGCCATATCTACTGTGAGACCCAAGCTCTTGGCCAAATAACCAAGTGCTACGATTTCACGTGAAGGCTTGCCCATTACATACTCAGTAACCTTAACACCATTGCCAGCGGTACGGCTGTTTGTGTAGACAGCGTAGCCTGCTTGACGAATGCGGCTGGCTTCAGCTGCCAAATTGCCAATGCCCATTTTCTTTGCTTGGGCTGGTGTCAAACTCTTACCATTGTAGAGTGTGTTGAAGACTTTGAAAGTCTTTGTTTCAGGGTTGAATCGTTTCATTTTAAGTTTCCTTTGTTGTGGCTGTTTCCTAACAGCGTCATACTAGTATATAGGATCCGCTGGGCAAGGTCAACAGCAATTTCACCAAATTACTTCTTTACGGACACTTTCGTTTGGAAGAAAGCACTCATAACCAAAACAGCCGCCCACGTGTAGAAGTTGTAGGGGATGGCCAAGATGGGGAACAGAGTATTCAATGCCCAAATAGTTGCCAATGGTCCGATGACAACTAGAACAACGATGAGCAGAGCGAACCCTACAACCAGAAACATATTACGCATTTACAATCTCCTCGATCTCTTGGATCCGTTTAATCTCTGCAAGCTCTTTCTCAATCTCTTTGAGCTTGCGTTTATTACCCACGCTTGAACCACGATTGTAGACTAGCCACACGTGATCTTCACAATAGGCCTTGCCTGGGAATGTAGGACGGCAACAGTACTTGATCGGCCAGTCCCGGAGCGGGTCTTGCTCCGGGCCGATGTACTGGCACTCTTTGATAGGAGCGCCTTCCATATTAAGTCCTCCGCATCACTGTAACTTCAGCCATTGACTGCCAGTTTGCAGAGAACGCCTTACGCAAGTCTGCAACCTTCAAAACAGTACGCAAGCTCAACTCACGCAATTTAGAACGATTGTCGATGATGAAGTTAACCACATCGTCCTTCTGCACAGGCTCAAAGTCGTAGCAGTCAAGCATACCATCTTCTACGATCTGCTTAATACGCAAGACCTTCTCGCGATCTGTGTCCATCTGCAGATCAATGTAGTGGCAACGACTCTCAAGAGCGGCAAGGTGATCCTGCAATTTCTTGCTACGAACATTCTCAAACTTGATGTTGGTAATAAAGATCGCACCTGCTTTGAACTCGAAACGATCTGGAATACCTTCGCTACGCAACAGTCTGCTGTCAGTGTTCCAGCTGATAGTACGCTTCTTGGAACTGTCCAAAGCGGCCTTCAAAATGTTCAAGCTCAAGTCGTCCAACAGCACAGAGTCGCAGTCATCAAACACGATCACATTCTTAGCGTCTGAGAACTCGTAGAGCTTGGCATACAAGCCAATGGCACTCATAGCACCTTTCACAATCTCATAGCGTGGCTTACGCTCGCCTAGTGTATTGAACAAGTCGTCTTTGGTAAGTACTTCTTCAACACCAAACGATTTGCCTACACCTGGGGGGCCTGTTACAATCATAGCACGGACCTCGCCTGCTTTGACAGCCTTGGTCATGTCCGTTAGTACTTGGAAGCGAGCACGAGTCTTCTCGATGATCTCTTCGTCTGTCTTGTGCGCAACGGCACTATCGCTGATCTTAATAGTTTCCAAACTCTTGTCTCCTACGGGTGAATGTGCTACTTCAGAGACTACAGTATAGCTCTCTACGCCATCGCACTTGATACGGATCTTGCGATCGGGAATAGAAGGGTTAGCAGGTTCTGCTGTAGCACCATCTACAGTAACAAATCCACCTGTTGACCCAAACTTGAAGCCCTCTACGAGCTCAAAACGGCACCCTGACATAGATGTGTCGCGACCGCGGATCTTGTAAGTACCTTCTTTAATTTCGATAATTGCTGGCATGTTTCGCTCCATGTGTGTGTTAGTAAGTCTCTATTATAGCAAACTCTAGGGGCCTTGTCAACCCCTATTTGCTATTACCCTTCAACCTGTAGGGTTTCTAGTGCTGTACCCAGGGCCACTAGGCCGTCCTTTACTAGACCCTCTGTTGCATATATAGCACCCGCATACCATACGCCATCCTTCATGACATAGTAGTACTCAGCGCCACAGTGGTTTACCTGCTCCAGGAACTCCTCGAATGTGTGGGCTACGCGATAGTCGCAACCCTCTTCGCCCCTGTCGCGACCGTAGAACGTGCATGAATCTCCGTGTGCCAACTCGTATTGCTCACGCTCTTCTGTGGTAAGATCAAATTGGCTAAAGGCATGCTTCTCGCCGATGTTCGGGCGTAGGCTACTGAGGTCCCCAAGGGCCACAAGGTTGTTGGCTTTTGCTGAATCATAGTACTCCTGCAGGATCCTGCCGTTGTTATCCAAATAGCCATCCCAGTGGCAGTATACTGACTTGCATACTGAACCATGCATGACTGCAATGCGTGAACGTGTACCCATTTTGCGCTCCTAGTTAGTTAGTGTATGTGTCTATTATAGCTTCAAACAGCAGCTCTGTCAACCCCAGCAGCATCCAGCTCCCAGCTTAGATCTTGGAACTTCTTGTAGAGCCTGTAGACCTGCTGTTTAGCATTGTCTAGGCACTGAGCAATAAGATCCTCTGCTGTACCGTCCGTGAGCACTTCACGTGGGTCTGCATAAAGCAGCCCGCCCAAGTACTCCGAGTCCAGCTCTAGCCCTTCTACGAGTACACGTACACGCAGCATGAACCAGTCCAAGCGGCATGCGTCAATGTCTGCGTATATCTCTTTGATGTCGTAGCAGCTTTCGTCAAAGCAGTCCTTAGGGTCCAAGTCCTCGTAGGTCTTGTCTACGATGATCTCGTAGCCTTCACGCTCGTAGCTAGCCAATTCTTCGTAGTGTCTCATTTAGATAGCCTCGTCATATTCGTAGAACTTAACTGAGGGGTCCAAAGTGCGCAATTGCTTGGCGGCAGTCATCAACTCCTTGTAGCGACGGTTAACTTCTGCACGGGGCAGTTCGCCATCGCAGGTCAAGTTCTCTGGGCTTAGGCAGCTGTCAATCATGTCTGCAACACGTTGACGGCCTTTAGCTGTGGCAATCTCGTATTGCTCGCCCTGGAAGAAGCTGTTCCAATGGTTCTTTTGATCTATGAATTTACGCAATGCTTGCATGTTTCGCTCCATGTTTGTTAGTGTAAGTGTCTATTATAGCACCAAATTTACTCGCTGTCAACCGGCGCCATCATTCTAGCGCCTTCACTCATAAACTGATCGAACACAGACAATTGCTCTGCAGTGAACTTGTGTCGGTTCAGTTTGATGTAGTAGAGACCTACTAGTAGATCTCCGTGGCCAAACTTCTTGGCAGTTTCAACTAATGAATCGTACATGTCAATCTCCTCTTGTGTCAGTGTTTAGAACGGGTTGCAACTGTCTGCGCAACTCTACTTCACGCTTGTGAGCCGCAGCCTTGCCGCGAATCACTTCGTGTACGTATACTTCTATCTCGCTCTTGTCGTTCAAAGAGCGCAGTGCTTGACACAACAACCAATTCTTTGATTCTGTTTTGGCACGATAGAAGTGTTTGGCTGCACGGGCAAGAACGCTCTTATTAATAGTCGACTCTGTCTTAGCAGTGACTCCAATATAGTTCTGGCCGTTAACACGTAGCTCATATATGATATGATTACGGTCTGTGCGCTTTTTACGAATGGTGTTTGTCTGTGTCATGTATCTATTATAACGCCGTTTGGCCCATCTGTCAACCAAAACGTTTAATAGCCCTAGACAGCCAAGGGTTTCCAAACTGTAGCCAAAATGCCACAGATTGGGCTAAGTCCGCGTTCGCGAACAGAAAATTGCTGGCACTGTCACGCCCAGTAACGTGATCACCACGTGCTGCGTAACTGTTACCGCAGCGCAGCAGTGCGAGTGGCCTGACTGGAGGGACTCGAACCCCCGACCTACAGCTTAGAAGGCTGTTGCTCTATCCAGTTGAGCTACAGTCAGATTCTGGTGCGACCTTCCGGAATCGAACCGGAATGCATTGCTGCGAGAGATTTTAAGTCTCTTGTGTCTACCTATTTCACCAAGGTCGCGATATGGTGGGCCCCCCGTGAGTCGAACACGGCACCAACGGATTATGAGTCCGCTGCTCTAACCAACATGAGCTAGAGGCCCTTTTAAACGTTATGTATGTGGTTCCCAGTTTGGATCGTCTAGATTGATCTTACGAGCTGCTGTAGAATGCTGCTTAATTAATCCTTCCGCAGCGTAGTCTTTCGCAACCGATTCCGCCATCTCATGCTGCTTGATCATCTTGTACAAGGGTTCCATTTGCTGCTGTATGATATGTGGTGCAAATGATTCCAGTTGTTTGAGCTCGTATTCTGAAGGGTAATGACGCAGCGCACCACGGGCACGATCACGAATTCCCGCAGCAACTTTAGGAGTCAACGTGGGTGAACACAGTTCTTCCAGCAGCCTCTTGGCCTGCATGATGCTGCGATAACGTTCATCTGGTAATGTCATAGGCGATCTATTTGATAGTTGCATGAGATTTTCTTCTGCATGTACTTATTATATGATGATTAGGGCTTGTTGTCAACCTGAAATTCAGTATATAGCAGCGGGGCCAATGGCTGAAATGCCACACTGTTTGGATGTAATAGAGGATTGGGCACGAACTCTCTAGCTGTAGTAGAGTATGATTGTATAGTGTAAGGTCTAGTGTTAGCTATATATAACAGTTGTACACCTAGTGGGACGTCATGCATAGAGTATTTACATAGTGTATACGTATACATAATACTCACACTATACACTATCCTTAGCAGCGGGGCCTATTGTGGGGGACGGTTGACTAGTGTACGGGAGGTCGCTGCACAAAACCACCGTGATTATATGGTGATAAATACTGGCGCAGCCATTTATCTAGAGTGAATTCACCGTAGAAAGAGTCATTTGAGCACAGTAGACTATATAACTAACAGCTATATAAGAATCTTTCTACTGTGGCTTATGAGGCATACAAAAAATTCACACAATTCTGCACTTTTTCACACTTTATTGCACTATCGCAATTACCATACCCTACGCAGCGGGGCCAATACGCATGATCAACCCCCACTACCGATCAGTATTTCACACTTTTTTGCATCTACTGAGCAACTCTACGTATACGTTATAGTATAGTTTCCCAGAGCTGCCGCAGGCTTCTTGACCCTGTGCCACTCTACACACGCTTATACGTATACACGTACACTCACTCTTAATATACAGCAGCGGGGCCTATACTCAATCCTTTACATATGGTTAAATATTCAATGGACACAAAACTACAATCACTTATAGCGAGTATTACACTAGCAGTCATTTGGTATGTTATATACGTTTGATTACTCACTGGCGCAATTGGATCGCTGTCAAGACTATGTGCTTGCACGTTATAATATAGCACGTATTATACACATCTTATACGACGATCTAGAGGATCATTACATAACGCTAGTAGACTGTGATGCACCCACTGCTACTCTGTTAAGTTTATTATAGTTCTAGTTGTCAGCCGGGAGCGAACCTATGCAGTATACAGATGCCATTCAAGAACCTGATGTATTTTGCTATCAATTGGCCTATTGGATGAGCTATGATCCCGAATCAGTTTGGCAATTGGTACAACGGCATAATGGTTATATGAGTGTACTACCCGCAGGCTACTATGAGTTCTATATAGATCGAGACA
>Ga0222712_10002713_pt1 | contig 19911 bp, 16 predicted proteins | sample C33_657DmetaG_FD_165043 | JGI IMG/M metagenome (GOLD analysis project Ga0222712, IMG submission 165043) | Estuarine water microbial communities from San Francisco Bay, California, United States - C33_657D | ecosystem: Environmental > Aquatic > Marine > Unclassified | place: USA: California... | reverse complement strand
GGGATAGCCGTTTGGACCCAGCGAGGGGGTTCGGGAAGGCTGTTCCCTTGCTTACTCGGGCAGCCGGATTGCCGGGGCCAGGTGGGCGGGCAGGCCGCCGGTGCCGGCGCGCTTGGCCACCTCGGGGGGGACCTTGTCCTCCACCCGGTTGATCTTCAGCAGTCGTTGGTCGGGTTCGCGCAGGTCCCAGACGACCCCGAACAGCCGCAACAGCCGAAGCATGTCGTAGGCGGCGTCCAGTTCGCCGGGGAAGAAACCCATGCGGGCGCTGCCAGGGTGGTGGTGGTGGTTGTTGTGCCATGCCTCACCCATGAACAGCAGGTGCAGGCCGGTGATGTTGTGGCTGGTGTCGGCCAGGTCGAACCGGCGGCGGCCCCAGCGGTGGGCCAGCACATCGAGCAGCGACTGGCCATGGAAAACCAGCACGGTGGATAGCCCGAAACCGAGGCCCAGGAAGGCGTAAAGGCCCGAAAGACCCGCCATCAGCCAACCCGCCCAGGCGCACAGGGCTGCCAGGACCAGGCTGGGTAACAGCCAGAAACGGTTCAACCACACCTGCTCGGGGTGTTTGGCGAAATCTTTCATGCAGTGCAAGTCGGTGGTTCCGTTCTCCCTTACCAGCAGCCAGCCCAAGTAGTTGTGCCAAATGCCGTCCACCGGCCGGTGGATATCGGCTGCCCGGTCGGAGACCCGGTGGTGGTTGCGATGGTGGGCAGCCCACCAAAGGGGCCCGCCGCGCAGGCCCGTGGAGCCGAAAGCGCCCAGCAGGAACGCGAAGGGACGGCTGGTCTTGAAGGAATGGTGGCTGAAATAGCGGTGAAAACCGGCTGTGAAGGCGAAGCCACGCAGGTTGATCAAAACCAGGCAGAGCACCAGAGACGCCGCCAAAACCTGCCATGAGGGAGGTGCCAGAAGCGGTAACACCACCAGCGCGTGGCAAACCAACAGGACTGGAACCAGCCACCACCCGGTGCCACCTTGGCGGACCACCGGCAATCGCCCGAGTGGTGTCTGGGCGGCCTTGGGCTCGGTGCGGGGGGGCAGGGTTTCAACAATCGTCGCCAAGGATTTTTTTCCTGATGAACGGTGAGCTTGGGGTGCTGCTCTCGCCTTGGGAAAAACCCGCAAGCGGCTACAACAAACCTATCAGGTATTTTAGCCGGTTTTGCGGGTTGTCCCGTTCTTCTGATCCTATCCCGAATCAGAACAATCGGTTGCGCACGGTTGACCGGGGTACCGGGGGAGAGAGGCAGCCATGGCTGGACAGGCAAGGCATGCGTTGATCACCGGGGCCACCCAGGGAATCGGCCTGGAGGCGGCCCGGGCCTTGTTGCAGCAGGGATGGAAGGTCACGCTGGTGGGCCGGGACCCGAAGGCCCTGGAACGGGTACAGGGCGACTTGGCAGGGAATGGCGAGGTTGCCACCCAGTTGGCGGACCTAAGTTTGTTGCGCCAAACCCAGGCCTTGGGCCGGCGCATGCTGGAAAAGGGGGAACCGCTCCACGCCCTGATCAACAATGCCGGGGCCTATTTTCATCCCAGGCAATTGACCGCGGAAGGTGTGGAGGCCACCTGGGCCTTGAACCACCTTTCTCCCTTCGGCCTGACTCGAACTGTGGAACCGTTACTACGGGCGAGCTCTGCCGAGGGGCAGCCCGCACGGGTGGTGGTGGTGAGTTCCAACGCCCATTCCATGGCGAAAAAACCGCCCCTTGATGATCTGGAGTTTGCGGAAGGCTACCGGGCCATGCAGGCCTATGCCCGCAGCAAACTGGCCAACATCTGGTTTGTGCGGGAGCAGGCCCGGCGCTGGGCGGAAAATGGCCCTGGTGGCATCACGATCAACGCGGTTCATCCGGGCGTGGTGGGTACGCGGTTTTTTCGGGGTAACGGGTTTTTCGGCTGGTTTTGGCGCACATTGCTCGATCGGGTGGCCATCACCCCGGCCGAGGGTGCCCGGGGATTGGTCCGTTTGGCGAGTGACCCCGCCCTGACCGGCGTCACCGGCAAGTACTTCAGCCGGGAAACCGAAAAACAGCCGGGTGGATTGGGATTGGACGAGACCCTTGCCAGCCAGGTATTTGATGCCAGTGCCAGGCGTTGGGCGGAAATCACCCGGGAAGGGTGACCTGAAAAAAAGGGAAGCCGGGCCAAAAACGGCCCGGCTTCCCGAAAAAACCCAGATTGGCTTCGGCGAATCCAAGACCCGGAAGCGGCCCAGCCGTTCCCGTTGAGTGGTCAGGGACTCCCTTCCCCCGCCAGGGAAGCCCATCACCCTCCCGCACGAAGGAGATGGGACCGGAGCAACCTGTCATAGTCCGAAAGAGCAGAGAACCTGCTCCCCCTACGGACAAGGGGCTGATATTCCTGAAAGCCCGTTTGAATCAAGGGGATATTTCCAAAATAATCGCTGAAATGGGAAAATTAATCGTCTACCCGGCAATTGTCGGACATACTATCTTGCCCATATTTCCCACTGTGAGGAGATGCCCGTCGTGCAACCGGCAGGATTCACGGTTTCCCATGTGCGCATCCCCCTCAAGCGGGCCATCAAGCACGCTTCCCACAGCCGAACCCATACCGACTCGCTTTTGGCCTGCTGCCGCTTGCCGGATGGGACCACGGGATACGGCGAGGGTTTGCCCCGTGACTATGTGACTGGCGAGACGGTGGATGGGGCGCTGAACCTGCTCAAAGGATCGGATATTCCGGGGCAGTTGCGGGCAACGGACTGGAAACAGGCCGTGGCAGCGGCCGAGGCCCTGAACTTGCGGCCGGTGCCGGGGGACCATCGGGGCATTCAGGGCAACGCCGCCCGATGCGCGGTGGAACTGGCCTGGCTGGATGCCTGTGGCAAGGCGTTTGGCCAAGGGGTTGATTCGCTGGTGCCGCTACTGGCCCCGGAAATGCACCAATCATCTCCCGTGGTGCGCTACAGCGCGGTGATCACCAGCGCCAAAGGCCGCAAACTGAAACTGCTGGCGAGGCTGTACCGGTGTGCCGGTTTCCGGCAGGTGAAGGTGAAGGTGGGCATTGAGGGGCAGGATGATGCTGCCCGTTTGGCAGATGTCCGGCGGATCATGGGTTCGGCCATGGGTGTGCGGATTGATGCCAACGAGGCTTGGTCCACCGATCAGGCCATTGAGGCGCTCAACCGCCTGAAAGCCATCGGATTGGAATGGGTGGAACAACCGTGCCCGGTGGAGGCCGACCAGGGCTTGGCCCTGGTCCGCCGGGAAACGGGCGTGGCGGTGATGCTGGATGAATCGCTGTGCGGCATGGTGGATGCCGAGGCGGCGATCGCCGGCGGGTTGTGTGATTTGTTTAACCTGCGACTGAGCAAATGCGGCGGTTTCATCCCTACCTTGCGCTTGGCGCAGAAGGCCAAGGCTGCCGGGTTGCGCTGCCAATTGGGGTGTCAGGTGGGTGAGACGGGGGTTCTCACCGCCGCCGGCAGGCGGTTTGCCCAATCGGTGGGTGGGTTGGCGGCGGTGGAGGGCTCTTATGACCGCCATCTGGTGAAGGAGCGCCTCACCACGCGAGACCTCACCTTCGGCTTGGGTGGCAAGGGACCAGCCCTTACGGGCCCAGGCCTGGGCGTGGAGCTGGATAATGCCGCCATTGCCCGCGTGACGGTACGCCACGAGGTGCTGTGTGGCTGAAACCGGTACCTGGTTCCCGTACACGGCTTCCGATGGCTATGCCTTGCGGGCGCTCCGTTTTTCACCGTCGGGCCAGCCCCGCGGCCGCATCCTGATGCTGCACGGCATCCAGAGCCATGCTGGATGGTACGGGGCCACTTGCCAGGCGTTGAATCAAGCTGGATACGAGGTGGTGTTTGCCGACCGGCGGGGGTCGGGGCTCCATGAGGTTGGGCGCGGCGACACACCAAACTGGTGGCAGATTGTCGATGACGCGCAAGCGGCCCGCACCGCCGCATGGGGGAATGCCCCCTGTGTGGTAGTAGGTATCAGTTGGGGTGCCAAAATTTCTCTGGCTTTGGCCAAACGGCACCCCACGAATATCCAGGCTGTTGCGCTTTGGGCACCCGGGCTGTGCCCTGCGGTGAAGGTATCGTTTCTGGAGCGGGCTCGGATTTTTCTCACGCGGGTTTTTCAACCGACCGCGCTGGTACCGATCCCCCTGAACGATCCGGCGCTGTTCACGGCTTCGGAGCAATGGCGAAGGTTCCTGCAGGAAGACCAGCACGCCCTGCATCAGGCCACGGCGCGTTTCATGGTGGAAAGCGTGCGGTTGGATACCTGGCTTGCCGTGCGGAGATGGGACCTGCCGGTGCTGGTGTTGCTGGCCGGGCAGGAAAAGATCGTCGATAACGCCCGCACCCGGGCGTGGGCAGACCGTCGGCTGCGGAAGAAACAGGTGATCGAGTACCCCGCTGCCTACCACACCCTGGAGTTTGAGGCCGACACCACCTGGCGTGACCATTTTCTGGCTTGGCTAGGCAATGTGAAATGAGCCGGGTTTTGGTGGAAATCGCTGTGACTGGCCTGCCGGACGGCTTGGCTGCAGCCCGAGCAGGTGCCGACCGGTTGGAGGTGTCCAGCGCCCTGTCTGTGGGCGGGGTGAGCCCATCGCTGGGTTTGGTGAAAAGTTTGATCCGGGAAACCGGGCTGCCGGTGGTGGTGTTGTTGCGGGCCCGCCCGGGTGGCTTTGAAACGGATAGGGATGACCTGCGTGTGATGCTGGCGGATGCGGAAGCCTACGCCGCCGCTGGTGCCGAGGGCTTGGCGTTTGGTTTCACCCGTGATGGCGGGATTGATCATAAGGCCTGCGCAGCGGTGCGGAAGGTGATGGGGCAGGCCAAGGCGGTTTTCCACCGGGCATTCGATCAACTGGTGGACCCTACCGCGGCGTTGGATGAATTGGTGGATCTGGGATTTCACCGTGTGCTCACTTCCGGCGGCCCACCCACAGCGCTCCAAGGAATTGACACCCTACGCCGGCTGGTGGAAAAGGCCGCCGGCCGGGTCGACATCGTGGCCGCGGGCGGCGTGCGGGCTGGTAATGCCCAGGCCTTGCTAGCTACTGGCCTAAAACAGTTGCACGCCTCGTGCAAAGCCCCGTTTGAATCGGCGGGTAGTTTGGTTGGGCAGGAGGATCCGGAGCGGGTGGACGCCGCTCAGGTTGAAAAATTGGTTCAGGTAGCGAAAAACATCAACGTCTGAGCGCATACAGCAGTGCCGCTTTGCCCAGCAGGGCCGCGCTGTCGAAATCGTGGCCCAGGCAGTCGGAAGACTTGGTGCGTTCCAGCGCGCAGCCCAGATCGTATTTGCTGTAGATGATGGCCCAGCGGCCGTTGATCTTCACCCCCTCCAACTTGGGCGCGCCCGGCGGGTAGCCGGTGTTGCCCTTGCCGGCGGGTTTCTCGCGCCGGCAGCGCACTTCCTCGATCTTCTTGCCGTTCAGCTCGGCGGAATAGAGCTCATCGTTGAGGGGGATTGGTTCCAGGGCGGGTTTTGGCTGGCCCGGCGCGACTTCCAGGCCGTCGAGCAGGTTGACCACAAACTCGCGGAACGCCTTGTCGAATTCCGGCGCCCCGCAGCAGGCGTCGGCCAGCAGCACGCCGCCGTTTTCCAGAGAGAATTGCAGACGCTTCAAACGGGCGGTTGGGAAGGAGAACGCCTTGCGGCCGTGCATGTAGAAGAAGCGGAAGTCCAGCACATTCTCATCGTCGGGTGTGAGGATGGCCGGCTCGGGCACCACATCGACACCCAGCTTGCGGGTTTCCATCATCAGGTGCCGCATCGCCTTGGGGGCGGGCTGCCAGTCGCCATCGTGCTTCAATTGCGCCACCCGCAGGAAGCCGCGCCGCACGGGGATCTTCTGGCTTTCTCGCGCCACCTCCACCTCGGTGAGGCGGGGCTTTGGGGCCTCGAGGCCCGTCGCGTAGGCGACGATGTTGGCCCCCAGCTTGAAAGCCAGCTCCCCTTTGGGGGATTTGCGATCGTTGGCTTCCCAGTAGCCGGTGATGGGGCGCTCGCTGTACACCGCCACGATTTTGCACCCTTGGGAGATCGCCCATAGGGGGTGGTCTTTCGCAGAGACGATGAACTTGCCCGAGGCGCTGTAGATGGGGTGCCCCTCAGGCAGCAGCATCAGCTCGTTGTCCGGGAACAGGTCCTTCATCAGCGCGCGGAACTCGGTGTCGAACTCGCGCTTGCCGCAGCAGGCCTCGGCCAGCAGGAAGCCCCCGTTGGCCAAGTATTCCTTGAGGATTTCCTTCTCCCGCCCGGCCGGCGCGCGGGAGTGGTGGTTGAAGAAGACGATGGGGCTGGGGAGCAGCTCGTCGGCCAACTGGCGGATCGCCTCCCTGTCGTTGGCGTCGGTGTTGCGCACATCGTAGTTCTGCCAGGCGAGCGGCATGCCGCGGAACAGCTCCTTCGAACAGAAATCGGTCAGGTGGCGCAGATCGGAACGCTTGTTGTTCCAGCCCTCGCCGCGGTTATGGGCCATTTTGCTGATGAGCACCGGGGTGCGGCCCTTGCCCAGGAACAGCAGGCTGAAGCTGGTGGCCACCACGGGCCAACTGTCGAGGCCGAAGGCGGCCTCGCCGGCCGGCGCGCCCCAGGAACCGTCGGCCCGCTGGTTGTTGACCAGGTAGACGCAGCCCAGGCGGTACCAGTCGTGCCCGCCGAAGAAGCGCTCGCCGGTCAGGCGCCCGGCGCGCTCGATGCCGTACAGCCCGTAGTAGACATGATGCAGTTGGCGGACGGTGTTGCGGTCGAGCCGTCCGGGGAAGTTGGTGGCGATCCATTCCACCGCTTTTTTCAGCGGGATGTTCTCGTCGTAAACGCCGCAATTCAGGGCGGAGCCGTCGGGCTGCAGTTTGGCGCGGCCGGTGTTCAGGTCCATGCCGCAGATGATCAGGTTGCACAGGCCCGCGGTGGTCATGGTCATGGTGGTGAAGCCACCGCCGCGGTAGGCCCAGCCACCGTCTGGCAATTGCGACTTGAGGAAGAATTCACGCACCTCGGCCATGGCTCTCGGGTCGACCTGGGCCCCGGCCAGCAGGGCCTCGTGCAGGCCCAGCAGGGCGTACTGCGTGTTGGAGTTGTCGGGGGCTCCGGGTTCGTTGGTGTACCCCCAACCGACCATGCCGCCCCGGGCCCCGGTCTTGGCCCGCACCAGCCAGTCGGCGTTGCGCTGGATCAGCGGCTTGTCCCTGGGGTCGCCCGCCATGGCGAAGACCATCGTCTGCAGGCCGACGGTGTAGGTCTGGGCGGGCTCGACGGTGCGCAGGTATTTGAGCCCGCGCTGGATTATCTCGTCTTCCACCGGCACGCCGGCCTGCAGGAGAGCCAGCATGGCCAGGGAGCTCCAGCCGCCCTTACGGGCGGTGCTTTCGGCATCCACCTCCCAGTGACCCCTGCCCTGCTCTTGGTCGCGCAGGAACTGGATGCCCTTGTCGATGGATTTGCGCACCTGGTCGACCAGTTTTTCCTGGGCGCGGAGACAGGAGGGAAATCCGGGCAGGACTGCCAGCGCCGAAAAAAGCGCAAGCCACCTGAGGGGGGCTGAAAGAAAGGACATGGCTTCGTGCCTCCGGGGCTATTCCACCAATCTACCCCAAATCCCCTGCCGCCCGTCAGGGCAGGTGCTTGGAAGGAGGAGTCTGCCCGGCTACACTAGGGTTTGAGTTTGTCGCCAGGGGTGTCGGCGGATTGACCGTCGGCTGAGAGCAGACCCTTCGCACCTGATCCGGATCATGCCGGCGCAGGGAGCGCGACCGCGCGGGACACCGCGCCGGGGCGGCTGGAAGGGGTTTTCCCCAGAGGATCCGCCCGATGCCTACCCAATTGGAACTGGCCCGCAAGGGCGAAATCACGCCCGCCATGGAGTTTGTGGCCCGCCGCGAGGAGGTCGAGCCCGAACTGGTCCGTTCCGAGGTGGCACGCGGTCGCCTGGTCATTCCCGCCAATGTCCACCACTTGGCCGGATCGCTTGAGCCGATGGGTATCGGCGTGGCGTTGCGCTGCAAGATCAACGCCAACATCGGCAACAGCGCCGTCACCTCCAAGGCCGATGAGGAGCTGGAAAAGCTGCACACAGCCGTTCACCTCGGCTCCGATACCGTGATGGACCTGTCCACCGGCGGGGATATCGACGGCATTCGAAGGGCGATCATCGCCGCCTCCCCGGTGCCCATCGGCACCGTACCGATGTATCAGGCGGTGAAGGACATCCGCGACATCGCCGACCTGAAGGTGCGCGATCTGCTGGATATGGTCGAACGCCAGGCCCAGCAGGGCGTGGATTACATGACCATCCACGCCGGCGTCCTGCTGGAGCACCTGCAACTCACCAGCAAGCGGGTGACCGGCATCGTAAGTCGGGGCGGGTCGCTGATCGCCCAGTGGATGCTGGTCCGCCACGAGCAGAACCCCTGGTACACCAACTTTGATGAATTGAGCGAGATTCTGCGGGCCCATGATGTCACCTACAGCTTGGGGGACGGTCTGCGCCCCGGGTGCCTGGCCGATGCCAACGACGAGGCGCAATTCGCGGAGCTGAAGACTTTGGGCGAACTCACACTAAAGGCCTGGGAGCATGGCGTGCAGACCATGATCGAGGGGCCCGGCCATGTGCCGATGCACTTGGTGAAAATGAATGTGGAAAAACAGCGGGAAATGTGCCACGAGGCACCCTTTTATGTGCTGGGTCCGCTGGTGACCGATATCGCCCCGGGATATGACCATATCACCAGCGCCATCGGTGCCGCGTTGGCTGGTGAGGCTGGTGCGGCGATGCTGTGCTACGTGACTCCCAAGGAGCACTTGGGCCTGCCCAACAAGGACGATGTGCGTCAGGGGGTGATCGCCTACAAGATCGCCGCCCATGCTGCCGATATCGCCCGGGGCCGCAAGGGAGCCCGGGACCGGGACGACGCTTTGAGCAAGGCGCGGTTTGAATTCGATTGGAACAAACAATTCGAGCTGTCGCTCGACCCGGAAACCGCCCGGCGCATGCACGATGAGACCTTGCCCCAGGATGTGTTCAAGTCCGCCAAGTTTTGCAGCATGTGCGGCCCCAAGTTTTGCTCGATGCGGGTGACGCAGGATATCCGCAAGCTGGCAGCGGAGCAGGAAGCAAAGGCCGAAGGGGAGCGCAAGTCGCTAAGCTTGGCCTGATTAGGAAAATATAGTGAAATCAATTGATAATTATTGATTTCACTATATTTATAAAGGATGCCCAAGATGAGTGTTGGGCATCCGGTTTTCAGCTGCGATAACGGTTGGTGGCCCCATTTGGACAAAAGGTGGTGGCGGTGTTGGCAAAAGCGGGGACAGACTTCCCGCCATGGCTTAAACAGGCTGGAAAAAGCCGTGTTGCCTTGACCCCGTTGTGGCCGATGGGTAGGGTAGTAACTTCCCAAAAAGCTTCCAAAAAACGGAACTAGCGGGACGAACAGAGGCGATTTGCTGGCTTGGGGTGCCCGAACGGGGCGCCTTGGGCCGGTCAGTTTTTTCAGGAATTTGAGGCATCATGCCCACGATCAACCAGTTGGTGCGCAAGCCCCGCGTCGTGCAGCACAGCAAGCCGAAGCACCCGGCCCTTTTGGGATGCCCCCAGAAGAAGGGCGTGTGCCTTCAGGTCAAGATCATGACCCCGAAGAAGCCCAACTCGGCGCAGCGAAAAATCGCCCGTGTGCGCTTGAGCAACGGCATCGAGGTGACCGCCTACATCCCCGGTGAAGGTCACAACCTCCAGGAGCACTCCATCGTGCTCGTGCGCGGTGGCCGTGTGCGCGACCTTCCCGGCGTGCGCTACCACATTGTTCGCGGCGCGCTCGACTCCCAGCCGGTCCAGAACCGCAAGCAGGCCCGTTCGAAGTACGGTGCCAAGCTCGACAAGGGCAAGTAATCGTGCGGGCGGCGTGATCGCCGCCTGAACCCGAATGGGCTCTCAGAACACCACAGGACAGGACCAAAACGAACATGGGCAAGCGTACCGCCAGCGCCGAGAAATTGATCGCCGACCCGCGCTTCAACAGCAAGCTCGTCAGCAAGTTTGTGAACTGCCTGATGTGGAGCGGCAAGAAGGCCACCGCCACCCGCATCATGTATGGCGCGATGGACCAGATCATCAACCGCATGCCCGGTATCGACCCGCTTGAGGTCTTCACCGTCGCCATCGAGAACGTGAAGCCGACCGTCGAGGTACGCAGCAAGCGCGTCGGCGGCGCGAACTACCAGGTCCCCATGCAGGTGAACCGCGTTCGTCAGCAGAGCCTGGCGATCCGCTGGATCATCGCCGCCTGCCGCGGCAAGACCGGCCGCCCGATGCACCTGCGTCTGGCCGAGGAATTGATGGCAGCCTTCAACCGTCAGGGTGAGGCGGTCAGCAAGCGCGAGCAGACGATCAAGATGGCTGAGGCCAACAAGGCGTTCAGCCACTTCGCCTGGTAAGCCGGGTCTGGAAAATCCATCAGGCCGAGCCCCAGCCGCGCGGCGGGGGTTCGGCCTTGTCGCTTGAAGCGCCGCGCCCGCGGATTCCGCCATGGCCCGCCAAACGCCGCTATCCAGCATCCGCAACCTGGGCGTCATCGCCCATATCGACGCGGGCAAGACCACCACCACCGAGCACATCCTGTACTACGCCGGGGCCGTCCACCGGCTGGGCGCCGTGGATAGCGGCAACACCACCACCGATTACGACCAGGAGGAGCAGGAGCGGGGCATCACCATCTACTCCGCCTGCATCCCGCTCGACTGGAAAGACCACACCATCAACCTGATCGACACCCCGGGGCATGTCGATTTCACCGCGGAGGTGGAACGCAGCCTGCGCGTGCTGGATGGCTGCGTGGTGGTGTTCGACGCGCAGAAGGGCGTGGAGGCCCAGTCAGAAACGGTGTGGCGCCAGGCCGACCGCTACGGCGTGCCGCGCATGGTGTTCATCAACAAGATGGATGTGGTGGGGGCGGATTTCGCCGCCGCCCTCGAGGCGGTCACCGAACGGCTCGACGCGCGACCGGTGCCGCTGATGCTCCCTGTCGGCGCGGGGGGGCAATCCGACTCGTCGCATCCATTCGAGGCGGTGGTTGACCTGCTCGAGCAGAAGATGCTGCGGTTCGAGCGGGCCGACAACGGCAAGACCATCACCCAGCATCCCGTTCCAGAGGAGATGGCCGACGAGGTCGCCGCGGCGCGCGCCAGCCTGTTTGATGTGCTCACCGAGGACGACCCGGACGACCTGATCACCACGACGGTGCTCGAGGGTGGGGAGCCCGACATCGCCAAGGTGCGCCAGCTCATCCGCCAGGCCACCATCGGCCTGAGGATCCAGCCGGTGTTTTGCGGCTCGGGCCGCGAGCACATGGGGGTGCAGCCGCTGCTGGACGGCGTGGTGCATTACTTGCCCAGCCCGCTGGACCGGCCAGCGGTGGTGGGGGCGAATCCCAAACGCACCGACAAGGAGGAGTCGCGCAAGCCCGACCCCAAGGAGCCGTTCGCCGGCCTTGTTTTCAAGCTGGTGGCCGACTCGCATGGGGAGCTGGCGTTCGTGCGCATCTATTCGGGCGTGCTGAAGTCGGGCACGCGGGTGCTGAATGCCACGCGCGACACCAAGGAGCTGGTGGCGAAGCTGTATCACACCGAGGCCGACCCTTCCAAGCGCGACGAACTGGCGGAGGCTTCCGCCGGCGACATCGTCGCGGTGATCGGACTGAAGGACGCGGTGACTGGCGACACGCTGTGCGATCCCAACCAGGGAATATTGCTCGAGCGGATCCGCTTCGCCGAGGCAGTGGTGGCCCAGAGCGTGGAGCCTGAAAGCAGCGCCGACAAGCAGAAGCTGGCCGATACGCTGGAGATTTTGCGCCGGGAGGATCCCACCTTCACCGTGCGCACCGATCCCGAGACCGGCCAGACGCTGATGAGCGGCATGGGCACGCTGCACCTGGAAATCAAGCGGCACCGCATGGAGCGGGATTTTCGCCTGAAGATCCGCGTGGGCAAGCCCCGGGTGAGCTACCGCGAGACCATCCGCGAAGCGACCACCACCCAGGGGGAGTGCCAGAGGGTGGTTGCGGGCTCGCAGCTTTTCGCGCTGATGACGGTGGCATTCGAGCCGATTCCGCTGGAGGAGTACCTGGCCAAGCCGGAGGCTCCCACCGAGGAGGTGGCCGCCAAGGGCAAGGGGAAGGGGAAAGGCAAGGACAAGGGCGCCGTGGCCGTGAGCACGGGACCCGAGCTGGTGCGGGTGAAGAACAAGCTGAAGCACGATGAGCTGCCGGAGAATCTGTTGAAGGCCGCCATCGACGGGTTGAAATCGGCCCTGCAGTCGGGCGAGATCGGTTACCCGGTGATGGGTGTGCAGGCCACGCTGGTTTCGGCCAAGTTCGATCCGGCGGCCTCCAACGAGGTGGCGTTCACCGCCGCCGCGGCCGACGCGGTGCACAAAGCGCTGAAGGACAACATCGCCCTGCTCGAACCGGTGATGCGGCTGGAGGTGGTGGTGCCCGAGGAGTTCCTAGGCCCCATCACCGGTGATCTGAACGCGCGCCGCGCCGAGATCCGCGACATTTTGGTGCGTGGCAAGACCCGCGCGGTGGACGCAATCGTGCCTCTGGCGCGGCTGTTCGACTATGCCGACAAGATCCGCAGCCTGTCCCAGGGCCGCGCCTCCTCGACCATGGAACCCTACGCCTATGGTCCCGCCCCCGAGGAAGTGCTGCGGCAGATTTTGAACCCGGAGTATTGATTTTCGGTCTGTCTGGTGAACCACGGATGGAGTGGCCGCCAAAACTCTGGAAACGGCCACGGGTAAGAAACGCCGGATGGATTTCGAAAAACGAGAAAACCCCGTCGCCATTTGGGAAAAGTGGCGACGGGGTTTTGTTCTCATTCTGGCCAGGGCAGGCTCAGTTTTTCTTGGTGGCGCTGCTGTCCGCGGTGGTGGCTTGGGTTTCAGATCCGGATTTGTTGGCGGTGGCCCGGGCCGGGTCTGTGTTGGCGCCGCCACTGTTGAGAAGCGGGTCGGATGATTTGGATGCCAGAGACGAGGCGTTACCCGCCGGGCCGGTTGTGGCCGTGCCGCTGGATTTGCAACCCGATTGGCTGATCATCACCGTCAATCCGGACAGCAGTGCCAATCCCGCCAGGCGATGGGAAAAGATTGTTTCTGAAACCATGGCCGAAGACCCTCCCCGATGCGCAAGCATTCCCCATGGCCATGGGAATGAGGGTGGTTCCGCCAAAACTTGAGCGAAATTTTTGTGATGGCGGGAGGTTTCTTGCCATCAACCGGAATAAGCGGAACAGGTTGCCCGCCTTCCCGGCCAGCGGAAACTGCAAGCCTTTATTCCACGGTCACCAGGGGTTTGCCCAGCACCTCCAGCATGGGCTCGATCCCAAGGCCGGGGGCCGTGCTGGCCTGAAGGCGGCCGTTTTGGCGTTGGGGTGCGCCGTGGGCGAAGGGCACAGTCACATAGCTGTTGAAGTCGGTGGAGCTGAACAGCAATTCGGTGGGCGTGCTGTGGGCCAGATGGCTGATGGCCGCGGTGACAATGTCGCCGCCCCAACTGTCCTCGATGGTCATGGCCACACCCAAAGAGGCGCACAAGTCGCGCGCCTGACGGGCCTTGGTCAGCCCTCCGAACTTGCTGATCTTGATGTTCACCACATCCATGGCCCGGTCGGCGTGGCCGCGCAGCAGCACATCCACGCAATCGATGTTTTCATCCAGGACGAACGGATGGTCGCAATGCCTGCGGACGGTGAGGCACTCCTCATAGGTGCGGCAGGGCTGCTCGATGTACACATCCAGATCACGGACCGCCTTGACCACCCGCAGGGCATCGTGCATCAACCAACCGGTGTTGGCGTCGGCCACCAGGCGGTCACCCGGTTCCAGTTTGGCGGCCACCGCATGGATGCGGGCGATGTCGGTGGCGGCGTCTCCTCCCACCTTCAGCTGGAACCGGCGGTACCCTTCGGCCCGGTATCCCGCCACCTTGGAAGCCATTTGTTCCGGCGATTCCTGGGAGATGGCCCGGTACAGCACGAAATCGTCGCCATAACGGCCGCCCAGCAGCACGCAGGCCGGCTGGCCGGTCGCCTTGCCCAGGATGTCCCAGCAGGCCATGTCGATGGCGGATTTCACATAGGCGTGGCCCTGCAGCGCCGCATCCATCCGCCGGTTGAGTCGGGTGAGGTGAGTGGGGTCCTCGCCGAGGAGATGCGGCCCCAGTTCCACTATGCCCGCGCGGGCGCCGGCGGCGTAGGCGGGCAGGTAGAACGGCCCCAGCGGGCAGACCTCGCCCCATCCCACCAGGCCGTTGTCGGTTTCCACGCGCACGATGGTGCTGTCGAACACGCTGACTGATTTGCCGCCCGACCATTTGTAATCCCCCTCCACCAGGGGGAGGTCGACACGGTGGGCACGGATGGAACGGATGCGCATGACAACCTCAGGGGTTTTCCTTGTCGGGATGGTTCAGGGGGTGCAGGGACAGGTCGGTGTGGCGGGCGATGAAGCGCAGCATGGTCTGGGTGGTGGGATCGGTTTCCCACAGCATCAGCCAAAGCATGATGGTGATATGGCCGCGGTTCGGTATTTCCTCGCATTCGACGGTTACACGGTTCTGGGCCAGTCGGTCAGCGAATTTCCAGGATTTTTCCTCGCAGCCCGGGTAATCATTGCTCGCGTGCAGGATGAGGAATGGGGGTTCGCTTCCTGTGACATGGCGGAGAGGCGACGCGTCCACATAGCTTTGGCGGTTGGCGCCCAGCACGGTGGCCATGCTCAGCCCGATGAAATGCTCGAGCTTTTCCAGTGTGTCGGGCTGCACGAAGGTGTAGACCCCACTCACCGAGATGACCGCGTGGATATCCCGTTGGGACAGCTTTTCGGCGATCAGGTATTTGGAGTCGGTTGCCAGCAGCGAGGCGAGGTGGCCACCGGCGGAATGGCCCGCCACCACGATTCGGTCCGGGCGTCCGCCGTGGCGGGCGATGTTGTTTTTGGTCCAGGCGAAGGCCTTGGCCACATCCTCGATGTGGGCGGGGTGTTTCACGCCGGGGGACAGGCGATAGCTGATCACCACGGTGGCCATCCCGTTGCGTGCGAAGGTCTCGCCCACCAGCGCGTAGGTCTTGCGGTCGCCCCGGGACCAGGATCCACCATGAATGAAGAACAGCACGGGGACATTCTTCGGTCCCCTGGGCAGGTACAGGTCGAGCTTGTGCTTCTGGGGATCGGCCTGGGGGTCGGTGCGGTAGGGGATGTTGTCCAACACCATCACCGGATAGTTGCCACCGGTGACCAGTCCAGAAGATGCCGTGTCGGCCTTGGCCATGGAGGGAGACAGTGCCGCCAACGCCAGCAACAGCACCGCCAGTTTTTTCCCGGTCCCGTCCATGGGCTTCATTCCGATCCGCTTGAGGGCGGTTAACGGTCCTTTTGCTTGGTGATGCCGATGAGCAGGCCGGCGTCGATGTACTGGCCTCCCCGGGTTTGTTTGCAATGGATGGCCAGGGTGTTGGCGCCAGGCTTCAGGGCCTCCAGCGCCTTGCCGTCGAGGGGCAGCAGCTCGTAGCCGGTGGAGTAGCCGGGCAAATCGGCCACCTTCACGCCGTTGAGGTAGACTACTGCATCTTCATCGTGGTGGATATCGAGCGCCAGGAGGCCGGTTGGGACGGAATCCAACCGGAAGTCGCGACGCAGCCAGATTTCCGGCGTGTTCCACACGGTGCCTATTCGGGAGTTGGGGGTGCCTTCGGTGCCGAATCCGCCCGGACCTTCCTTCCAGCCTGACACTTCGAACCCGGGCTTTTCCCAATCCGCCCCGGGGGTGCTGGTGGTGAAACGCCAAGGTGTGGCCTTGGTGACGGCGGTGGGCAGCAGGTCGGTGAACTCCGGTTGGGCCTGGTACAGCCGCTCGTTCCATTCCCTGGCCTCGGGAGGCAGTTTCAGGATGGCGCGGTCGTAGGTCATCAGGCCGTTCACCTCCACCTCCACATCGGTGGTCTGGGTGTAGACCGCGGCGGCCAGACCCTTGCCCACCAGACCGCCCAGCCGCAGGTTCAGGTTCTTGTAGGCGTTGGCCAGCGAGGCCCGGTCGCGGAAGCTCTGGTAGCCCCAATTGCCCTTCTGCAGCCACAAGTGACCATCCAGAGGTAGCCCCAGACCGCCGTACTCGCCCAGCACGGCGGAACGCCGGTCCTCCAATCCGGGCATGCCCGGTCCGGGGTAGACATGGGCGTCCTGCATGTCGCCGCCCTTGCGGTCGGTCCAGCCGGAGGGGCCGTCGACCAGGCGGGTGGGATCGAGCTTTTTGGTTTCCTCGAGGATCTCGTTGGTCTTGAACTGACCCCATCCCTCGTTGAACGGAACCCAGACAACGATGCAGGGGTGGTTGCGCTTGCCCTCGATGAGGGCCTTCAACTCTTTGCGGTAGATGGCCTCGCTGCGGTCCTCGCGGGTGATGTCGGGCTGGCCGGGGCCGATGTTCCGGTCGCCGTTGGGCATGTCCTGCCAGACCAGCAGGCCAGCCTTGTCGCAATGGTGGTACCAGCGTTCGGGTTCCACCTTCACATGCTTGCGGCACATGTTGAAACCCATTCGACGGGTCATCTCGATGTCGTACAGCAAGGCGGCGTCCGTGGGGGCGGTGTACAAACCGTCGGGCCACCAGCCCTGGTCGAGCGGGCCGAACTGGAAGAGTGGCTTGCCGTTGAGCAGCAGCCGGTTGGGGCCGCTTGGTTTGGAGGGGTCTTTGCCCACGGCTATGGAGCGCAGGCCGAAGTAGCTGGTGACCCGGTCGCCGGAAGCGAGCCGCACCTCGAGGTCGTACAGGAACGGGTCGGCGGGCGACCAGGGCTTCACCAGGCTCAGCTTGATGGAAGATTCCTTGTTCTCGGTGATGGTGGCGCGCGCCACCTCGTCGTCCTCGGCGCGCACGACCACCGTGCAGGACTCGGGCTCGGTCCTTTCGCCGTCGGCGCGGACGGTGATTTTCAGCGAGCCGTTTTCGAGGTCGGGGGTGAGGACCAGACCGGTGATGCTGGAGCGGGGCACGGCCTCCATCCAGACGGTTTGCCAGATGCCGGTAACGGGGGTGTACCAGATCCCCTCGGGCTTTGCGACCTGCTTGCCGCGCGGTTGGGGGCCCTTGTCCGTCGGGTCCCACACGGCGACAGCCAGTTGCTGGGGAGTGCCCGGTTCGCCCCTCAGTTTGCCGGTGAGGTCGAGCGAGAACGAGTCGTAACCGCCCTCGTGTTCGCCTACCTTCTCGCCGTTGAGGAAGACCTCGCATTGCCAATCGACCGCGCCGAAGTGCAGCAGCACCCGCTGGCCCTGCCAGGAGGGGGGCACGGTGAAATCACGCTTGTACCAAAGGCGGTTGGCATCGCCCACGGTCTTGCCCACACCGGAAAGGCTGGACTCGGCGGCGAAGGGGACCAGGATTTTGCCGTCCCAACGGGGTGGCCGGGTCTCTTCCCGCGGACGGATGGCGTAGTCCCACAGGCCGTTCAGGTTTTCCCAGCGTTCGCGGACCATCTGCGGGCGGGGATATTCCGGAAGGACCTTGTCCGGTTTCACCTCGGCCGCCCACCGGGTGGAGATGGGGACCGGTGACGGTTTCCAGGCCCCTGACTGACCCAGAACCAAAATGCCAGCCAGACCAACGAGCCCGATCATGCGAATTCAGCTCCAGCGAGGGCAAGTCTTCGGGAAGGGGCTCACTTGAGCTCGACGGTCACCTTGGCGGGTTGCAGGCAGGTCTTCTCGTCGCAGGCCTGGAAGCTGACCTGCATTTTCAGCGGGCCCTTCTTATCAGCGGGCACATACACCTGGATCGTCTGCTTGCCCTCGTAGGTGACATAGTTGCCCACCACCGGATCGATGACTTGCTTGCCTTTTGGATAAACCACCTCGGCTTTTTCGCCAACCACGGTCACGGTGGTCTTCACGCTGTCGAGATCCTCGTTGCCGGCCGGGTTGGCGTAGAGGTGCCAGCCCTTCTCGATTTCCAGTTCCACCAGCACCAGGCGCTTGCCACCCTTGGCCGCGCTTGCCGGGCCTTCCTTGGCGGTGGCTTTCACCACACCTTCTGATTTTTTGCCCTGCCCCATGGCCAGGGGAGCGAAGGCGAGCCCGAGGATAAGGCTCCACAAGACGCGTCGGTTGGGCATGTGAAACACTCCAGGTTTGCCGGTGGAAGATCGAACCCTTGGCCCGATACTTTCCGCCTGCTGTATCCTATGCGCAAGCCCAGTTGAAAAGGCACCGGAGATCGCCGATGCGCGGAGGCACCATGTGGGGTGTGGCGATATGGGCGGCCTGTTTGGCCGGTCCCGCTTTGGCTCAGGAAAAATCGGCGGAGGAAGCAGCCAAGGGGGGTAGCCTGGCGGAATCGGCCCGCATGGCCGGGGAATACGCCAAGCTGGCCGGGATGCAGGGAGTGGTTGTCCAGCAGGCCGAGGCTATCACGGTGGCGCTGCCCCCCAGCCTGTCGAAGCAGATGTCCGCGGTTATCGCCTCGGTGAATCGCTATCATGCCGCGGCCTTGAAGGGGATCAGCCGTCCGGGTGCGGATTTTTGGGGCAAGCGGCCGGTGGTGGTGGTCTTCACCGAGCGAAACCAGTTCGCCAGCCATGTCCGCCGGGTGGAAAAGCGCAGTTTTGATCCCTCCGAACGGGCCTCCATGGTGGTGGGGGAGGACCAGCCGGTCGTGGGTATCTGGGTGGAAACTCCCAACACACGCACTGGCGTACCGCCCAGCGTGGAAATCCAGGTGAGTGAAAAGGTGGCTGCCGCTGTGTTGGCGCGGGCGGCGGGGGCCAAAAACCCCGTCCCGGAGTGGCTCCCCGAGGCTTTCGGGCGGGCGACCAGTTTTCAGGCCGCGGGGCCCAATGGCCGGTCTTACCTGGCCGAAATCCGTCGCAATGCGCAGCTGTACACAAGGAGCCAGCAAGAGCCTCCCTGGAACGCCAAACAGGAAGGCTTGCAGACCCAATCGGCTCAGGCCGCTTTTGTCTATTGGGTCACCTACGGGCCCAAGGCCGGGAAAATGGCGGATTTGGCCAAGCAATTTGTGCCCGAGGAAAACCAGGAGCGGGTGGAATTTCCCCAAGCCCTGCAAAGGGCCCAATTGTCCGGGGATCAAACCTTGGGAAGCTGGCGGGATTGGGTGGCTATATGGCGATGACGGGGGAATAGGTTGTAACCTATTATTTTCAATTGACTTGTGGCTGAAAATGGCCCGGCTGGGCCTTTTAGCGGTCCGGCCTCCTCGCCGCCTGATGAAAACCGTTCAAAACGCCGAGAAAAGACGGATGGCGGGGTGATCTACCTTGCCCGGAGAGCCTGTTTTTCGATAGTTTGGATGTTTTCCCGCTCCGTGGAGGATTTATCCTCCCGGCCATGGTGCCCGCCTCAGGTGGCGTGAGCAGTGGCCAGTTGAGCTAGGGGATGATGAAAGGGGCCTTTGCGCCATGTCTCTCGGTATTCTCGCCCTGAAAGTGGGCATGACCCAGGTTTTTGATGAAAAAGGGACCGCCCACCCCGTCACCGTGCTGCAAGCCGGTCCCTGCCCTGTGTTGCAGGTGAAGACTGTGGAGAAGGACGGCTACAACGCGGTTCAGGTGGGTTTCCTCGACAAATCGCGCAAGCGCTCCACTCGGGCTGAGCGTGGCCACGTGGCCGCCGACCTGTCCTCCAAGCGTCGCGAGCGGATCAAGCAGGGCGGCACCGCCGACACCCTGTCCGCCAAAGCCGATTGCGAGCCGCAAAAGCATATCCGCGAGTTCCGCCTGACGGAGGCCGCCTCGGTGGCCGTGGGCGCCAAGCTGACCGTGGGCGAGGTGTTCAAGGAAGGCCAGAAGGTCGATGTGATCGGCACGACCAAGGGCCGCGGCTACTCGGGTACCATGAAGCGCTGGAACT
>Ga0222712_10002712_pt1 | contig 19914 bp, 10 predicted proteins | sample C33_657DmetaG_FD_165043 | JGI IMG/M metagenome (GOLD analysis project Ga0222712, IMG submission 165043) | Estuarine water microbial communities from San Francisco Bay, California, United States - C33_657D | ecosystem: Environmental > Aquatic > Marine > Unclassified | place: USA: California... | reverse complement strand
CACCACAATATTTTTCTTAGAAAGCAACTCGTCATTTTGAATAGCAAATTCAACAATTTGCAAAAAGTCTTTTTCTGTTAACGGGTTTAAAATATAAACCTGACAACGTGAAAGCAAAGGACGAATAACTTCAAAGGATGGATTCTCGGTTGTTGCACCAATTAAAATAATAATGCCTTGCTCTACTGCACCTAAGAGCGAATCTTGCTGTGATTTATTAAAGCGATGAATTTCATCGATGAATAAAACAGATTTTCCATTTTGCTTTGCCTTCTCAATTACCTCGCGCACATCTTTAACACCTGCATTAATTGCACTTAATGTAAACATCGGCAATCCAATTTCAGCAGCAATAATATTTGCTAAAGATGTTTTACCAATTCCAGGCTCGCCCCAAAAAATAATCGAGGGCATGGCCTTACTTTCAATAAACTTTCTGATAACTCCATTTTCACCAGTGAGGTGATGTTGACCAACAATATCATTTAAAGATTTAGGTCGTAGTCGTTCTGCTAATGGAATATGATTCATGTTGTTTTATTCCGTTACTGACAACACCGTAATTTCAATACGATTATTTACCTGATGATCTTCTTCGATACACAACAAACCACCCTTACATTGATTAAGAATTTTTTCAGACCCATGTCCTTTAAACTCCATCTGCGATGCATTCACACCCGCTTTTATTAAACTCTGCTTTACTAATTGTGCACGTTGATTAGTAAGCATTCTATTTTCTCCCTCACCACCACGCACATCAGTATAAGATCCTATTTCAACTTTCACTCCTGGATTGTCCTTTAAAATCGCAGCAAGCAATTGTAACGGCTCCTCTGATGAAGGAAGAAGATTAGTTGTTTTCTTATTGAATGAAATACCGTACCAGATAAATGGCTTATTAATTTCAATTTGTTTCAAATCGAATTTCACATCAATTGTGTCAGATTGTTTTGCACCATGTGTATCAATCGTATATTTTTTCTGATAGTGGAACTGATCACGACATTTAATCTCGAATGAATGCTCTGGCTCAACCATAAATGTTAATCGACCACTAGCATCACAATTATACTTTTTATACGGCTTTCCGTCTTTAAATATTGCAATCGAAGTGTTTTCAATTCCATCGTGCGATAACTGATCAAACGTTTGAATGCGAACAACAATTTGTGGCGGAGTTCTTTTAAACTCATAAATTTTATCAAAGCCATCTCCACGACTAGTAGAAAACAATCCGTTATAACCAGTACTATCGCAGATATATCCGAAATCATCTTGAGAGGAGTTTACAGGATAACCAATGTTATAAGGAGTTGTCCATGCACCATTGATAAAATTAGATTCGTAAATATCTAAGCCTCCTAAACCAAAATTACCATCTGACGAAAAATAAATTGTAGAGTCATTAAAAATGAAAGGGAACATTTCGTTACCTGAAGAGTTGATGACATTACCTAAATTTTCAGGAGCACTCCATACATTATTAACCTTTGTTGTTTTATAAATATCAGTTCCTCCATAACCCCAAGGGAGATTAGCAATAAAATACATTATATCACCTTTTGAATTTAATGTAGGATGTCCTACAGAATATTCATCATTACCCAACTTTAACGAACCAACAATCGTTGCTGATGTGTTTTCAATATTAGCTTCAAATATTTTTAAGACATTAAAACTCTTCTTATTTTTTTCAATCTTATTACTGATGTAGTTGTTCCTTGTAAAATAAAGCTTTCCAGATTCTTTATCAAACGCCAGTGGTCCTTCATTAAATTTCCCATTCACGTCACCACCAAGAGGTACTGCCTCCATCCAATTTCCATTGCTTGATTTCTCGCCATAAAACAAATCGAAGTATTGATTTCCCGAAATATCAGATTTCAAATTCGACATTCCTTTATGGTGCATATCGGAGACAAATAAAATTCCATTCTTATAATACGTTGGACTAAACACATTAACGCCTTCATTACAATAACGAATTGGCTTAACATCATAAAGCAAAGTATCAAAATATAATAAGAAGGAGCTATCACAAACAGCTAATAGATTTTTAATCTTATTATCAGAAACATTTACTGTTGAATAAACCTCTAAATATTTCTTTGCTTCCTGGTATTTCCCATTTTTAACAAGCGCATCACCTAAGCGATAATTCCATTCTACCTTAGGATTGGGATAGGTAAATAGTTTTTTATACCAGAATTCTGTTTTAATTGCATTACCCATGTTGTAATAGCAATCTGCCAAATTGATTGCAGCCTCACGTTCAAATCGCTTAGATAAAACAAATTCATAATCTTCCACTGCAGGAGCATAAGCTGCTAACGCATAATTTTCGTTGGCAGTACGAAGACGAATATTCACGCAACCGCTAAACAGCACCAGCACCAAGAGATATGTAAAGCTCTTATTTTTCATATTAAAAATAGCGTGGTGATTTAATTTTTAAAACTGGATATCCAAAATCATAACCAAGCATCAATTCATGTGAGCCAGAATTATAATTACTAATACCACCAAGAGTAATATCATACGAATAACCCACTCTGAACTTTCTATTTATCTGATATTCGAACAATGCAACGATCGCTTCTTTTGATCGATATGAGGCACCCACCCAAAATATTTCATTGAATAATACATTCACATTTAAATCATATTGCATTTGAGAATCCCCTTCTTTCTTTAATAAAAAGGAAGGTTTAATCTTAATGTCGCCCTCTGTTTCAATAACACCTCCAACAGTCATGTACATTCGTCGCCCTAAATGATGTATTTGTTTTGTTTCCTCTTCGCGATTTTCAGATGGTTTGTAATTAACAAGATATGGAACTGAAAGGCCTGCGTAGAATAATGGACGATAGAAATAAGCTCCAAATCCTGCATTCGGTAAAAACGAAGTAAACGTGTTATAGTCAAAAATTTTATCGCCCGGATCCCAATACGTTAATTCAACAACGTTAGAATTAAAATTGGTAGCTCCCAATTGCAATCCGACACTTAACTTACTTACATCTCCTAATGGTAAATGATAGGCTGTTGAAACATAAACATCCGTTTGATTTGTTTTTCCAATTCTGTCTTTCTGAATAAAGGCACCCATTCCCAATTTTTTCTTAGGCAACATTCCATGTACACTTCCTGAATAAGTAACTGGTGCACCTTCAAACCCAACCCATTGCTTACGATACATCATTGTAGTACTCACGAACTCTTTACTTCCAGCATATGCAGGATTAAGCACCAGTCCGTTAAACATATAATGACTAACCAACGGCGTTTGCTGCGCCATTAAGTATGACGAGCAACATAAAAAGACAGCTATTAGTATCCGTTTCATCGTCTTAAATCAATATATGTTTTATAAAACTTATTGATGGATCTTAATTTCAACACGGCGAAGTAAGTTCCATCTGATAACATATTTCCATTATTATCTCTACCATCCCAAGTATTAAAATAGTTTTCCGTATTGTAAACTACTAAGCCCCATCGATTGAAAATGGTAATTTCATTATCGAGAAAATCTTGTATTCCTTTTATCTCGAAGAAATCATTGTAACCATCATTGTTAGGAGTAAATGCATTGGGCAACAATACAGGATCGAGGCAATCGATTGAATCACGAACAAAAACTTTTACAGCACCAGTATCACGGCAAGTCCCATTCACCACTATCCAATTGAAAATATTAACTCCATAATTTAAATTAGAAACTAATGTAAATGGATCAGCTGTATCAGCAATAATTGCAGACGAAGAATCACTCCAATAACCATATCCAAATTGAGGTCGAGTACCATTTAAATTAATTTGATTTCCGCAAAGTGTTATATCGCTTCCTGCCTGTGCAATAATTTCAGAAGAAACATTGACCAACACCATATCGGAGTCAGAACATACACCATCAGATACAATCCAAAGAAGTTGATAATCACCAAAAACAAGATTAGAAATCAAAGAAGTATTGCTAGTTGAATCAGCAAAAGAAACTGCAGAAGGTCCAGATGATAAAACCCAACCACCAATTCCATATAGCGGAAGATCTGAATTTAAATTAGCCTGTATTTGACCACATACATTGAAATCAGTTCCTGCATTTGCTAATAGTTGCGGAGGTTGTGTTATAATAAATGTAGAATCTTTTGTACATCCATTATCGTCAGTTAAATAAACGGTATAAGTTCCAGCTTGCAAGGATGAAATGTTTTGTGCAACAGCGCCGTTACTCCAAACAAAATTATAAGGGGAAGTACCTCCTGCTACATTTAAAATAATAGATCCATCATCACTTCTGTAACATGAAAGATTATAAGGAGAATTCAATGCAGGTGTAAATCCATTTACAACAATTGGTTGCGGTTTTTCAATAGTAACCGTCCTAATGGCGATGCAATTTAGTGCATCCGTCACCGTTAGCGTGTAATTACCTCCTGTTAAATTAAGAACATTTGATGTAGTATCAGGAAGATTACTCCATGCAAATTGATAAGGCTGTGTCCCACCCGAAACAGTAATATTTATAAATCCATCATTTACATTAGGGCAAGTTACATTCCCAGAATCGACTGCCGCGATTACTGGTCCATTGATATTACTTACATTTACTATTATTGATGAAGAACATCCACTACCATCGACAGCAACCAATGTATAACTACCTGCTCCAACATTCGACAAGGTATCGTTATTGCTTGCATTCGACCAATAATAATTAAAGTTCCCTGTGCCACCTTGAGCATTTACTACAGCTGATCCATTATTGCTTCCACAACTTGCGTTTTGTACAGCTAATAAATTTACTTGAATCTGATTTGGTTGATAAACAGTATATGATTGGCTTGAAGTGCAACCGACATCATCAGTAACAATTAAAGAATAAGCTCCAGCAGGAATATTACTTAGATCTTCTGTATTCTGACCAATACCAACCCATTGATAAAAATAAGGTGCTACTCCGCCATTAACTGCTACATTGATACTTCCATTACTTAATCCATTGCAATTTACAGAATCTACCTGCAAAAGAGAGATAGTTGGACTACCCGAATTTAAAACTGAATCAACAAACATGGCAGTACATCCATAAATATCAGTTACTGTTACAGTATATGTCCCTGTATTTAATCCAGCAATAGTTGATGACGTCTGACCAGTATCCCATAAATAACTATAAGGCTGTGTTCCGCCTGAAGGAATAACAGTAATATCACCATTGCTAATATTACATTTCGGATTATTGACAAACGACAATAATTGAAAAGGATCTGGTTGCGTGATTGTATCGATGTAAATACTTATACAACCATTATTATCTGTAACAGTTAGTATGTATTGCCCAGCAGGCTGATTTGTTAAGTTTAAAGTTGTTGCGCCAGTTGACCACTCATACGTATAGGGTGGCTCACCTTGATCAATGCTCAAATAGATACTTCCGTTTGATTGATTGTGGCAACTGACATTAATAATTGAATCACGAATAATATTTGTAGAACTTATATTATTCACCGCAAAAGTCTGTTGTGCATTACAATTATTCCCATCTGAAACAATCACAGAATAAACCCCAGCATACAAGTTTTGAATTGTATCGTTGGTTAATCCGTTAGACCAATTATAAGAATAAGGACCTACACCACCCGCAACAACTATCATAATTTCACCATTGTTATTACCACATCCAGCATTATCAATCATTGCACTAATAACAATTGAATCGGGCTGACTCACTACAAAATTCTTTCTGACTGTACAGCCAAAATTATCAGTAACAGTTACTGAATAAGCATCAGCAATGACATTGACTATGTCTTCAGTAGTTTCATTGTTATTCCATAAATAGCTATAAGGACCTACTCCACCTTGAATTGTAATATCAATAATACCTGTAGCACTGTTAAAACATATTGCATCTGTAACCTGTGATTGAGAAACTATTGGAGCAGGAATATTATTTACCAATTGACTTGCTACACTAGTACAACCAAGGATATCCGTTACCGTTAGCGTATAATTGCCGTTTATCAAGCCTGTAATTAACGAATTAGATGATCCATTAGACCAACTATATGTATAAAGCCCATTACCTCCTGCAACCGATGCATTAATAGAACCATCAGATTGAGAACAATGCGCATCATTCGCTAAAAATGATATGACAATTGGATTCGGTTCAATTAAAGTATATGACGTTTGTGACGAACAACCTGTGATATCTGTAACAGTTAAAATATAATTCCCCGCAATAAGATTCGTATTTGAATAAGCAGAACCTCCATTTGACCATTGCAATTGATAAGGACCTAAACCACCTTGAACAGTTACCGTAAGTTGTCCGTTAGCAGAACCATTACAAATAGGATTAATTTGCGTTACAAGATTTACAGAAGCTTGTCCAGAATTAAAAATATTCACTGAGTCGACAACAACACAATTATTTGCATCAGTTATAATAACTGAATAATTACCTAACGACTGATTAGAAATTGTATTTCCATTTACCCCATTACTCCATAAATAAGTATAACCACCTACACCTCCACTCGCAGTAACTGTTGCTGAACCATTCGATAAATTACAATTTGCATTGGTAACATTAAACGAAGCAGTAATTGCTGTTGGTTGTAAAACAGTATAGGAACCACTAGCACTACATCCGTTAACATCTGAAACAGTTACCGTATAATTACCAGCTACAATATTAAAGTTATCTTGTGATGTATTTCCATTATTCCATTGATACGTAAAAGGACCTGTACCATTCGAAATAGAAATTTGAATTGATCCAATTGGCTGATTATAACATGTGGCGTTAATGATAGTATCAAGTAATATAGCAGGACCAGGAATATCAGCTACTACAAAAGCACTTTGCTTAGCACATAATGATGCGTCAATTATTGTCACTGTATAAGTTCCAGCAATTAAATTATTAATTGAACTATTTGTTCCACCGCTACTCCAGTTGTACGAATATGGAGCAGTACCTCCTGAAACGTTCAAGCTTATCGAACCAGAGCTTTGTCCGCAATTTGCATGAACTATTGTAGCTTGTATTGCTATAGAATCGTTTTGACTGATAGTAAATTGTTGACCAGCAATACATCCATTTGCATCTGTAATAGTAATAGTATAATCACCAGCTCCAATGTTTGAAATATCCTGCGTGGTTGCACCATTAGACCATAAGTAAGTATATGGACTAACTCCTGCTGTAACTAAAACATCTAATGCACCATTATTACCCGCATAACAAGTAACATTGGTTTGGTTAGAAAGCGTTAATACGGGACCGTTAGTATTTTGTACAATTACATTTCTACGACGCGAGCAACCGTTTGCATCGGTAACTGTCACAGAATAAGTTCCTGCTGATACATTTAATACTTGATTAGCAATTGAACCATTGCTCCATAAATAAGAGTAAGGACTAACTCCACCCACAGGCGTAACCTGAGCCGAACCATTTGCCTGACCACAAGTTGAATTCACAACTGTATAATTCGCTAACGATAAAAAGGCTGGTTGTGAAATGAAAAACGACTTAGTGCCAGTACATCCATTTGCATCAGTAACTGTAACACTGTATGTACCATTTGTTAAATTTGAAATGTTTTGTGATGTAGCTCCATTTGACCATAAAAAATTAAATGGCAATGTACCACTATTAATACTGATAGTTATCGCACCAGTGCTATCACCACTACAGAGAACATTGGTTAAGGTGTTTTGAACTACTACTGGCGATGGCTGTGATAACACTGTAGAATTTTGAACCAACGTACAAGCATGTAAATCTGTAATTGTAACAGTATAGATTCCGGCAGCAAGGTTATTAATTGTTGAAGATGTACTACCTCCATTCCATACATATGAATAACCAGGTGTTCCGCCGGAAGGAGTTACTGATAATGAACCATTGTTCTGATTACAAGTAGAAGGTATTGAAGTAAATGACGCTGTAATTGCAGAAGGTTGATTAACTACATAACTTCCAGAAGTAGAACAATTGTTAGCATCAGTAATAGTCACTGTATAATTTCCTGCCGTCAGTCCATTTATATCTTGTGTTGATTGACCACTACTCCATGCATAATTTAAAAGCACGGCACCTCCACTGACTGAAATATTAATCGAGCCATTACTACCTGAATTACATAATGGATCTGTAATTACATTAGAAGTTATTGTTGGACCTGCTTGATTTGTTAACGATACATTTCGTACTGCAGTACACCCATTAGCATCAGTTACCGTGACCGTATAACTACCTGCTAGCACATTAGATATTGTAGAAGTTGTTTGACCATTACTCCACAAATAAGAAAGCTGACCAGTACCACCCGAAGCAGAAACACTTGCACTTCCATTTGCTAAACCACATGTTGTGTTTGTAGAATTTATCAATGCAACGATTGCTGCAGGTTCCGCAACGGTATAAGTAAAAGAATTACTACATCCTAAATTATCTGTTACAGTGATAGTATACGATCCAGCCGCTAAGTTGGCTAAATCTTCTGTGGTTGCACCATTGCTCCACAAGTAAGTGTAGACACCGCTTCCACCTGTAAAAGAATGATTAATTGCACCAATCGTTCCTCCGTTACAGTTATTATCTATCACAACCCATGTTGCACGTTGAATGGAAGAATTTTGATTAACACCATACGTACGGTTTATCGTACAACCGAGGATATCCGTTACCGTTACATTGTATGTGCCCGATGATAAATTAGTAATTGGATTAGATATTGATGAGTTATTCCACAAATATGAATACGGACTTGTACCACCAGTTACTGTTAACTGAATACTGCCGGTATTCCCATTAAAACAATTAACATCGATAATACTTGGTGTTATATTTAGTTGAAGAGGACTTTGAACCGTTTGAGTATAGAAAGCTGTACATCCGCTTTGATCGGTTATTGTTACTGAATAGCTACCTGCAGGCAAATTACTAATACCTGATGCAGTACTACCATTACTCCACAAGTAGGCATAAGGCGGGTTTCCTCCGCTTGCCGAACTAGCAATTGAACCATCAGTAAACCCAAAGCATGTTACATCAATTACAGTAAAATTTGCAGATGGAGATCCTGCACCTAGGACTGCACCACTCCATAATGAAGTACACCCATAATTATCTGTAACTGTTAACGAGTAATTTCCTGAACTCAAATTACTGATAGAAGTTGTTGTATTACTATTACTCCAACTATAGGTATAAGGAGCAGCACCACCAGAAACAGCTGCTGTTATTGAACCCGCATTAGCTACACATCCAGCATCAACTATTGTAGCGTTAATCGAAATGGCGGATTGCTGAGTTATAGTATACAATGCAGAAGCGATACAGTTGTTAGCATCAGTGACTGTTATAGTATAATCTCCAGCAATTAATCCACTAATATTTTGAGTTGTTGCAGCATTTGACCAGAGATAGGTATATGGTGCTAAACCACCACTTGTAGAAATACTAATTGAACCTGTTGCAGCTCCGAAACAATTTACATTAGCTTGTAACTGTAACGTTACTGCAGGACCGTTAGCATTACTGATAACAAAACTTCTTCTACGAGTACAACCATTATTGTCGGTAACAGTAACCGAATAATTGCCTGCTGCAACATTTAATATTTGATTAGTACTATTACCATTACTCCATAAATAAGTATATGGACTTACCCCACCAGCAGGGATTACTTGTGCAGAACCATTTGCTTGTCCGCATGTAGCGTTTACACTACTAAAATTTGCAAGCGATAAAAATGTTGGCTGAGTAACAGTAAATGATTTTACATTCGTACATCCGTTGGCATCTGTTACAGTAACGGTATATGTTCCGCTTTTTATATTGGAAATATTTTGTGTAGTAGCGCCATTCGACCAAACAAATGTAAATGGAGTTGTTCCATTGTTGACAGCAATTGTAATGGACCCTGTACTATCTCCATTACACAGAACATTTGTTAAAGAAGATTGAACAACCACCGGAGGTAAAGTTGCGTTGACAGTTGCAGTACGAATTATGGAACATCCATTCGCATCGGTTATGGTTACTGTATAATTTCCAGCTGCTACATTACTGACAGAAGAAGAAATGCTTGCGTTATTCCATAAGTATGTCAATGCTCCTGTACCACCACTGGCAGCAGTTGTTGCTGATCCATTATTTAAATTACATGTTGTAGCAGTAGTGCTTACATTAGCAATTAGCGCAGATGGCTGGTTAATAGTATAAGAATTACTTATTACGCAACTATTCGCATCGGTAATTGTAACTGTATAGGTTCCCGCAGATAAACCTGTAACATCTTGACTTGTCTGACCATTACTCCAGCTATAAACAAAAGGACTAGCACCTCCTGATATCGTAATATCAATTGAACCATTACTACCACCATTACAAGAAGGGTTGGTTGTAATTCCTGAAGTTATTGATGGACCATTTTGATTAACTAACGAAGAAGACTGAACCGCTGTACATCCATTAGCATCGGTAACAGTAAGTGTATAAACTCCTGCTGCCACATTACTGATTAACGAAGCCGTTGAAGCATTACTCCATAAATAATTATATCCTGAAGTTCCACCACTAACGGCTGCGGATATACTTCCATTCGCTGCTCCACAAGCTGGATTAACACTACTTAAGGATGCAATCAATAAGCTAGGTTGAGTAATTGTATAACTCGATGATGCAGAACAATTATTCGCATCGGTTACAGTAACCGTATATGAACCTGCAGAAAGCCCATTAATATCTTGAGTTGTACTTCCATTCGACCATGAATATAAATAAGAAGGAGTTCCACCTGTTATACTTAAGTCGATACCACCATCGGATCCACCATTACATTGCACAGCATTAATCACATCAGATAAAACCAATTGGCTAGGCTGATTAACTGTATATGTTTCAGCAGTTGTACAACCATTTCCATCTGTGGCAACAACCGAATAATTTCCAGCAATGATACTCTGCAACAATGAATCAGCAGAAGCATTATTCCATAAGTAAGTATAATTACCAACTCCACCAATTGAAGTGATATTAATTTGACCGTTATTTAAACCAAAGCATGTGACATTACTAACGGCACTATTGATGGAAATTACTGAAGGCTCATTAACTGTAAATATTTGCGATACTTCACAACCTAAATTATCTTTTACAACGAGCGAATAATTATTAGCAGCAACTCCAACCAAATCTTGAGAAACAATTGAATTGTCCCAGGTAAAACTATAAACACCACTACCCCCATTCGCATTAGCTTGAATTGAACCATCCGACAATCCATTACAAGTCACATCTGAAACAACCCCTGTAATTACTATTGCTGGACTTTGTGTAATCTCTATAGTCGTATCCTTCGTACATCCATTGGCATCAGTGATCGTTACAAAATAAATACCTGCAACAACACCAATTAAATCTTCATTAATTGAAGCATCACTCCATAAATAATTTAAAGTTCCTGTACCACCATTTGATGATAGATTTATTGAACCATCATTATTACCAAAACAATTAATCGAATTAACCGTCGCGCTGATTGATATTGGAGATGGCTGATTCACATTGAAGCTAGATGAATTTGTACATCCGCTAAAATCAGAAACAGTTAAAGTATAAGCACCCGCGCTAATCGAATTTAAATCTTGTGTCAAAGCTCCATTACTCCATGAGTAGAAATATGAACCTGATCCACCCGATACACTAACATCTATATTACCATCCGATCCTCCAGAACAAAGTATGTCGGTAACATTTCCAATAATATTTATTGCTGTTGGTTGTCCAATAGCAATTACTTCAAATTCATTACAGCCAAGTGAATCTGTAATTGAAACAGAATAACTGCCTGCGATTAAATTCGAAATAGAAGAGAGCGTTTCGCTATTACTCCATAAATAATTATAACTACCTGTTCCTCCTGATACACTCAAGGAAATTGAACCATCACTTCCTCCAAAGCAAGTTACAGATGTAACATTTGAAGATATTGTTATTGGCAAAGGTTCATTAACAACAAAGTTCAAATTCAAACTATCGCCAATAGCATCGAAGATGGTTACTGCGTAATTCCCTGCAACTAAGTTTGCAATATCTTCTGTTGTTTCGTTGTTAGACCATAAAAATGTAAAAGGTGCATTCGGCCCAGATACCGTTAGGTCAATTAAGCCATCAGTTCCACCATTACATGAAACATTCGTTACTGAATCTGTGGTAACGATATTACCCGCCTGATTTTTTGCAAATGCATAGCCATTAACACCAAAAAATAAAACTGAAAAAAAAGCAAAAAAATACTTGCAAATACTTTTTATTGTCATAGCCAATAGCTTCCTAACTCTAATACGATAACGGTTAAATTTAACTCTAGACGGAGATAACCCGTCCATACAAATTTAAAAAAATTAACCTAAGAAAATTACTGATTATAGAGAAAGTGTCAACAGCAGACTTGGGATAACTCCAATCAATAATGAAATTAACGCACTAAGTACAATTAATGCCCATTGGCCTTTATTCAAGACATGTCCTGCTCCTTCTTCATTATCTTGAAGAGAAACAAAAATCACTTTGAAATAATAATAAACCCCTATCAACGAAGACAATACAGCTATCAACGTCAACCACTGATAACCGGACTGCATTGCCCCTAGGAAAATATAGTACTTGGCAAAGAAGCCAGCCATTGGAGGAATACCCGCCATTGAGAATACTAAAGCGCTAATAAATACGATGATTCCTTTGTTATTTTTTGATAACCCTTTCAATGAATTAACAGATTCCTCGCCTGAAGCTGTCATTGCCTGCATCAATGCAAACATCCCCATACTTGCTATCGAATAGGAAGCTGTATAAAGGAAAATAGAACTTGCCGAAATTTTATTCATCGCAACAATCGCCATCAACATATATCCCGCATGAGCAATACTTGAATAAGCCATCATTCTCTTTAAACTCGTTTGATAAACTGCCAAAATATTACCTCCAATCATAGTTGAAGCAGCAATGATAGCCATCGTATTTGACCAAAACCCTGTAATTTCAACAAAGCAGGTACTGAACATGCGATAGAAAGCAGCAAATGCAGCTGTTTTAACTACAGTAGCCATAAACGCCGTTATCACGGTTGGTGCTCCCTCATAAACATCTGGAGCCCAAAAATGAAAAGGCGCAGCAGACACCTTAAATAACAAGCCAACCATTATTAGTAAAACGCCCGCATAAACAAACATTGGTGTATTACCTGCAGCTTGCGAAACGGAAATATAAGATGCGATTTTAGCAAGGTTAAATGTTGCAGTTGCTCCATAAATTAATGCAATTCCGAATAATAAAAATCCAGTTGCAAATGCTCCCATCAAGAAGTATTTCATCCCTGCTTCGTTAGAACGCAACTCTGATTTATTACTCGCAGCTAATACATAAAGACTAATCGATAATATTTCTAATCCTACAAAAAACATCGAAAGATCAGCAAAGGCTGTCATTATAATGGCGCCTGTTAAAACAAACAAAATCAATGCAGCATGCTCTGCCATATTAGATGACGATGAAAAATAATGCTTTGAAATAATCATCCATAGCAACGTCACCACAATCATCAACGAAGAAAATGCTAAGGAATAATTATTAAACAAAACCATATCATGATAATACGATAAGTTAGTATTCCATGATGAAATTGCAAATCCAAGTCCTGCAACTAAACCCGCTACGATAATTGGTAATAATATTTTCTTAAAACGAAGTGCATCGGCCATCATAGCCACCACACCTAATAGGGATATTATGATAAGTGTATTCATAATCAATTAATGTCTTTTACTTGTGCCAATAAATCTTCTAATGCTGGTCCTGCAACCTGAAGAATTGGTTTTGGATATATACCACCAGCGATGATCGCCAATGCAACAACTACTAATACTATTTTCTCTGTTTGATGCAAGCCAGTAAATTCTATACTACGTGCATGAGGCTCACCCAACATTATTTTCTGATAAGAGCGCAACATGTAAACAGCTCCTAAAATCACTGTTAATCCAGCAATCGCAGCCATCCATGCGTCATATTGATAAACGCCATTTAATAATAAAAACTCACCCACAAATCCATTGGTAAGTGGTAATGCAACCGAACCTAATAAAATAATTAAATATAGAATTGTAAACACTCGTGTATTATTTGCTAATCCACCTAGCTCATCTAAATTTCTTGTTTTCATTCTTCGGAAGATGATATCAGCAATGAAGAAGATACCAACTACATTCACACCATGCGAAAGCATTTGCGCCATTGCACCTTGCATTCCCTGAATCGTTAAAGAAAATATACCGGCAGCAATTAATCCAACGTGAGCAACAGAAGAATATGCAATTAAACGTTTGAAATCCTTTTGCACTAATGCCATCACTGACGCATATACAACACCAATGATTGATAATATCATTGCAGTGTTTCCCCATTGTGCTAATCCTTCTGGCAAGAATGGAATCATCCAACGAATCAAACCATATAATCCCATCTTCAACATAATACCTGATAACAACATCGTTCCTTGTGTAGGTGAGTCTGTATAGGTATCCGCTTGCCAGCTATGTAAAGGAAAGATTGGAATTTTAATCGCGAAAGCTAAAAAGAAGCACCAGAATAACCACGACTGATCAGCTGCAGTTAATGCTGTTGAATAAAGTACATTAATATCGAACGAATGTGTTCCAGGTGTTTGTAAGTAGACATAAATTAAACCAACCAACATCAACAACGAACCTGTTAAGGTATAGATAAAAAACTTTAATGTAATTCGTACGCGATCTTCGCCACCCCAGAATAAACAGATGAAATAAATCGGTATTAACGCTAACTCCCAGAAGATATAAAATAAGAATCCATCTAATGCTGCAAATACACCAATCAAGGCAAATTGCATGAATAGCATCAATGAATAAAAAGCAGTTGCGTTTTTATATTCAGTACGGAATGAACTTAAAATGATTAAAGGCATCAAGAAATTTGTTAAAGCAACTAACAATATACTGATACCATCTAATCCAAGCTTAAAGCTAATTCCTAAATCTTTTACCCACCAGTAATCAACAAGAAACTGGTACGACATATCCGACTTAAACAACGTAAGGGAATAAACTAATATTCCTAAGTTAACGAGTGATGTACCCAATGCAAACACTTTCACTTTTGCTTTATCTAAAAGCAAACAAGCTAATGAAGCAACGAGCGGTACGAAGAGTAATAGTAGTGTTATCATTCCGCTGTTTAAATTATCATTGTTAAAACTAAAATTGTAATAATACCAATCACCATTGCAAATACATACGCCCCGATGTGACCAGTTTGGATTTTTCTTAATTGTCCACTTACATTATTCAACGCAGTACCTGTTCCATTTACAGTTCCATCAATTAAACCTTGATCAATGTACTTATAAACGAAAGCTGCTAACTTATCAAGTGGATTTGTAATTAATGTAGTATACACTTCATCAACATAATATTTATTTGCTAATAATTTCGCGAAGCTATCTAACTCTTCACTGTCTTCTTCTGGCTTCACTTTCTTCGTTACGTAATAACTGTATGTTGCATACATAATAACTGCTAACAACACCACAGAAACTGACATTAACATAATTTCGAATGTATGACTCGCTTCTTCGTGTGATGATTTAAAGATAATTGGTGCTAAAAACTCATTCAAGAAGTGCGGTGCATGAAATAACTCTGGCATTCCAATAAATCCACCAACAGCAGATAATACCGCCAATACAATTAATGGTATTGTCATAGTTGCTGGCGACTCATGCAAATGACTTTTTTGATGTTCTGACCCTCTGAACTCACCATAGAATGTTAACCAATATAAACGGAACATATACACTGCCGTTAGTACAGATGTGATAGCTAGTATTACAAACATGATTGGTGAATACATCCAAACCTTTGCTAATATTTCATCTTTAGAAAAGAATCCTGCAAATGGAGGTAGACCAGCAATGGCTAATGTTCCAATCAAGAATGTTAAATGTGTAATTGGTAATGCTTTTTTCAAAGCTCCCATTCTTCGGATATCTTGCTCGCCGCTCATTGCGTGAATTACACTACCTGCACCAAGGAATAATAATGCTTTAAAGAATGCATGTGTAATAACATGGAACAAGGCAGTTTGATACGCACCTACTCCTAACGCAACAAACATATATCCTAACTGACTTACCGTAGAGTATGCCAATACTTTTTTAATATCGTTTTGCTTTAACCCGATGGTAGCAGCAAAGAAAGCTGTTGCAATTCCAACGAAAGCAACGATAGAAGATGCATCAGGACTTAATGCGTATAACACGTTCGATCTAACGACCATGTATATACCCGCTGTAACCATGGTAGCCGCGTGAATCAACGCTGATACAGGAGTAGGACCTGCCATCGCATCAGGCAACCACGTATATAAAGGAATTTGAGCACTCTTACCCATTGCTCCAACAAACAACAACAAACAAATTGCTGTTACCGCAGTATTATTTTGAGGTAAGTTGGATGCAGCACTGAACACCTCACTAAAATTCACACTTCCGAAAGTCATGTACATTAAAAACACACCAAGCAACAATCCTAAATCACCAATACGGTTCATGATGAATGCTTTTTTAGCAGCATTACTATACTCGATGTTTTTAAACCAGAATCCTATCAATAAATAAGAACATAATCCTACTCCCTCCCAACCAACAAACATTACGATGTAGTTAGATCCTAATACTAACAACAACATAAAGAACACGAACAAATTCAAGTACGAAAAGAATCGAGGATGATCTTGTTCATGGCTCATATATCCAATCGAGTACAAATGAATTAATGTACCTACTCCTGTCACCACCATTAACATAATAACAGATAAACGATCTATTAAAAATGAAAACGGAATAGATAAGTTTCCAGAACTTATCCAATCAAAAAGGACTACTCTTTCAGGAACTGATCCTTCTTGCGCAACCTCGCCGAATATGAGTGCAGAGATGATAAAGGAAATGAATACAGCTGCAGTAGCGATTCCACCACTCATTGCAACATTGAGTCTTTTATTTAAAACTCCCACTATTATAAATCCCAGTAGCGGAAGCAGAGGTATTAACCAGGCAAATTGAACCATCATTTGGAGTTCGTGTATTTAAATTTAATTATCCTTTTAGTTTATTTAATTCATCAATATCCACCGTGCGGATATTATTGTAGATCATTACAAGTATTGCTAATCCAACAGCCACTTCAGCAGCTGCAACAGCCATGATAAAGAATACCATCACTTGTCCTGATTCATCACCATGAAAGGTAGAGAATGCAGTTAATAACATATTCACGGCATTTAACATTAACTCAATGCACATGAAAATGATAATAGCGTTACGGCGAAACAACACGCCCATTACACCAATCGCGAATAAAATAGCAGCTAATGCTACGTAATAATTCAACGGTATATATTGTAGTATAGAATTCATCTTATTCAACAGATTTTTTTCCAAGTAATACTGCTCCAACCATTGCTGCTAATAACAAGATGGAGATTAATTCGAATGGTAATAAGTACTGACCGTATAATGCTTTCCCTAAGTTAGCAACGGTTCCAACATCCGTACGCGTTGAGTTTGCTGCTAATGTTTCTGCGCCCTTTGTAACACCTACCATCACTAGTAATAAGCATCCAGCGGCGACGGTAGCGGCACCTTTAAGTAAATTTGTTTTATGAGGCTCTAACTCTTTATTCATATTGATGAACATCAACGTAAATAAGAATAGAACCATAATTGCTCCTGCATAAACGATAATATGTACAGCAAATAAAAACTGAGCATTCAATAATAAATAATGTCCCCCAATCGTAAAAAAGCAAAATATCAAATACAATACGCTGTGAACTGGTTTACGAGACAATACAACCATCAGTGCGCTAAACACCGATAAAGTTGCAAGTACGAAGAATGGTAATGATGGATTCAAAATAATATTTTTTTTAGTAATTACTGATGGCGATGTGCATTTTGTCTTTTAGAAACATCGATACGATTAGCTGCTTCTGTTCCTTCTACTAATTTATCTTTTCCGAAAATAAAATTGGTACGAACCATATCAGAAGGCACCATTCTATCGGTTAAGAAAATTGCTTCCTTCGGACAAGCTTCTTCGCATAATCCACAATAGATACAACGAAGCATGTTGATTTCATATACTGCTGCATATTTTTCTTCGCGATATAAATGCTCCTCTCCTTTTTTACGTTCTGCGGCTGTCATTGTAATGGCTTCCGCCGGACAAGCTACTGCGCATAATCCGCAAGCAGTACAATTTTCACGACCTTGCTCATCTCTCTTCAACACATGCCAACCTCTGTAAACGGGAGCAACAGGACGAGTTTGCTCAGGATATTTCACCGTTGCTTTCTTGCGAAATAAATGTTTTATAGTAATAAGTAAACCGCTAAAAATCGCCGGCAGATAAATTTTCTCTGCAAAGGTCATCTCTTTATTTACTACGACTTTTGATCGATTGGTAAGTTGCATGATTGCTTTCTTATCTGATTATTAAAAATGTAATTGTCCGTTTTTGTAAAGCACATAAATACCTGTGCCTAGAATATTAAGAATTCCCAATGGAATCATTGTTCTCCATCCAAGGTGCATCAATTGATCATATCTAAATCTTGGGATCGTCCAACGAATCCACATGAAGAAGAAAATGAAGAAGAAAATTTTTCCGAAGAAAATTAATGTTCCAACTATCGATAACATATTTGGTGATAAACCTAACTGATCAATGAATGGAAAATTGTAACCACCGAAATATAAGGATGCAATAATTGCAGAACTGATAAACATGTTAATATACTCTGCAAATAAATAGAATCCTAGTTTCATCGAGCTATACTCTGTATGATACCCACCTACTAATTCTGTTTCACACTCTGGTAAATCGAAAGGTGTACGGTTACACTCTGCAAATGCACAAACAATAAATAAAATAACTCCTAACGGTTGCGTGAATACGTTCCAATGAATTCCGTGTTGCTGCTCTACCATTTCACGAACACTTAAGGTTCCTGTTGTCATGATTAATGCAATCACTGCCATACCCATTGCTAATTCGTAACTAATCATTTGTGACGAAGCACGAATAGCACCCATTAATGAGTACTTATTATTCGATGCCCATCCTCCAATCATAATTCCGTAAACACCAATTGACACAACACCAAACACGTATAGAATTCCAATATTAATATCAGTAATCTGCACAGGATAAAATGTACCGTTGATTTCTAATCCATGTCCCCAAGGAATAACAACGCCGGTCATACATGCGGTCATCATCATAATACAAGGACCAAGGATAAACAACAAACGATCTGCGTTAGAAGGAATAATTTCCTCTTTCATGAACATCTTTACTCCATCAGCTAATGGTTGTAACAATCCAAAAGGACCTGCTCTATCCGGCCCAACTCTGTCCTGTAAAAACGCTGCGATTTTGCGCTCTGCATAAGTTGAATAGGCTGCAATACCTAACGATACTGCGAACACTATAACAACGAGCACAAATTTTATTAATAAGAATTCCATATTCTGATTTTAATCGAGATAACTTAATTATTAATTATTGTGAGCACGCTCATCAATTGATTTTTGATTCGATACATCAATCTTTAATTGCTTCTTCACTTCATAGTGATTAGCAGAAATAACTGACTTGCGGTCAATATGACGAGGACCTTCAATTGTCCAATCTGATTTTTCTTTCTTTTCAAAACGACATTCGTTACAGATCCACTCCTCCACTTCTCCATGAACATCTTTACGAGCCGATACACGCAACACA
>Ga0222712_10002710_pt1 | contig 19933 bp, 14 predicted proteins | sample C33_657DmetaG_FD_165043 | JGI IMG/M metagenome (GOLD analysis project Ga0222712, IMG submission 165043) | Estuarine water microbial communities from San Francisco Bay, California, United States - C33_657D | ecosystem: Environmental > Aquatic > Marine > Unclassified | place: USA: California... | reverse complement strand
AGCAATACTAGAAGCAAAAAATGAGCAAGACTATGAAAATAAAAAATTCTTAGCTGCTTTGCAAGGTGTTAATATAGATTCTTCTTCGTCTGAAAATAAGTGGGAAGAGATAAAGGCTAGAGCTTTTAGCAATGGTGCTACATCAAATCCTAACGACATCCTTGCCTTGCAAGGTGCTGCAGCCAGAAGAGCTGGTTTTGGCATTGGACATGGCTTGGATTACGAGGTGGTAAGTGAATAATGGCTGAAGTAGCAAAAGGCATTATTGATATTGAGATTAACACAGGATCTGCTGCGTCCGAGCTCAGAGCTCTTCAAACACAGATAAATGCATTTAATCTTGCTCTTAATAAAAGTAATAAAGCACAGGGAGCTTTTGCAGCCGAATATTCCAAAGAACTACAGGGTGCAATAAATAAAACTGGTTTATTTACAGCAGAAACAGTTAGACTGTCAACTGCTGCTGCAACTTTAGATAAAACTTTGTCCAAGGGAAAAACATCTCTTGGGCAATTTTTTAGTGCAAAATTTAATAAAGATAGTGCAATTGCAGCAGAAACAATGGCACTTGCTGCAGAACGTGCAAAGAGACTTCAGACACAATTTATAGCAACTTCTGGTGCTGCAAATGGTTTTCAAGAAGCTATAGCGGTTAGACCACTTGCTGCATTTTCTTCTGAGGCTGCAGTTGCTGCTCAAAGAACTCAGCTTCTTTCTAATATGTTTAAGCAAGGAACAACCCAATTAATTAACTTTGGTAAGAATGTTCAATGGGCTGGTCGTCAGCTTATGGTTGGTTTTACAGTACCCCTAACTATCTTTGGATCTGTTGCTGGAAAAACTTTTATGGATCTTGAAAAACAAGCAGTTGCTTTTAAAAAGGTATATGGAGATATCTTTACAACTCCAGCAGAATTAGATAAAAACTTAGAAGCTGTAAAAGGTCTTGCTTCTGAATATACAAAATATGGAATTGCAGTAAAAGATACAATTGGTCTTGCAGCACAAGCTGCTGCTGCTGGTAGGCAAAATGCTGACTTAACAGACGCTGTTTCGCAAGCAACAAGACTTGCAACTCTTGGTCAAATGGATCAAAACGCAGCACTTGAAACTACTATATCTTTGCAGTCTGCATTTAGATTATCTGGAAAAGATCTTGCAGACACTATTAACTTTTTAAATATGGTCGAAAATCAAACCGTTGTATCTTTGCAAGATATTGCTGCAGCAATTCCTAGAGTAGCACCAGTTATCCAAGGTCTTGGTGGAGATGTAAAAGATCTTACAGTGTTCCTTGCAGCAATGCAAGAGGGTGGTGTAGATGCTGCTGAAGGTGCTAACGCACTAAAGTCTGGTCTTGCTTCTTTGATTAATCCAACAAAACAAGCTACAGAAATGTTAAATGGTATGGGAATTAATCTTGAAACAATAATTCAAGCAAATCGTGGAGACTTGATGGGTACTGTTATGGCTTTCTCTCAGGCTCTCTCCTCTCTTGATCAATTTTCAAGACAACAGGCACTTGAACAAGTATTTGGTAAATTCCAATATGCAAAACTTGGAGCACTTTTTGATAATATTTCTAGAAAAGGATCTCAGGCACAGCAAGTTATTGCCACTATGGGATATTCTACAGAACAACTTGGTGCAACTGCAGATAAAGAATTAAAAACAATTGAAGAATCTTTTGGTGTGCAATTGATAGGGGCAGTAGAAAGATTTAAATTAGCAATTGCCCCTATTGGTCAATTATTTGTTCAACTTGCAATTCCAGTTGTTAATTTTATTACAAAGATTGTTGATGGATTTAATAGTCTTTCAGAAGGTCAAAAGAAATTTATTGCAATTGCTACAGTAATTGTTGGCGTTGTAGTTCCAGCAGTAACGATGCTGGCTGGTTTATTTTTAAACCTTGTTGGAACTCTTGCAAAAATGACACAAGGCTTTGCCTTATTTGCTAAAGGTTTTATTACTGGTGGACCCGTTGGTGCTTTTAGAGCACTAAGTCAAAGTTCTAAATATTTAAGTCTTGCTGAAATTGATGCAGCAATGGCTGCTCAGCAACTTTCTGATGCAAATGGAATATTGAACAAAACTCTTGTTGATCAAGCAATTCAGGGAAATGCTGCTGCTGCTGCAATCAATAATTTAACAAGAGCATATGGTGCAATGATTGCAACCCAGCGTGGTGCAGGATCTTTGCCAGGATTTGGAGTTGCTAGTGCTGCAGGTTCTGCTGCAAAAGAAGGAAAAACTAGTGCGCTTACAGTAAGGGGCTTGAGAAGAAATTCTGGTGGCGGAGTTCCTGGTGTAGGTAATACAGATACAGTTCCAGCAATGCTAACTCCTGGTGAGTTTGTTATTAATAAAGAAGCGACTAGACAAAATCTTGGATTATTAAAAGCTATTAATGATGGAAATATTAGTGGATACAATAAAGGTGGAAAAATTCCAGGAGTTCAATATTTTGCAACAAATGAAGAACAAAGAATAGTCCAGTCCATTAAAGAACTCAATAATATTTCTGGTGGCTTTAGAGAATTAAATTCACAAATTGGAAACTCTATTCCTTTAAGAACTGCACCTTTAATGACTTCTGCACAATTTTCATCAGTTATATTAAACTCACCGTCTCTTGATGATATGATTACAAGATTAGGTCTTTCAATATTTGGAATACCAGACACTATGAACAGAGCCATGGCAGCTTCTGGTGGTGGGATAAAAGTTTTAGAACTATTAGAATTTTTAAACGATGGTGGTCCAGATGTTTTTGAAACATTAAATGATGCACTAGAACAAACTGGATCAGATAAAAAAATAGATACCAAAAAAATGCATCAACAAATAATACAAAAGCTTGAAGAGGTTCAACTTAAAAATCCAGGAGCACTTATAAAAGATTCCCCATCTTTAAAAAATGGAATATCCTATCTTGGTCTTAATGAGCTTGTTGATGAAATAATTGACCCAAGTGATAAAAAAACTTTAGAATCTTTAAGACAAAACAATCAATCTTCTGGAAGATTAAATGCTAAAAGAGGAGCAAAAAAACTTGAATCAGATGCAAGAATTGCAAGGGTTCTTAGAGAATACCTTTCTGCAAATGGTTTAATTGATGATGAAACAGAGATAAAGACAAGAAGAATTCCTGGAAAGGGAGCAAAGTCAAAGCCAACAGTTGAAATTTATGATGATAAAGGAAATGTATATCATAGATTCCAGTATGGGGCAACAATGTCTAATGCAGAAAAAGGAGTTCCTTATACTGGACTAAGACTTTCACAAACATTTGAAAGAATAACAAAATCTTTAAAGATAAAAGGATCTAAATTTTCTGGTGCTACTTTATCTAGGGCACACTTTGCATCTGGTGGAACTGTACCAGGTTTTGGAAGTTCTGACACAGTTCCAGCTATGCTTACTCCAGGAGAATTTGTTGTAAATAAAAAAGCAGCAAGTCAAAATCAAGGAATCCTTGAAATGATGAATGGTGGACAGGTTAAAGGATATGCACTTGGAGGAATTGTTACAGGTGCTGGAACCGCAGCTCAAATGGGTGGTCTTGCAACTGGAAACATGCCAGTAATGATTGCTGGAACAGTTCTACAAATGCTAGGACCAGCTATTGGAAGACTTCAAGGAAGCCTTAAAGAAGGAGCAAAGTTAGGTCCATCCCTGAAAAATATGCTACCAACTGTTAGTAGATTTGCTCTTGGAATGACCTCTATGGCTGGAGGACTTGCTCTTGCAGGATTTGCAATTTATAAATTAAATAAGCAAATAAATAATGCAGAAAAATCTGGTGCAGAATTTACAAATGCAATGTATGGAACTTCAAAAACAATTGAAGGAATTGCTCAACAGTTTGGAACTCAGACAAATGCTCAGGCAGCAAGAATTGCTGCAGTTGAAAGAATTGGTGGACAAGAAATTGGACAAGAAGCACAGGCACAATCTGCACAATTTGTTCAATCAGAAGCTGGTCAACAAATGCTCAAAGATGTTGGAACTGTTAAAGCTGGTGGAGGAAATGCTGTAGAAGCCTTAAGAAATCAGCTATCAGCTGCCATAATTTCTGGTGCTATTGGAACAGAAGAAGCAAGGGCTATTGCCGTTGAAGTTGGAACAGCGTTAGGAGACCAGTCTATAGCCGTAGGAGTTTCTGGAGAACTGACAAAACTAATGGGTCCAGATGGCGGTGACTTATTAAAGAATCTTTCATCTATTACTGCTGAAATTAGTCCTAAGATAGACGCTACAAAACTTGCCTCTGATGCAACATCTGCTTATGAAAAAATGAATGTTGGTGCAAGATTTGTTCAAGCATTCCAAGGTGGAGAATCAGAATTTATAAAAAATTACAAGCTTAATGAAATAAGTGCAGCCAACTCTGCAGCATTTGCAAAAGAGGCACAAGCGAGAGAACTTCTTAATTTAGCCTATCAAGAAGGAACTATAACATTAAAAGAATATCAAAAACAGTCTTCTGCAATTACTCAGTCTTCTGAAGCTAATCAAAATCTAGCAGCTACTGCTCTTGGATTCCAAGATAGATCTGCAATGATAGCTGCTGCACAGGGAACTGTTGTTACTGGAGGAAGAGGCGGAGGGGCTGTTATTAGAACAGACCAGCAAAAACAAGCACAGGCATCTCTTGGAGCAGAGAAAAAAGAACTAGAAGACTTCCTGCTAACCATACCTGGTCAAACAGAAGACACTGTGGCAAAAATTTCAGAAAACATTGGAAAGCTTGGACAAGGAGCTTTTGGAGATATTCTTTCTGGAAGATTAAATCTTGCAGATGTAAATATTTTAGTAAAACTTAAAGATGGTGGATTGAATGAAAAGGAAATTGAAGGTGTAAATGATAAACTACAGGCACTTAAACTAATTCCAGATATTGATAAATTAATTAATGTTAAAACCACAAGTCAGGAACAGATAACAGACATCTATGACTCATTTGTTAAATTCCAAGAAATGCCAGACAAAGAACTTAATATTTACGCAAAGGATAACTTTAGTAGCGTAATTCAACAAGCAGGTGTAACATATGATCAGTTTGCAGCTTTACCAGATCTTGAAAAAAGACTTGTACTTGCAAAAATGGATATTGTGGTAAAAGTAAGAGCAGACTTTGAAATGCAACAAGGAATTTTAGACAGCCACTCTAGAAACGCATTTGGTGAAGAAATTGGGGGTCTAATGCAGTCAATTACCAATTCATTTACTGCAGGTGCAGGAGCTGGAGCTGGAGCTGGAGCTGGAGCAGGTTCTGGTGGTGGCGGCGGAAAGGATGCTAAAAAAGAACTTGAAGACTTATTAAAAATGCTTATGGAAAGATTTAGACTTCAAGAAATGCTTATTGATAAAGAAGCAGAAGGATTTAACAATAGAGTTAAGCAATTAAATAGAGAAATTGAATTAGAAGAAAGACAGGTATCTTTAAGACAAAAAGCACTTGAGCAACTTTCTAAAAAAGAAGAAGAAGTTAATGAGGCTTATAATTTAAGAGTAGAAGCACTTGACAAGGTTTCAGAATCTAATTCAAGAATATCTGAACAGCAAAGATCTGCAACCAGCCTAGCCTCTGCCCTTGCTTCTGGAGATGTTGCTGGGGCAGCAAATATTGCAAATGAAATGCAAGAGCAGTCTGCACAATATAGAATTGAAGATACTAGAGCAGCCCTTGAAGAGCAAAGACAAAAAGACCTAGAATCATTGACAGTTTCTATAAATGGTCAAATGATGACAAGAAAAAATATTGAGCTTGAAATAGAAACAATTCAAGATAGAATTTACATTAGGGGTCAAGAAATTCAAGGTTTACAAGATCAATTGCTAGGGCTAGAAGATAGAAGATTGGCTGTTGCAAAAGAGCGTGAAATAGTTGAAACTAGAATGTTCTTAATGGCTCAAAAACAAGCTATTATAGATTTAACAAAGGGTAGCAAAAAACTTTCTAAAGAAGATCAAGTAGCACTTGCAGAGTATAAGGCTTCTTATAACGCTTTTGCAAGCTTTATAGGTATGCCGCTATTAAAAAAATATGGAGGATCAATAGCAAAAATGGCTTTTGGTGGAATGGCTTATAAGGGATCTAATGAGCCAGCTCCAGCACTAAGAATGAATTATGGAAGCACTGTGCCAGGAATTGGAATGACTGATAAAGTTCCAGCACTGCTTACTCCTGGAGAGTTTGTCGTTAGAAAGTCTGTTGCAAAGCAGTATGGAGGATTCTTAAATCAATTAAATGGTCAGGTATTCCCTGGGGTAGGTCAAGGAATGTCTTCTCCAACATATTCCATTCCAGAAAGTTCTATAACTAATATTCCAGTTAACAATACAAATGTTGTTTCAACCTCTGCACCAATGTATAATAGTACATATAACGTAAATGTAAATGTGTCTGGAACAAATGCGTCACCAGATGATATTGCAAATGTAGTTATGGCAAAGCTTTCAAATCAAGATAGAGGAAATTTAAGGAGTAGTAGATACTAATGGTTAGTAGTGCATATTTGAATTCTAGAAAAAAGTGGATAAGACCACAAGCAGTTATTTTCTCTAATAATTCTGGAGGAATCTTAGATGGCGTTCCCCAAATTTCTGGAGTAGAAAGAGAAGACTTTATAATCCTTTCTGATCATAATAGAAGTGATATTTCATTTAGTACAAATAGACTTGAAAACAGAAAAAGAATGGTAAATGGACATATGCGTTCTTATCATATTGCAGATAAAATGAATGTTTCTTTTTCTTATAACCTCATTCCTTCCAGATCATATGATGGAGATCCAGAATTTGATAACAATGGTATTGCAACAGTTTCAGGTCTATCAGAATATACAGCAGATGGTGGTGCAGGTGGTGCAGAGCTTTTAGAATGGTACAGCTCTAATCCTGGATCTTTTTATATGTTTTTGTCTTATGATAAACCACAAAGTTTTTCTGTAGGAATTTATGATAAACTTGACAAATATTCAGATGTCCTAGAAGTATTTATTTCAAGCTTTAGTTATAATGTTATTAAAAGAGGCGGAACTAACCACGACCTTTGGGATATTTCTATTTCTCTTGAGGAAGTATAATGTTTTCAGATAGTGATTTAATAAACCATCTTCAAACAAATAATAGTATTGACGTGGATTCTCTTATTATTGCTGAATGGAATCAAAATGATTTATTAAACCTTGACGATTATGGAAACTATAGGTATAGACCAGATAGTGCAAGTGTTGTTTATAGAACTTTGTATCCAGAATATGATTCTCAAGATAATGCAAATGTTTACACAAACGCTTTAGAGTCAACCTCTATTTCTGAATATAAGATAGAAGATTCAAGTGAACCACTTACTTTTACTACAACAGAAACTAATAGAGAACTTTACTATTCTTTAAAAGAATGTATTAAGCCATTTAGACCAAGGTCTGGAATTAATAAAATGCTTTATTTTGGAGATTCTAATATTAATAATACAAAATTTATTGACAGCATTAGATCTGGAAGAAGACCAAGATATTATTTTTCTTCAAGATTTGATAAATTTAAATACTGGAATTCTTATAGAAAAGAATCTGGACAAGAGTTTGGTATATCAAGTATTGCTCCATCATCATTTGTTACAGGAGACATTTCATATAAAATAAATGACTGTGCACCATTTGTAGTTTACAAGAATGATGTTGCAACAAACAGAATAGTTGTAAAGATGCAAACTAATTTAGCAGATCCAACAGCGGTTGGAATAAATGGAGAGTCCCTAGTTCCTGGACAAATTAGAAGCAATAATAATATATTTACAGATCCACTTCAAGATATAACAAAATCTTCTGTTCCAAAAAGATGGAAGATTCAATATCTTGATTCAGACAATAACTGGGTAAATGCAATGTCATTTAATGAAACCTCTAAAAGAAGAGATGGGTCAAGGATTGTTCCTTGGGACGGTCATGTAGAAATTTATTATGGGATAAAAATACCTGAAGCATTTAAAACAAATTTTCATTTATATGGGTATCTAGACACAGTTGAACAACTACCAGATGCAATTTATGTAAATAGAAGTATTGTAAATGGAGACGCATATATAGTTGGAAGCTCAACAACACAGCCAGGAACTTTATATATTTGGAATGAAGAAGATCAAGAGTGGACTACGCACAATGTAGAATATGGATTTTCACTACTAGAAGATGATGATACAAAAAGAGTTGGCTTAATTAAAAAAATCAATAATCCAGATTATTTTGTTTTTCAAGGTACTAACACCTATAGAGACTTTGTTTTTGTTAAAGGAATTAGAGTTGTTGTAGAAACAATGTATGCTCCAAATAAATCCTTTGATTTAATTGAACTATCTCCAAGACTAAAGGTTGACATAACAGGATATGTTTTAGACTATGAGATTGGCAAAAACTTAATGGCAACAGACTTTGGATTGCCAGTTGGAGGGCTTGTAGCCTCTACAGGTGGAATAAATCTTTCTAATCACGATGGTGTTTTTACAGAGCTAAATACATTTAATACTGCAACCAAAACTGGAAGTATTATTGCTAATAATCTTAAGCCACAAATTAAGTTTGATTTTTATGAAACAGTGCTGGATGTAAATGGCTTTGATAAGTTTATCCCGTTAAAAACTTTTTATTCAGAAAATGCTGCTATTGCAACAAGTGGTATGCAGGATGTTTCTTTAAATCTAAGAGATGCTTTCTTTATTTTAGAATCAAACAAAGCTACTCCAATATTCTTACAAAACTGTACCTTAACTATGGCAGTAGCACTACTATTGGACAATATTGGATTTAGTAACTATGTCTTTAAAAATATTAATACTGCAAATGATCCAGTAGTTCCATTTTTCTTTATTGAGCCAGATGCCTCAGTTGCAGAAATTTTACAAAGACTTGCACAGGCAACTCAAACAGCTATGTTTTTTGATGAATATAATAACTTTGTAGTTATGCCAAAAGAATATTTAATGCCAGAAGTTTCAGTAAGAGATGATAACTCTGCTATCTCTGAAAGACTAACAACTCTTTATGGACAAAAAACTGAAAGCATTGTTCCTAATATTGAAACTATTGCAGGATTTGAAACAAAAATTTTAAATGATGGTCAAATTAATTACACAACAAGATATATTCAAAGAGAGATTTCAAAACTAGAACAAGCAAGTTTAAGTTTAAATGAAAGAACTTATGGATACAAGAGTGCTATTCTTTGGGAACTTGGAGATCAACAAGAGTCAAGAACCATTAATCAACCTACTGCAAATGTTGGATATGCACTTGGAGCAGTTCCACTTGGAACTAGTCTTGGAAGCGTTGTTCCAACTGTGTCAAATAATCAAATTATAAACAACACAATAGATGTTGGAGAAAGTGCTTTTTGGCTTCCAAGATTTCAAGGATACTTGTATGCAAATGGAGAAATTATAAGATACGATGCTCAACAGTATCAAGTTGACGCACCATCTGCATCTGCTACAAACGGTCTTGTTTGGATAACAAACAACAACGAGTATCAAAAATATTTTTCTCAGTTAGTTTTTAATGGAAAAATGACGTTAACTGGATTGCTTAGAATTTACACAGAACCATACTATGAAAATGCTTCAGGATCAGATATTGATGGCTTAGAAGAAAACGTTAGATACAAAAATGGTCCAGTAAGATCCCACGGAAGAGAGCAATTTGGAACTAAAATAGCAAATCACTTTGCAGGGCTAAACCCTTATTGGGAAAATATTAATAATAGACAGTCTTTTAGAATGGATTCTAGTAAAATTTTTGATACAAAACCATTGCAATTTATAGACAACCTTCCAGTATCAAACTCAACTATAGGTACGCCACTTGGAAACGATACATCTTCAAAACTACAATCTTCTATAAATAGCAAAGTTGCTAATTTTATGAAACAGTCTACAAGATCAGAAGGATTTTCTAGTTATAATCAACAGGATGTTGCAGGAATTCAATCTTCTACACTAATTTTTAATGGACCTTATCCAGTTCCAGCTTTTGCAGGAACTTCAGAGAGAGATTTAGTTAACTATGTTTATAAAGATCTAGATAAAGATTATAGGCATGTTGGAACTAGAATGAGAATTATTGGAAAACAAAAAGACGATAAAACTCAATCAGCACTAAATTCTATGAATCTTTTTCAGGCAAATAAGTCTATTGCAAACACAAACACAAAAGAGCTTTCTGGAGGCTGTGGAGGTATTGGATATATGATTGACCCTGCTACAAACTCTGGATATTATCTTGAGATAGCCTCTTTGTCTTCAGACATATTTTCTTATTATGAAAACAAAGAATCCTCAGAACTAGCAGCTGGAGACGAGGTTATTGAAAATATAATTTTTTATAAAATTGAAAAAACCCCTTACTCTTCACCACCATCTGGAAAAACAAATCTTGCAGTTCCTAGAAAACTTTGGGGATCTCTTGCAAGAATTCTTGTAGATGAAGGAAACTTTTTGGGAGCTGATAGGCAAACTTCTCAAGAAATACCCGTATATGACTTATCTCTAGATGCACAAATATTTAAAACTGGTTCTGGAAGGATGTACAGGATAGATTTTTCTATATATTTAAATGATAGATTAATTGGAACAGTAACTGACAACAATCCTTTACAAGTACCAATGGCTGATGATAAAATAAATGTTTGCTTATTTACAAGAGGATCAAGCAAATGTATGTTTGATAATATTTATGCGTTAAAGAATAAAAAAGAAACAGATACAGAAATAAGTCAAAGAATTAGTGAATCCGTCTCTGCTGAATCTTTAAGAAAGTACTCTGTTCCAGCAGCAATTCAAAGAACATACCTTTCATCTATAGGAACTGAAACAAGACCAACTGTAGATTTTTACTTTGAAGAGTTTGGAACTATTATGAGAGAATGTGCTTATTTTAATATTAAGTATGATCAGGCATATCCTGCCCTTGTTGCAAAAATTGTTCCACCGTTTACTATTGAAAAATCTTACGAAATATCTGGATTTTTGCCAGGATCTTATGGAGCTGAATTCTTAATTTTTAATACAACAGACAAGGCAATAGATTTAAGTGAGAACACTACAAATAGAATTATGATTCAAGGAATTACCTTTACTCAAAATATCTCTAATGTTTTAACAGTTGATGACTATTTTAGAGAATTGTCAAATTTCTCTGATCCAGTTGTTACTAATAATAATTTAATTGTTTCTCCAGGAAGATCTGAAAAAATTTACGAGAGTGTTAGAAATAGTAGATCCGTTTATGGAAATAAATCATTTTCAATTGATTCTGTCTATATTCAAAATGAGGATTCTGCAAAAGACATTATGAAGTGGATTCTAGATAAAACAATTAGACCAAGAAAGATATTTGAAATAGATACTTTTGGAACAGCACACGTTCAACTTGGAGATATTATTAAAATTAACTTTGATTTACCAGAAGGTGTTAAAATGGTAGATGAGAATAAAAGATTTGTTGTAATATCTGCCCAATACGGAAGATCTTCTTCAAATGTTAAAAGTCAATTAAGGGTAATGGAGGTGTAGTATGGGAGAGTATGCAGATTCATTAAAAAAGAAAAAAGTAGTTCCGCCACAAGCAGCTAAAGCTCAGGTTTCAGAAACTAAAAAACAAGCTGCTGTTGAAAAAATATATAATGCTCCTACAAAAAATAAGGGAGAATATTCTCAAGGTTTAAAAGATCAAGCATTAAAAGATGCTCAAAATATTGCAGTAAGAGACGCTCATGACAAACCAATAACATCTCAACAACCGCCTCCCTACACTCCTCCTCCTAAAACAGACATACCAAAAAATGGAGGACCTCTTGGTACAGACAAAAAAGATGAAGAGAGTAAAACAAACCCAGCAATGCCACTACCTCCAACTCCAGTAGCCACTGCTGCTCCTGCACCTGTAAAAACTCCAACAAGAAATATTACTAACATTGCTGACTTAGTTCCACAATATGATTCAGAATATATTACACAAATATTATTTGAAAACCTTTCTGCAGTAGAATTGTCAAGAGCTGAAAGGCACGATACAATTGAGGGAATTAATCAAAGGTACTCAACTATCTCTAACCTTCCTGAAATAAGAAGAAAGTATGAAGCAACAAAACAATTAACTGTTATGGATAAGTTTAAACCACTAACAAAGATATTTACTATTAATATTGAAGATAAAATTCCTAAAGAAGATTATATTAGACTAGAAGGTCTAAACTCAACATACCAATATCTTGATGAAAATGATGAAATAATTACTCGTCAAAAAGGATATTACTTTATTGATACAAATGGTGATTTGGTTATAGAACTAATTAATTTAGAAAGAAGTCAAGAAGTAGAAATTCAAATAGACACAAATGGTACAATATATAAGGTGGAATCATGATTACAACAAATGGAAAAAATCTCGTAGCTAAATATCTTTTAAACCAAGCACCAGAATTTGCAAGCCATATTGCAATTGGAGTTGGTGGACAAGCCATATCAACATCTTCTTCTGCAACATTTTCTGCAAGTGTGCAATCTTTAGAATTTGAAGTTGCAAGAGTACCAATTTTATCAAAAGGTTTGCTAAAAGAGAATGATAATCAAGGTAGTCCAGTAGAAAAAATTGTATTTAAAGCAGAACTTCCAATTGAACAAAGATATGAAATTACTGAAATAGGAATTTATCCAGCAGAAAAAAATTCAGTAGCTGGAAATTTTGATAGTAGAATCATTGCAACATTTGGCAACTCAGAAGCTTGGTCATATTCAAATAATTCAAATGACTCTGGAACCGTTTTGTATGATGGTCCTCTTAGAATTGATAAAATAAATGCTGGAGATATTGAAACTTTTGATATAAGTGATAACTATGAACTTGCAGACTTTGTTTTTATAAATAGCAATTCTCCTATTTTTCAATATTCAAATAGAATAAATAGAGGTGAGCAGCCAAGATATTTAAATAGGTCAATGCTGGTTTCTGGAAGTACATCTATTGTTAACGGGGCAATGCCAGCAAGCTCTGCTTCAATTGACATATCTAGTGCATCATCTTATTATATTGAAAATAATAGTATTAGCTTAAACTTAGGAAACAACCTACCAAGCGATCAAATAAAATTAGCATTTTCAGTAGTTAGTACTGCCTTAGATGGCGTAGAGTCTCAAGCACCAGATAATGTTAAAATTAGAATAGAATTTTTAAATAACTCAGGAGCAAACCCCCCAAAGGCTTATGCAGAAATATCTTTGCAAGATACTGATATAGACTCAATGAGATATCAGGTTATTACTAAAAGTATTTCTGACTTTACCACAACAGAAAATTTTTCGTGGTCAGCAATAAATAATGTAAGAATCTATACTTGCATTCACAATGACTCTAATGTTCAAACTGGAGAGCACTTTGTAGTTTATGACGGCTTAAGATTTGAAAATATATCTAGTTATAACCCACTATATTCACTTGTTGCTGCTGAGTATGTAAAAACATTAGATGAGAATCCAATTTTAAAGAAAGAAAACTCAACAAGCTATGTGGAATATAGGTTTGGCGTAGGAGTCTCCTAATGGCAGAGATAAGAATTCCTGTAGAAAAATTACCTCCACCAGACGAAAATGGAGATCATGCTTTTCAATTTAGAATTATTTCTCTTGACAAAAACCAATGGTCAGCTTGGTCACAACTATATATAGTAAAAAGCATTGGTCAATATAGACCTGAGCAGTCAGAAGTTTCTGCTTCTATTCAAAATGGTGTTATGACTGTTAACTGGATTAGCCCAAGAATTTATAACGTTTCTGCTTCTTTGTCTAGTGCATCAATTGAGCATACTCGCTCTTTAAATGATAAATTTCTTGACACAGACGTGTTTGTTCAGTTCAGTTCTGGGTCAGTTATGGGAGATTTTGGATACCTTTCAAGGGTTTCAGATGACACGGTTAGATTATTAATACCCTCTACATCTGCATCAGTAAGAGTGGTAGGAACTGTTGCTACTAAAAATATTCCCCAACCCTATCTTTTTGAATCGTCTGCATCCTATAAAGAAAGATTTGATGATTATATTGGAATTTCTGGATCAGTTACAGGAGTTTTTGATTTGTTTAAAGTTTTTGACACAGGTATTGCAGTAATTCCTATACCTGTCTCTGCTTCTACAGGTTTTGTAAGTGCTCCTATTAGCGTTCCAACAGCTTCAAAAGGTGACACTGTAGCTTTAAACTCAGTTTTTACGGCTAGTAGCATCCCGTAACCTGATATAATTAACTAGGAGAAAAAAATGGCACAAATTGAAACACCAGACAGAGGTCAACCTCTTGACATATCATATTTATATAGAATAGTTAATGAAATTAACAATATTTCAAGACTAGTAGGAAATACTTTTTCTAAGATTAAGTACAGAGATACTTCTACACCATCTCTTACTTCAACTGCTAATTTAGTTTTTTATGCAGAAACTTTAAAAATTGTTGATGCAAACCTTTCTGTGCAGCCAAACGCTCCAGCCACATTTGATTTTTCTGGTATTTTTAAAACTGCCCCAGTAGTTGTTTGTTCAGTAACTGCTGTAACTGGAGTTTCAAATTTATATCCAGTTTTAGAAAAAGTTACACAAAACGGTTGCAATGTAAACGTATTCTCTTCCGCAACCTCTGGTGCTTTTTCTGCTGATATATCAATCATAGCAATTGGTGAAAGAATTAGTTCTTAGGCAGATAAAATGTCACAGCCACAGGATAAGATAAATCCTTGTAAAAAAATATTCTTTTTAAATGGGGATTTAGTAAAAGTATTTCATATTAACAAGAGCAGCAACATTGTTAATTTTTTTAATGTAACTCAAGACAAAGAGCAGTCAATGCTGTATTCTGATTTTAAGAAACATAGAAAAAGAGCTTATACCATAGCAAATACAGCAAGGCTTTTAAATAGGTCAAGAGTTCAGTTTCAAAGAATTATTGCTAATGGTTTGATTCCTGCACCAATAGGTGATAGTATTGGTGGAGAAAGAGGCTTTCAGATTAATGCATATTATTCTGAAGACCACGTTTTTGAGATTAGAGAGATTATGACAACTGTTCATGGTGGAAGACCCAGAAAAGATGGGAAGATTACCCCTAGAAACGTGCTAACAGAGCAAGACTTGCGTTCTAGAATGGGAGATGCTATAATGCTTTATACGAAGACATCGGATGGGCGTTTCATTCCGACTTGGCAAGAAGAGACATGGTAGGAGACCAAAATGTCAGAAACAACAAATGTTTCAGTAACACTGGGATACACACTAAATCTTGGAAATTTTCAGAGTCTTAGAATTGACTTAGGAATTACAGATTTTGTCCGTAGTGGAGAAAATACAGATCAAGCCCTTGATAGGGTTTATGAGTTTGTAGAAAAAAAAGTAATTGAAAAGGTAGAAGAAGCTAAGAAAGAACTAGAGGACTAGTGGCGGATAAGAAAGATCGCTTTGCACTAATATCTAGATATAAGAAATTAATTAAAGAAAAAAACTTAAAAGAAGAAAACATAAACATACACATTCAGCAATGGGCTGCAGACTCACTGATTGAATCATACGGTATAGAGCAAAGTTACGATCTAATTGAATACTACGTTAGCGTGTCTGCATCACCAACCTGGAAATGGTTGGTGAATAATGCTGATAAAATTTATGATGCAAAAAGAATTAAAGAAGAAGATGATGTAGCTAGAAAGCTACTTAGGGAACAAGCAAAGGAATGGCTAAATAGATAATGTCTGATTTAGAAGCAAAGGTACTATCTGCAGTTTTAAATGATAAGCAAATCCATGTGCTATTTCAGGCAAACCCAGATACTTTGTTTAGAACTCATAAAGATGTTTGGGATTTTGTAAAGAACTATTATGAGCAAAACTCAACGGTTCCAACCCAGTCACTTTTGGTAGAAAAGTTTAGAGACTTTCAACCAATAGGTGAAATAGGTACAACAAAACATCATCTAGAAGAGCTAAGAATTCAGTTCCTTGAAGACCATTTAAGAAATGCACTAATGACTAGTGCAAAACAACTAAATGATCATCAACCAATTGAGGCTCTTAATTCAATAATTTCAAAGACATCTGATCTTAAAAGAATCAGTTCTGATGTTAGAGATATTGATGCAACAGATGTAGAAGATGCTTCTGCACACTTTATACACATTAAGGAGTTAAGTGAAAAAGGTATACATGGCGTTAGAACAAATCTCGCAGGTTTTGATAACTACCTACCTGGTGGTATTGCTCCTGGTCAGTTTGGCATACTTCTTGCTTATCCTGCCATTGGTAAGTCTTGGCTCGCTATTTTTATGGCTGTACAGGCGTGGAAAGCTGGCAAGAAACCGTTAATAGTTTCTCTTGAAATGACAGAGAAAGAAGTAAGAAATCGTGTTTATACAATTATGGCTGAAGGATATTTCTCTCATAGAAAATTAAGTGCAGGTATGATTGATATTGAGGGGTTTGAAAACTGGGCTAAACAACATCTTAAAGATAAGCCACCCTTTTATATTATTTCTAATGATGGTCTTGCAGACGTATCTCCCTCGGTTATTAGAGGCAAGATAGACCAGTATTCTCCAGACGTTGTGTTTGTTGACTATATTCAGCTGATGAATTCAAATCAAGGAAATGACAATGAAGTTGTAAAGATTAAAAATATTTCTAGAGAACTAAAGGTTCTTGCAATTTCTTCTCAAGTTCCAATAGTTGCAATTGCTTCTGCTACCCCTGATGATGCTACAGATATGAATAGCGTCCCCTCACTTGGTCAAGTTGCTTGGTCAAAACAATTAGCATACGATGCTGACTGGGTTTTAGCTCTTGGTCGTGCAACTGGAAGCACAATTCTTGAATGTATCTTTAGAAAAAACCGTCATGGATTTTGTGGAGAGTTTATGGTAGACATTGACTTTGACTCAGGTCGTTTTATATATAAAGATTTTGAATAGAGAATATCATATGGGTAACAGTATACTAACACACGAAGATCTCTTTAAGTATTTAAAAGAATTAAATTTTGCACAAGGCTTTAAGTCTCAGCAAGTTTTAAAAATAATACTTGAAAATCCAAATGGGATATCTAGATGCTGCCTTAGAAGCAAGCTAACAGATAACGGTGTGGATATTGGACAGATAGCTGCACAAGTTCGTGAACTAAGAAATGCTGGGGTAAATATACCAAAGGGTAATAGAAGAAAGTGTTCAGTTCATAATATAAATGACACATTTGATAAAATAGTTACTCCCTACATTACTGGTAATGATTATGCTAGAGCGGTATATACTCCAGGGGAAATTTCAAAGATTCGTAATACCCTTGATGATAGAGATTCTTTTACTCAAATAAGAGTAACTACTAATCCAGAAATTGATCATAGAATTCCAGTTGCAAGAATGTTAATTAGTGATGAAAACTTTGAAAAAAAGGTAGATGTGTCAAACATATCTGAAGTAAAAAATCAGTACCAACTTTTGTCAAGAGATAATAACTTGTATAAGTCAAGGGTTTGTGAAAAATGCATTAGTAGTAATAAAAAGCCAGATATGTTTTTAGGAATAAAGATACCAGAAAAAATTGGTGGAGGGCTAGAGTTTGTTAATAATGAGAATGATTGCACAAGTTGTCCATTTGCATATCCAGAAAAGTTTTTAGAGAAAGTAGAATATAATGGATAATCTTTTAAAGATTGAAGATATTGTTTTTAATGACGATAACTATAGGAATGTTAAAAATAATAGTATTGATTTTATATTAACAGATCCACCATTTAATATAGCAAGAGAAACAAATTTTCATACATATAAAGATAATACGATTCATTCTTATAAATTTGATTCAGATACTAAAGAAGAATGGGATACTTTTAGTCACGAAGACTTTATTAAAGAGCTTTACAAGTGGTCTAGTGAATTTAATCGTGTACTTAAGAAGGGTGGGAACTTTGCAATATTTTGTGCAGACTCTTACATCTCTTATTTTATTGATGCACTTAAAGAAAATGGTCTTTCTCCAAGGCGTGTTATAAGTTGGACAAAGCCAAATGCTGTTCCAATTAATAGAGCATATATGCCAACATCTGCTGTTGAGTATATAATTGTTGGAGTTAAGGGAAATAAGGCTACATTTAACTCAGATATTAAAATAATAAATCAAGACATTGATGATAAAATTATAGAAGCAGTTGTGGTTGCAGAAAAAGCATCGTCCATAGTAAACGCTTTAGTTCGTAAATCTTTGTTAGAAAATAATTTTGAGAATGATACTCATATAGATTCAGTGCTTAGTTTGATAAAAGATATTTTAGTAAATGATAATAAAATTATTTTAGATAGAGTAGAAAATATGTATAAGGACAGGGATAACGAAAAATATCTTCAAGCCTGTATTCCAAACCACATATCTTTGCCATCAAAATCTGGAAATAGAATACATCCAACAGAAAAGCCAGTCTATTTATTACAGTATCTTCTTTCTTTATATTCAAAAGTAGGAGACTTAGTTCTTGATCCATTTGCTGGATCTGGTTCAACTGGAGAAGCTTCATTAATGCTTAACAGAACTCCAATACTAATTGAAAGAGAAAACAAGTTTTATGAAAAAGCAGTGAAAAGATTAGAAAAAATCATATAGTAGTTAATTCCATTGATATAATTGATGGTATGTACGCTCATAAGTCAATAAAAAGATTTAGCCTTGATGGTGAAATTTATGACGATGCTCACATCGTAAGACTTAAAGAGCAATATACCTCTATGATTATTGCTGGAATGAGGTCTGATGGATATGTTCCAAGGTATGATATTGACACAGACTTTACAATTAGCTATAATGGTAAGACATTTAATTTTGAAATATCAATATACGGCGTATATGTAGGAAAGAGAACAGCAGAGTGTATAGAGGGAATGGACAAAAACAAGCCAGTGATGGCTTCTTCTATTCAGAAGATCAAGTCAGAAGAAGTCTGCTAACTGCAGGTATTGATGTAGTCTACGAAGTAGAGTCTGACTTTATAATCTTTTGTCCCTATCATAATAATTATAGATCTCCTGCTGCAGAAATCTCAAAAGAAAGCGGATTGTTTTATTGCTTTGGATGCCAAGAATCACATTCATTAATTGAAGTTATTATGCACGTTACAAAACGATCATACTTTGAATCTGCAAGAATGGTTGATTCTAAATCTGACAACCTTAATTTCATAGAAGTCCTTGAATCAAAACTTGATAAGAAGCCAGAGTTTGTAGAGTTTGATAATGAATTAATTAAAAGACTAAATCAGTCTGCTTTAAATTCACAAAGGGCTGCACAGTACTATCTTGGTAGAGGAATCACAAAAGATAGTGTTGAAAAGTATTTACTTGGATACTCTGAAAGCCAAGATATGGTTACAATACCAGTACACTCTCCTGACGGTCTATGTCTAGGATTTGTTGGTAGGTCTGTGGAGGGCAAAGAGTTTAAGAATACTCCAGGTCTTCCAAAAGCAAAGACAATGTTTAATTTATTTAGAGCAAAGAGGTTTGATAAAGTATTTGTAGTTGAGTCCTCCTTTGATGCAATACGCCTAGAACAGGTAGGAGCACACGCTGTAGCCACTTTGGGAGCTTCTGTGTCAGGTAAACAGAGGGAACTATTAAAACAGTACTTTAATAATGTAATAGTTTTAGGAGATAATGATGATGCAGGAAGAGAGATGGCTAAGAAGCTTTGTAATATCCTTGGATCAAGTGCAACAAACGCAAGTCTTCCAGAATCAGTAAAAGATGTATCAGAACTATCTGATGATGAATTAAAAAAGTTTGTGTCACAGTTTGACGATCTTATAGCAAATGTGTTACAATAGATAAATCGTCCACATATAGGACAAATATTA
>Ga0222712_10002709_pt1 | contig 19934 bp, 20 predicted proteins | sample C33_657DmetaG_FD_165043 | JGI IMG/M metagenome (GOLD analysis project Ga0222712, IMG submission 165043) | Estuarine water microbial communities from San Francisco Bay, California, United States - C33_657D | ecosystem: Environmental > Aquatic > Marine > Unclassified | place: USA: California... | reverse complement strand
TAATTGTTTTTGAATATTATCAGGAACAATATACCCGTATAGTTTAAGGGTAAATGTAGTTTTAACTGCTCGTTCATTTGTTGACACTACTTCAACAGCATGAGAAAATGAATCAATACTAGCTTTAAATTTAAAACGTTCAGGATTTCCCCAATATGAATCTGAGGCATAATTTATAGATTCTACAATTTTATTCATTTGTTCTATATAATATGTAGAAATAATAAAATCATAAGTTACAGTTACATAATCTGGTACTACAACAGCATAGTATTGTTTAACAGGACGAGTATTATTTAATATATTAAATTTATCGTAAGTATTTGTTTTACTATAGGGTTTAGATAAAACATAATAATTATTAGGAATATTAGAATCTAATTTATTAGCTATTGTTTTATTTTTTTCAATACCATTACGTTTAAAAGTTATTAAAGGCATCATAACTTTACCTTCAGCATCTTTTAAAAATCCATCTTTTTGAAGCTGTTTCCATCGTTCAGCAGACCCATATACAATAGGAACTTTTTGAATTACCCCATTTTGTACAATACTAGGTTTTATAATATTTTCAATATAGTAAATAATAGCTTCATCTATATCTTGAATACCTAAAGTAAAAGGTTTTACTGTGTCATCTCTAAATGAAATTTGATTACTACGGCTTTTAGGATCTATAAAAGCATCATTAGGATTTCCTTCATAAGCAAAACCAGGAGCACCAGATGGTGGAATATATGGTTGTTGTTGAGAAATACTAATTTCTCTTTGAGTAGGAGGGGTTGGTTTTTTACCTTGATCAGCCATTATAATAATCTTTCTCTAGTTATGCCTACTTTATCAGCAGGAACATAATGTGTTTTACAAATTAAAGATACATTGTAGCCAAATTGATCTAAACCAGGATTTAATGGATTTATTTCATTTGGAAAATCAGGATTTTTACCTACAAAATATTGGTTAACATTTATATTATCTACTTCATAATATCTTTCTTGGTACAAAATAATATCTCCAATTTCAATATCTAAATTAGCATCTGTTAAATCATCTCTTAAAAATTTAAAATCAACAGGCCAAGTAAAATCTACACCTATATCAGTTTCATCAAAGTTTTGATCTCCTCTTTCTACTAAACAGTTAACTAAAACAGGACCCATATAATATTTTTCACCTGCGGCTTCACCATAGATATTAACTTTAGTTTTTGATAATTCAAATTTATAAACAGCGCATTGTTGAGTAATAATATCTCCTAACAATTCACGATTTAATTTTCTAAATAAACTTATATCACGTGCTGAACCAAAAAGTGCCATATTATCCTATATAAATTACGTATGGAACCTGTTGTAGTTCTTTTATTCGACTATCTGTTTCTAAAGATCGTCTTTCTAATAATTTTTCTCTAGAAGTTTCTTCTAAATAGGCTCTTAATCTTTCAATTAAAGCTTGTTTTTCAGCAGTTGCAGCTGATATTAAGTCTGATTGATTTAAAGTTAAATCAGCACCTGGAATAGGAATTGATGAATACTTACCTCTAACATACCCTAACATTTCTTTACATAAAGCTAAAGCATATTCAAATATCCATTGACGTCCTATAGAATTTATTTGTGAATAAACTGGGTTATTATAAGGTACGTTTGAAACATTAGTAACTATGGACCCACCTGGAGTAAAACTAGCGCTTAATCTAGAAGATTTAGTTGAATATTGAAAAAATAAACTTCCAGTAATTTGAGGAATAGGAAATATTCTTAATTTATTATTTATAAGTTCAAATGAATAATTAGATTTTCTAATTTGGTCATTTAATTCGATTGCTTGTATTTTTTGAATGTCATAATTCAAAGGCATTAACGTAAAGTTAATAGCAGGTGAATAGTTACCCCAACCAAAAGTATCTAAAAAATTCATCATACCAGTACCAGTACCAGCATAAGGGTCAAAATATTTTACAATCGCAGGAGGAGCTTGATAAAATATTCTTTTAATTTCAATATCTTTATCTGCTATACTATTACTAATTGCCCATTGATTTAAATCATAATCTTGAACATTTACTTCTAAAGTAATAGATCCTGATTTCCAATCATAATTCCCCCCTGTTCCAGCTTCAGCTCCATATTGATCACTTAAACGAATAATATTAGCAAAGTTAGGAGTAATTAAAGTGTTATTAAATGCTGATCCTGTAGATGCTCCTTCTAAAGATAAATAATCTTGACGAATTTTATAGGCATAGATTTCATTACCATAAGTGGTAATTGCTTCTTCAAAAGCAGTATAAAAGTTTAAATCTTGTAATTCTACTTCAACTAAAGGATACCCTAAACGTCTAGCACAAAAAGTTGTTACTTTATCGGCATCTACTTGAAATTGATAGTCATTGTCATAAAATCCAAATGGTGTATTACCTGGAAAGAATGAGCTAGACCCCGGATATATTGGAATATTAGCCATTTAGTTTTTGTTATAAATATGGTGGGGTTATATTATCTACAACCTGCTTGTGTTTGTACTTGACCAAAAGCATCAGTAGAAATAACATTACCATCTGCTACTTTATAATAATTTCCAGCACTATTAAATGGAGTATTTCCGGCTGAATCTGTATAAACATAATCACCTACTTGAGGATATGCATTAGCCCCATTATGATAATATGTTGTATCTGGGGTTAATGGACATGCTGATGGTTCGTCAGGATCTCCAGTAGCTGACATTAAAAAAGATGTTAAAGCTATAGCATTTTGATTATACCCATACCATTCATTCATAGAATAAGGGGCTGAATTATTTGGGTATTGAGCACTAGCAGTGTTTATTGTAGCATAATAACCTAAAGAAGCACTTGCTAAAGTTATTTGCCCTGATGAACTTAATTCTGATCTAATATTAGATAATGATATTTGTCCTGAAGAAGGTAAAGTCATTATTTTAGTTTAGATTTGAGTTCGTCAATTTGCTGTTGTTGTTCTTTTATAGCTTCAATTAATAAAGCTACAATTTTTTCATATTTAACAGCTTTAATTCCAGATTCTCGAGTTGTAACAATTTCAGGAAGTACTTTTTCAATTTCTTGAGCTATTACACCTATATCTTTACCTTTATTGCCATGTATTTTTCCTACAGGATTTGTATCTTCAATCCAATCAAAAGTATTACCTGATATTTGTTTTACTTTATCAATAGCATTTTCAATTGGTTTAATATTTGTTTTCCAATTTATATCAGAAGTAGAAAAGGCTACTATATCGTTAGATGCATCTATACGACCATCAGTACCATTTGGGGCTATACCTACCCCTAAAGAACCTGAAGCTAATTTAGCATCACCATTATTATCTAAATAATATAAAATAGCTCCTGTGGATTTTTGGATTTCAAGTATATTGTTAGTTTGAGTACCATTTCCTTTTACAAGTAATTGTATTTCATCTGTTTTACCTTGTATTTCAACTAAACCTGCGGGTGCTGATGTAATTAAACTTGTACCACCACCAAAACCTGCTCTTGCATTACTATAATCAACAACCATTACAGCTTGACCAGGAACACTAAATCCTGCTCTACCATAAGTTGGACTTCCAAAAGTACCAAAATAAATAGAACCTGCATTTGTATAAAAATCTAATTGAGCAGTACTTAATATTTTTAAATTTGTACCATCATATTCTAAATTAGCAGCATCATCTACAGTATCTCCAGTTGATGGGTAATAAGCTAATTTTGCAGAAGTTCCAGTATTAACAGTACCACCTGGGGCATATGAAGCTGAAGTAGTATTTGAAGCATAAGAAGCACTTGTAACACTACCACCATAAAACGAAGCTGTTTGAGCTGTTGTAGCATTTGAAGCATAGGAAGCACTTGTAACACTACCACCATAAAACGAAGCTGTTTGAGCTGTTACTACATATGAAGCTGTTGAAGCAGTTCCTAAAAGCGAACCTGTAAATGAACTAGCAGAAACATCTGATTTAAAATAAGCAGAACCACTAGCAGTAATTTTAGCTACTACTTCAGTACCTCCCGAATTTTGCCATTCAGTAACACTACCTGTACCTGGTTGACCTCCTGCTGCTCTAATCATTAAATTGACCCCAGTTGTATCTGGGTTTTTAATTAGCATAGAGTAATTATTAGGATATGCAGGTTGGGAACCTCCATATGGGTAGGTATATATATTTACATTAGATACAGTGCCAGCAGCACTATAGATACCAAAACATACTTGTAAAGCATTACCTCCTTCTAAAAATAATGCTCCTCCATATCCTTGTATAATACGAGAAGTACCACCAATAGCATTAAATTCTAACTTAGGAGAATAATAATCTGCTGGGGCTTTTAATGCTATGCCTATGCCTGTACCTGTAGCTTGATTTATAGTTAAAGAACCAGTGTTTACAGTTACATTACCATTATCTGCTACAGCAAATGTGTTTATATTACTACTATTTTCAAGATAAAGAGTGTTTGTAGCTGAAGTGGCTCCTGAACCTTTAACTCTTAAAGAATTTGAAGCGGAGCCTGTTATAATAACATTTTGGTTAAGTGGATTTACATATGAAGCTGTTGAAGCTGTTCCTAAAAGTGAACCTGTTACACCTGATGTAACATTTAATGAGTTTAGACTGGCATCAGAGCCAGATACTATAATTTTTTTCCAATTTGGCATCCTATATTTTATTTAATGTTGTGGTTAGATACATACACGGTGCCGTGTATATGCCTACTTCCCCTAGGGGCCAACAACACTTATTTATAAATATATTAAGATTGTTGTTGTTTTCGAGATTTTTTCTCTTCTCTAGCTAGAACTTCTTGCAATTCTTGTTGCTTTTTAGTTTCATCTTGCTTAAGCATTTCTTGGATTTGCATAAGTTCTTGTTCTAGTTTAACTTGTAAGTTAGCTACAAATTTAGCATCTTTACCACTTATACTAATAAGATCTAAAGATTGACGGAGTAATTGTATTTCACCGTGCATTAAATCAATTGAAAATAAATTCATAAACTTTTATTTTTTTATGTTTTGTAATGTAGTATACTGATTTTGAAGTTTTAAAACGGTATTGTATACAGTTTGTACACTCTCACCTTTAAACGACGAATCACGTATTAAAAGTAATATAAATTGAAGTTCTTCAAGAGACAAGCGATTTGGATCATTTTCCAAAACTTTTTCAGGTACATTAACATTTTTTCCAATAAAAGGCATAACTAATTTTTTAAATATTAAGAGTAAATGAATATATCTCCTGTACTACTGTTTACATAAATATTACCATATCCGTTAGTTGCACCACCCCAAGTTGGATTTGTTGGAGGAGTTCCTGCGGCTGATTTAGCTGTTACTACAAATTCATCTGCTGTTAAAGCTGTTGAAGTACCTATTACATCATATGCTACTGCAAAACGGCCGTATGTACCTGTTGAACCTGCAGCACCTGCTTCTAAATAAAATGCTGAGCCTGAGCCTGCTGCATTATATTGAGTTATCCAACCTGAATCTGCTAATGCAGCTGAACCACTATTAATTAGTATAAATTTATCTTTAACTGTTAAGTTATCAGCATTTGTAAATGAAGCTGTACCTGCTACTACTAAGTTACCATTAATAGTTGCATCGTTAAAAGTTACATTTGAATTTGTATTAACTGCTTGACCTATAGAAACTGTTACGTTTCCAGTAGCACTACTAGCAGTTATACCAGTACCTGCTACTATAGAAGTTACACCACCATTAGAAGCAAATGAAGCACTTGTAGCTGTTGAAGCATACGAAGCAGAAGTTGCTGTTAAAGCATATGAAGCAGTAGTAGCATTTAAAGCATAAGATGCTGAAGTAGCATTGTTGGCATAAGAAGCAGTTGTAGCATATGAAGCTGTACCTGTTAAAGTACCAACATGAGATCCTGTAAATGAAGCAGTAACTGAAGTAACACTAATAGCTGAAGGTAAATAAGCATTACCAATTGTACCTGCATTAATGTTAGAAGCGTTTGTATAATAAGAAGCTACTTGACCACCTAATTGATTTGCGTTTGAAGCAAAAGAAGCACTTGTAGCTGTTGAAGCATAAGATGCTGAAGCAGCATTATTAGCATAAGAAGCAGTTACAGGAACGTTTGAAGCATAAGATGCTGTTAAAGCATTTGTAGCATATGAAGCTGTACCTGTTAAAGCACCTGTTAAAGATCCTGTAAATGAAGCGGTAATTGAAGTAGCAGATATTGAAGTAATACCTGTAATGGTAGAAGCTAAAGTTAAACTATCACTTGCTTCTACTGTTAAATTAGTACCAGCTAAATCAGTTAATAAGTTACCATATGTAACATATTTACTAGCTCCATCATTTATAAAAAATTGGTCTGTACTAACTAAGTCAGTTTTAGCAGTTACTGGAAAACTAGCTGCTACACCACTTATTCCACTACCATCACCAAAAAATGATCCACTAAATGAACCACTTAATTTAGTGCCACTAGCAGTAGTAGAAATTACTTGGTTTGTACTTACTAATAAAGCTACACTTGCTGTTACTGCTGCTAATTCGGCTTGAGATCCCGATACTATGACTTTTTTCCAGGTTGCCATGTTTTAAAATAATTTATTTATAAATATATGATCTAATCTAATCCTACATAAAATGATGAGGAGGTAAAATAAATTCCGCCATTAGGCGCAATTCCTGTAAGTTGTGCTGATTGAGTAGCTACTGTTATTACTCCACTTTGACTTACTGAAAATAGTGTAATGTTAGTAGCTCCTTTTATAATAAAAATATCAGAAGCACTACTTGATATTGTGGTTGAACCTTGATTACTTATACTAAATAAATTAGTACTTCCAGAATTAATAAGAAATATAGTTGATCCTGTACTAACACTTGCTGTTATACTACTTGCAACTATAGAAAAACCTGCTCCTGAACCCGAGGGGCCAGGAATACCTTGTGGGCCTTGTGGACCTTGGGGGCCTTGAGTTATTACACTAATAATTGAAGTAACAGGTTGAGAAACTTTAACTGAAGTTTCACTATCTGGGGTTACATTAATGTAATTAAAAGTTGTATTATCTTTAACAGTATTACTCATTTATACAGGTTCTAGTATAAATATAAAAACTATAGTCTAATTATAATAATATAGCAAGATAAATTTAAAAATTTAATGCTTGTTTAACACGTAATGTAAAATTATCAACAACTGTTGCTATAACACTTTCACTAATTGGTAAGCTGGATGCAGGTGGAGTACTACCTGTTTGACTTAATAACGTTGTAATAGCTAATATATTTGAAGACGATCCTGTAGCATATAAAGTTGCTCCTTGTCCCTGGGTACTTAAACTTGCTGACCATATTACAGTTTCAAAACTTGAACTCCAATTTGGATGGCCTAATAATACATACACATCACAAATATTAGGATCATTACTTTGTCCGTATGTTTGTCTATAATAAGCATATGTTGTAAAACCATTAACTGATGAACCTGTATAAATACTTCCAGTTGATATATTACCTGATCCATCAGCACCAATATTTCCTGCTTTTTGAAACCCAATAGGACCAGAACCACTTCTAGTTCCTATTAAAGTTAATGGGTGATAAATAGCACTTTGAGCTGCTGGAAATGTTCCAGCTGATTGAGTGTATCCAAAAGATGCAAAATAAAAATTAGTATCAGTTAAGGTAGCAGATTGTGAAGCATATGATAAAGCAGGTGGAACAGGTATTGCTGAAGAACCGGGATTTGTATAGTTTGTTCCTGCTCTTAACCAAGGAGCAGTTGTATTTCCTCCATCAAACATATCTTGACCACCATCAGTTATTTGGTATTGATTCCCATCTAATCTATAAATAAAAAATTGTGGATTTCTAAAATCAGAAACATACCCTCTAAGATAAGAAATTATAGTATTAATTTGCTCCCAAGGTGACCCTGATATAGGGGTAGATTGTTGAGAAATATTTTGAGCAAAAAAACCAAATATAGGATAAATCATATAAGATTTTTAACATTTACTAAATATAAATTTGTACTATCTAAAGATGCAAAAGTTAAAATATCAGTACCTGTAGTAGCTGTAGGAGTATAAGAAGACCCACTTGGTTGTTTAACTGTAGAAGGAAATGATACAGTTGCAGATCCAGTAGTAGATAATAAAAGTATACTAGATTGACCTGGTTTAACGTTACTTGGGTTTATAAATGTGTTTGTTCCTTGAACTAATTGTAATGTAAAGAAATTACCTGAATTAAGATTTAATGATGCTGTGTTTGAAGATATTGTTAAAGCTGTTACGTTACCTTGTGTAGATCCCGTTATAATAACGCTTTGGTTAAGCGGGTTTATAAATGATGATGTTGATACTGTTCCTAAAATAGACCCAGTAAAAGACGTAGCTTGTAAACTTCCGGTTATTACATATGAACCACTTAGTTGTTTAGTATTAACCCAAACACTATTTCCGTCTCTCATTAATAAATCTCCATATGCTAATGAAGCAGTATTAATATAAACGTTATGGAGTTCGTCTAATTCATAACCATTATCTACTTTAACATATATTGAACCTTGACTTGGGTTTGATTGAACTACATACCCCATTCGTACTGAATGGCTAGGAGCTAGTGGAGGAGTTTTAGTTAATCCTCCTAAAGTTGATGGAGATAAATAAAGAGCATCACCATCAGCCCATGTTTCGCCTTGTAAATTACCTGTAGTGTTTATTCCTCTAACTAAACCTGTTGTAGTAACAAAACCTTCTTGATTTACTGCTATATTTTCAGTTACTATACCTAAAGTATCTAATGAATTTCCATCAGCATCCCCTTTTGCTAAAACTACTTTTACTCTACCTCCTTGAGCACCATCTAATCTTACAACTTGATAACCTGCTTCTGTTAAATTTACTCCAGTTTTATTTACAACACGAACTACTTCTTCTTGCCCTATTTGTAAAGTTACATTACCACCTTTAAGTCCTAAATCTAAAGTTCCATCAGTATCATTCCATTTTAACCTACCAATAGCTCCTACATTAGAAGCAGTTGTATCAAAATCAATATAATCAACACCTGATATAGGTGAAGATCCTGATAATGAAATAGAGCCAGTTATAATTTGATTACCAATAAAAGTATTAGATCCGGTTGTAGCAAATGATCCTGTACTTATTGAAGGGCCTTGGGGACCAACAGGGCCTTGGGGACCTTGGGTTATTACTTCTATTACTCTCATTAATCAGTTACTTGTTTATCTAGTTGTATTAAACCTTCTAATAAACGTGTTCTAATACTACCTGAAGTAATTTCTAAATCATAATAAGCCGAACCTGTAAATGTTAATCTGTCAGTTAAGTACCATCCGGCATATATTCCTATACTACCTGATACGGGAGATGTTGTTAAATTGCTTCCTGAAAGGCTTAAAAAAGCACTACCACTAACTTTACTATAAGTGTCTCCTAAACTAGAAGTTAAAGTCAAATAAGTTGTTCCACTACCACTATAAGTAGAACGAATTTGCATTTTTGCCGTATAACCAGTTAAATCAATTGGGTTACTACCTGAGTCTTTGTATTGAATTTCAAAATCTAAAGTAGCGCCTTGCTCTATAGTAAATGAGTATTTTCCAGCTGCCATTGTAGTTTTTGTTATAAATATGAAACAACTACTGAATGTCTCTAAATTCAGCGTATACTTTTAATACCTCTTCTACAATCTCGTGTCTATGGTTGGTTTTTAATGTTACAATTCTAACTCCCTTTATATGTTCTTCTAATCTTGTAAAAAAACTAATACCCGAATCTTTTTTTGATTTTAAATCAACTTGAGATAAATCACCACAAAATACCATTTTACCACCTTTACCCAAACGACCTAACATCATTTCGGTTTGTTGGTGAGTAATATTTTGACATTCATCTACTATTACAAAGCAATTAGGAAATGTTCTACCTCGCATAAAAGCAAATGGTACGATTTCAATATGATTTTCAGTAACCATTTTATCTATTTTTTCTTTATCATAAAGTAAATATAGATTAGAATAAATAGGGGCTAACCAAGGATCCATTTTTTCTTTTAAATCACCGGGTAAAAAACCTATATCTTCTTTAGCTACAGTAGGGCGAGTAATTACTATTTTTTCCATTTCTCGCTTAAATACCATATCTAAAGCTATTTGACAAGCTAATAAAGTTTTACCACTACCTGCCATACCCTTAAGTAAAACAACAGGATTATCTAAAATTATTTGTTTTGCTTCTTTTTGCTCTTCGTTTAAGGATAACTTAAATTTAATGTCACCTTTTGGTTTACGTTTCTCCCTAAAAACTTCTTCATTATTTTCCATAGAACGTGTTTGTGTATAAATATGAATAAAAAAGCCGAGCTTACAGGCTCGGCTTTTCCCTATATATGTCTATTCTAGATTAAATTAGATAGTATTTAAACCACTAATATAAATCTTAGCATAGAATTCAGGACGTACTACTTTCTTAGCGTAACGAGTCAAAAGACCTTTACGTGGAGTGAAAGTAGTTGGATCATACACAAGTGGAGTCATGATCAATGGAATGTATGGAGCAAATACTGCACCAGCTTCCAAGAACTGAGTACCACGGAAACCTAACAATACTGTATTTTCAGTCATGTATGGGTTCTTGTATACGTTATAGCGGCTATTCAATTGACCAGCTTTCTGAACACCGAAAGCGTAGTTCATTTGAGAAGCTTCACCATTAGAAGTGCTAGCAAATCCTGGGATTGATTCAAGGATAGTAGCTACAGCAGGAGAACATACTAAGAAGTTAGCGCCACCACGTAAAGTTTTCTGGTGGATCAAGTTACTTAATTTTTGGATTTTAGTTCCTAAAGTTTGGAACCACTGACCTTGGCTATTGTAGAAACCTAAGTTGCTATTTACAACACCAGTTCCGTTGATAGACAAGTTGTTTTGAGCACTCCAATATTCAGTACCAGCAGCAGCAGCATCAACTAACATATCAAGGATTTCAAGGTCAATCTCTAAAGAGATATATTCGCTCATGATAGAAGTTAATTCAGCTTCAGCATCCAATGAATGGTAAGCGTTCAAGTCTTGAGCGAACTCAGGAGTCCACACAGCTTTTAACTTACGAGTTTTAGCAACAATCGCTTGAGATTGAAGTTGGATGTTAATTTCTGGGATAGAAATTGGGTTGTTGTTAGCGTTTAAGCTAGTGTTAGTATCTTCAAAATCACCACGATTTGCATCAGTTGGTTGAAGAGTGAAGAACAAGGTTACACCTGAACCAGAGTTAGCGATATTATCAAGTGCTACGAAAGCAATGTTACTACCGGTAATCTTAGTAAATTCAGGAAGAATAGCAGCAGCTGTAAGACCTGAACCTGATGGATAGAAACCTCTGATAGCTCTAGGATCGTAGTTAGAACCTAAAGAAGAAGTTTGTACAAAGAACAATGAGTAGTTAGCTACAGAAGCTGAATAATCACCGTTTGCGTTGAAATCACGATACCAATCAGCAGAAGCTGTTGAGAATATAGTGGTTAAAGAAGAGGTGTTATTGATTGAATAACCAAAACGACCAGCTCCGTAAGCACCACCTGTGTTAGTGTTACCAAAAGGAGCAGTTGTTGGGTTAGATCCAGTATCACCATACATTGATTGACCTGAAGTAAATGGAGCTTTAGTAGTACCATATTGGAAATCTAGGTAGAAAACTAGACCTGAAGGTAAGTTCATTGGTTGAACGCTAACAAATTCTTTTGCAGCGATTTGACCAAATACCTTACGAACTAAAGGTAAAGCTACACCAGCCCATTGAGCACCTGTACCTACTGTAAAGGTACCAGCACCACTACCACCACCGGTAGTTGAACCTTCGTTTACTAATTGTTTTGCTTGATTTTCTAAGATCATAGACATGTTACTTTTGTCTGACTCAGAACCCAAACCTTCAAGTAGGCCTGTTTTTACCCACTTGGATGCTAATCTAGCAGCATCGCTTTGAAGCGACTTATACTGATTAGAACTTTCTAAGAGTTGTTGTAATTGTGACATTTTACGTTTTTTTTTTTTAGTTGTTAGTTAATTAAATAATTCCAGCTAATTTTTGGAATCTTTTGATCATTTCGTTAGATTCAACAATTGGCTGTTTAGTAGTTTTAACAGAGCTAAGAGTTTTAGAAGCGCTACCTAATAAACTTTCGTTTACTGGTTTTTTAGTTGTTTTTAAACCTTCTACTAAGGTGTTATAAACTAATTTTACTTCACTTACATTAATAGCTTTGTCAAAAGCAGTTAAAACTTTTACTTTTTGAGATTCAGTTAAAGTTTTAGAACGGAAAATTTTATTAGTATAAAGTAATTTAGCGTTCAATAAATTGATTTCGTTAAGTTCAGATTTAACAGATCTTAAAGCTCTATAAGCTTCTTTAAGTTCTTTATCTTTTTCTTCAACTTCTTTTTTCAATTCTTTGTTTTCTTTTTCTACTTCTTTACCTTCTTTTTCCAACTTCTTACCTTCTTTCTTCATCTCTTTACCTTCATTGTTTTTTTCTTGATAACCTTCTTTCTTCATCTTTCCGATTTCGGAAACTTCTTCTGATTCACCTTCAGCTTCATCTCCAGCTTCTAATTCACCTGCAGATACCATATCTTGAATAACATCTTCGATAAATGCTTTAAGATCATCATCGGTCATGTCTTCAAGAGAAACTTCTTCTTCTTCGGTTTCTTCAGCTTCTTCTTCAGCTTCTTTTACGGTTTTTTTCTTTTCTTCTTTTTCAGCTTCTTTTACGGATTTTTTCTTTTCTTCTTTTTCTTCCTTTTCAAGTTCAGCTAGAAGTTCATCAAGGTTCATTTCTTCACCTTCAGCTTCATCCATTTCTTCAGCTTCGTCCATGTCTTTAAGTTCATCCATGTCTTCAGCTTCATCCATTTCTTCGGCTTCATCCATTTCTTCACCTTCGGTTTCCATGTCTTTAGCTTCGTCCATGTCTTCAGCTTCATCCATTTCTTCACCTTCGGTTTTCATCGGAATGTGTTTACCTTCTTTTTTCATTTTTGCCTCTTCCATCTCGTCGTATCCTTCTTCCATATCTTCCATTTCTTGTAGCCTCATAGCTAACATGTTTTTCAGATGTGGGGTGAAAGATTCTTCAAGAGCAGCTTTGGCATTTGCAATTGCTGATTCTTTTACAGCTTTTGCATCGGCGATAGCCTCTTTTAAAAAATTTCTGTTCATTTTCCTAAATTTGGTTTTGGAACTACGCTTATTAAACAAACGTAATGGGGATTATACAGTTAATTAGATGCCATATAAAAAATGGCATATTGACGACGATACATATATGGGGATTCTTCAAAACATAAAAAAAGGCGCTTCTTTTGAAAGCGCCTTAGTTTTAAAATAGTGTTTTAAATTTAATTTTTTTTACGAAATTTTATTAATGCTTTATTTACTAATTCATTAATATTTATATTTTCTTGAGTTTTAGTTTTATTACCTAAGGCATTGCCAATAGCTGTTAAATATTGTAAAGCTTTTTTTCTACCTCCCATAGCATTTAAATCAATAGCCCCAAATCCACCTATACTAGCTCCTGGATCATTTAACATAGTGGCAGCCCATCTATGATGACCATCTAAAATTTCATTATCAGTTGATATATAAGCACCTAAAGGTCCTCCTTTAACACCACCAATAGCCATACTTAAAGATTTTCCTAATAATATATTTGTTTGAGTAGGAACTGCAGCTGAAGCTGCAATATTTGGATTTGCTTTAAATGTTGCTTTATCATCCTCTGGTTTACCATCTTTGGTTCCACTTGTCATAAAAGCTTTTGCTTTTTCATCAGAATCTACTTTCCCTAGAGCATTAGGAGCAGGTGGTTCAATTGCTTCTTTAAAATCAACATTGTATTTTCCGCCTGGAGTTAATGCATCTTCTACATCTTCTACACTTCCTACAGCATCATCAGGGCCTGGTAAAAAGGGCATATCTTTTTTAGCTAAACCCGAGGATGGGATTTTATTAGCTATATCTAATATTCTTTTTACTACTTCTTCGGGTCCTATTTTTTCTACCCATGCTTTAGCTTTATTAGCATCTATAGGTTTATCAGATGCCTTAAGTATAGAAGCATTAGGATCACCTGATTGTAGTTGAGCTACAGCAGCTTTAGCTGTTGCTTCATCTTTAGGGAAAGAAGATTGTATAGTAAATTTTACTTTTGAAGCTTCAGCTTCTTCAGCTTCTTTTACTTTTTCTTTAAATTCAGTTTCAGTAATTAAACCCGCAAGTTTTTGGAATTTTAAAAATTCTTCGGAGATAATTTGTTTTTTCATGATTATAAATATATTAAAAAATTGGACAGTTACCACTAGCACAAAGTATTTCAGTAATAACTGAATTTACTTTGAGGTATTTGTTGGATGATTTTGGTATTAAACCTTCTTTAACTAAATGCATATATGAACCAGGATTTGAAGGTGTTGATACAAAATCCCAACATAATAATTCAAAATCATCTTGTACTTCCATTACACCGTCTTTATCTTTTAACGATCCCATACCACGTGAAGAAACACCTACTGTAACTCCACTATCAACAAGTGCTTTTAAAATATTACCCGATGGAGTAGGTAAAATTTCTATTTTACCCATGATGTTATCTCCATCCCACCAAAAATCTTTAATATTATGAGATACGTTTTTAAGATTAATTACAGAAGAATCAGGATGATCTAATTCACCTACTGCTCTATTATCTTTTACAATTTTAGAATATTTGTCTAATTCACGTTCCCACAAATCTTTTTTATAATAGCGACCATTACCGTTTTTAACTTCAACAGTTGCTAAAATACCTTCAACTATAGGATTACCTCGTTCAGAAATTTTTCCTTCGGTTAAAGTTAAAGGTTTAAACAGTTGAGTTTCAACAAGTATTTGTTTTTCCATTTTTATTTTTCTACAGGTTTTTTACCATTACCAGATAATTTTTCATGCATTTTCTGATATTTTTCTTTAGCTTTAGCTAATTCTTTAATTTCTTTTTTTATTTCATTAACACGAGCAGAATCAACAAGTTCATCCATACCTTCTACTTCATCAATAGTAGCTAATTTACGGGCACGTTCTTGAATTTCTTCTTCACAAGCACCCATTTTTGCTTCTAAAGCAGCTAAATTGCCTCGTTCTTCAATGCTTTTAATTTTTTCTTCAATGCTTTGTTTTTTAGTTTCTTTACCTTCTTTTTTAGCTTTAGCTACTTCAGATAGTATGTTAGTTAATTTTATCATGGTTTTTATATTTTTATTAGTTAATTTATCCTCCGGCTCCAGGTATTCCTGGGTTTTTATCTGCTTTTACATCTGCTTCTTTTTTCTTTGCTGCGGTTGCGGCTGCGGCTGCAGCTTTTGCTGCGGCTTGTGCTGCTGTAGCTTGAGCAGTTGCATTTGCTTTTGCTGCATCTGCTGCTGCTTTATCTTCAGCTGCACCTTCATCTAAGGTATTATCTTCACTTAAAATTTCTTTAACTATGTCTTTAATTTTTTCTTTAAGAGATTGTTTAAGAGATTGTTTTTTAGATTCTTCTAAATGACTTGAAAGACCACGCCCACCAGCAGGATCAAATTCACCAGGACCAAACATATCTTCTTTATCATTATCTAAATCATCATCTACTTCTTTACCTAAAAGATAAGCTAATAATTCGTCATGATTAGATAATTGTCCTAACTCATCATATTCAATAAAATCTTCCATTCCATCTTCTTTAGCCCAATTAATAATTTCTTGATCAGACATATTAGCATATTGAGATAATTGAGATGAAGATAAAGCTTCTTTTAATTTTCTCATTTCACCATTTATCCATGCATTAGCATTACCTTCTCCTTCAATGGTTTTAACTTCTTCACCATTCTTATAAATTACATATATGCCATTACCTTTATATTCTTTGGTAAACATTTTATCTAAATTACTAAGTTCAGATTTTTGGTACCCTATAGGATCATTAAACATTCCAATACCTTCTTTTAATTTAATTGTTTTTTCAGTACCAGGCATATCCATTTTTTTAACACCAGATACAGTTTTTGGAGTTACAGGCATTTCCTTTACACCTGAAGGCATTTTAGTTTTTGCTTCTTTTTTACTTAAATTATCTTTAGTATTAGCTTTAATTTTTTCAACATCAATATCTAAATCACCATATCCACTTGATTTATATTTACCCTTTAATTCTTTAGAGGGTTTATAACCCGGGGTTTGGTCTGTATAGCCAATACCTTCAATACCAAATTGAGTTTGAGTTGTATAATATAAACGGTCTTTAGTTAGATTTTTAGTTACAATAGCTTTTAATTCATCTATAGTTTTATCGGCATTTTTAGGATTTTGCATTTCAGCATAAAATCCATTTAAATATAAGGTTCCATATACATTATCTGTTTTACTTTTATCTTTATAATCGTAATTTTTTGTTTGTAAAGCTACTATATCTTTATTAGTTTCTTTATTATCTATTTTAGTAGGTTTTACTTTTTCTTTGACTTCATTTAAATCCATTCTTCCTGCTTTTACTTGTTTGTAATATTCTTCTTCAAGATCATTTATAATTTGTTGATCATTAATATGTTTTTGAATTTCCTTATATATATTTTGTTTATTTCTAAATTCTCTTCTATTATCCCAATCCTTTCTTGATATAATAAAACCTATTTCTTGTATAAAATCAATATCATCTACTTCAGATATAATATTATATATATCTATAATAGATTTATTTGTTATTACATCTTTTTGGTTTAATTCTTGATTAGATAAAGCAAATTCTCCAGATTCACTAATAGCTTCATTTAATTGTTTACTTTCATCTATATCATTATCTATTGAACTCATTCTTTTAATTTCTTTATCAGAAAGGTTATTTTCTAAATTATCTTTAATCCACTGTCTAGCTTCTTTCTCTGTTGGAAAGGCCTTATCACTCTTACCCATATCTGTTCTATAGGTAACTACCCAAAATCTACCTTCAGGTTCTAAACTCCATTCTTCGTTTGATGCTAAATTTTGTTCGTTTATGTTTTCATTAAATATTTTAAACCAATCTTGTTTTTTATTTTGGGTGACAAGTCCTAATTGGAGTATATTTTCGGAAATAATTGAACGTTGTTTAAGAATAGTAGTAGTTTCAGTAAAATTAGCAGCATTACGAATTAAATGTGGGAATTGTAATTTTGCTTCTTTTAAGAAAATTTCTTTATTACCTTTACCTTCTTTGATTAGGTTATATTGTTCTTGTAATGTTTTAGTTTTCATTATTCTCCAGTTAATATGTTTTTTATATCATTTATATAGTCTAAAACTAAATCAGTAGGATATACTACACCATAGGATAATGGATTTTGTCTATAGTAATCTATTGTTTTATTTTTAGCATTAGATAACATTGTATAAATATTATTCATTTCTTTCCTAATATTATCAAATGCTATTATTCTTTCTTTTTGAAACTCAATTTGATCTGTATTTTCTTCAAATAATTGTTTTACCTCTAAACCTGATCCTTTAATCTTATCAGGTACTAATTTATATTTAAATTTTTTTACGTAGTAATTATTAGTAACACCTTTTTCGGTGGCACGAGGACCAGGACCTAATGTAGCACCCGGATCTTCTTCTTTTACAACCTCATAACCACTAGATTTAACTACATTAGGATTAGCTGCTCCCTTAGCTTTTTTATTTTTATTAAATGCTAAAGGTGTAGCATATTGAGCTCCTGTACCCGGAGTAAATCCTGCAGCACCGGCTCCACCACCTGTAGTAGAAATTTCATCTACATTTTTTAATTTATATTTTAATTTACCCATTGGCTATAGCTAATTCTTCTAATAAACTATGGTACTGGAGTAAATCAACTAAATTATCACTTTTAATTGAAGATTTTTTATCTAGTTCAGTAATATATTTAATTACTTCTTGTAATTTAATTTTAATAGTTTGATCTTTAGTTTTAGATATTTGTGATTTAAGATCAGACTTAATTTGTACAATTTCGTTATTGTAAAATTCTCTTAAATTAGATGTACTATCAATTGAATTAATAAATTCTTTTAAAACACGTTTTTGTTTAGAGTTTAATGAAGCATATTTATCATTAAATTTTTCAAGTATTACTCTGTAAGTTAGTATACGAAGATCTTTATCGTATGATTTAAATTCTTCAAGTATATCTTCTTTTACATTAGATTTATCAACTGATTTAGATGTAAGGTGTTCTAATAGTGTAACTTTATTATCAATAATTTGATTAGGATCTGTTAATTCTTGAGAATTATATATTTCAAATAATGTATACAACGATGCTTGAGCTTTATAATCGTGTAATTTAGTTTTAAATAAATCTTCTAAATTATAATGTTCTTTAAGTTCTTTAATTAAATTATATTTTTCTTTTCTCAATTTACTTCTATTTAATTTTCTAGAAGCTTCAAGTACTGTGCTTAAAATAGCATTTGCTTTATTTTCATTTAAACTTTTAGATTTAAATGTTATTTCAAATAACTTATATTCTTTACCAAGTTCAGTATTAACAAAATATTTTTTTAAAATATTTACTGCGGGTGAATCACCTTTAGTTAATGTGTCGGATGTAATTCGTCTTACTAAAAGCTCGAATAAGATACCCGTGTTCTTAAATTTTGAATGTTTGATATACATCAATATCTATTTTTTTATAAATATGTTAAAAATCTTGATCTTTAATATTAGATTCATCTAATAATGATTCTTTTGCCTTGTCTTGCTCAAATATTAATTTTTTCTCATTAGGTTTAGACATAGTATTTAACATATGTTTATATTTACCTAGATAACGATTACCTTCTAAAGCTAACGGTGAATTGCCTTTAAAATCAGGATTTATTTTTTTATTAAAATTATCATCACTTTTCATACCTTTAACACCTAATTTATCTTTTCCAAATGGACTTTCTTGGGTATTACGGTCAGTTACTTTTTCTTGTGGACGACCTAATACTGTTTTTTCTTCATTATATCCTGGAGGTAAATTTGCAGGGTCTGTGCTTAATCTACCTTTACCATACAGTGATGCTAAGTCATGTGGGGTACCATAAGATTTACCAGTTTCAAGTGGGTCATTACCTTCTGCTTCTACTTGTGTAAGTCTAAATTTACGTTTAGCATCTTGAATAATCAAATCTCTATATTCATCATATTGGTCTTCACTTAAATGGAATAAATTATCATATATCCAATCTGTAGGTAATAATTTGCTTTCCATTAAAGCTGTAGCTAATTCAACTTTTTCTTTAAGTAATGCTACACGTTCTTGATCATATATAATAGATGGGGTAGTTAATGAAAGTTCAAAATTTGTTAAATTTTCATCTTTATACCCTTGAGTATATAAATGTACTAAAGCTATTTTATAAAGTTCAGAAGTTATAATACGTTGAATACGTTCAATAGTACGAGCAAAACGTATATCTTGGGCAGCTAATGTTGCTTTACCACCTACTTCACCTTCATAACCCATAAATGCTTTGGGTACTTTAAGAGCAGCAAATAATTTATCTCTTAAATAAGTCACGTCAGTAATACCATCCCATTGTGCTCCGGCTAATGTATCAATTTTAGTTGAAGTATCACCACCCCTAACTGGGATATAATAATCTTCAAGTAGGTTTTGCATGTTATATCTTAGGTTATATTCACCTGATTGTTGATCAATATAAGGAGTACGTTTAAGTTTATTAATTGTTTTTTCCATAAATGATTCCATTTCCTGAGGAGGAATAGAACCAACATTCATATAAAAAATACGTTTTTCAGGTGCTCTAACAATACGATGAATTAACATTGTATCTT
>Ga0222712_10002708_pt1 | contig 19947 bp, 13 predicted proteins | sample C33_657DmetaG_FD_165043 | JGI IMG/M metagenome (GOLD analysis project Ga0222712, IMG submission 165043) | Estuarine water microbial communities from San Francisco Bay, California, United States - C33_657D | ecosystem: Environmental > Aquatic > Marine > Unclassified | place: USA: California... | reverse complement strand
TATTTTTTAATGCAATGAAAGAACTGAAATATACATTGATCAAGAGCAAGCATCAATATAAAATGTATTGTGATTTGCTGGAAACCTTTGTCTCCATGCCTCATGTTTCGAGCTCAATGCAAGATGAAATTGAGTTGTTAACCCTTTTGATTGAAAAATGGGATCAGGAACATGGCCAGTTTATGGATTTGGATCCCGTTTCATTGTTGAAATCTTTTATGGATGCTCACCACATCAAAGCAATAGAACTCTCAGGTATACTCGGCATCAGCAGAGGATATATGTCTGATATATTGCATTACAAAAAAGGCTTGTCGAAAGAAGTCATACGTAAATTGTCTTCTTTTTTCAAAGTGCGCCAGGATGCATTTAATCGGTCCTATGACCTCAAGCAGCAAAATCAACTTCAAACAACTTCCTGACCTAAATTAAATCTTCGGCTCCCATCCCTTTTCGTACTCCCTGCTCCAAAGTTTCATGGCTTCCTTGTCGTTGAGGATCCTTCCATTGCTTGGATCAACTTTGAGGGCTCTTCCTGTGCGTTGGGAAATGTTGCCGAGTTGAACCAGCAGCGTGCTTTGGTGCCCGCTGAGAATATCCGAATTCAATTTTGTGCCTTTTTTGATGGCGCTGAAAAAATTCTGGATGTGCAGCGCATCGAGTTCCATGCCAGGGCCAGTTCTGTCAAGGGCATTGGCGGTGATATCATTCTTGACTTCTTTTACCAGCTTGCTTTTCAGGTCGAATATCTTGTAGGCATTGCCACTTTCAATCAACAAGGATCCTGTTTCACCATAAAAAATAACCCCAACAGGGCTGCCTTCAATGGATTTCCCATTGCAGGAGCGGCCCTCCCAGGAGATCAGGGTATTGTTGGCAAATTCAAGGTCGATGACCTGTGTATCGGGGGTTTCCCAATCGTCCTGGTAACGATAACGACCACCTGCAGAAGTCACGCGTGTAGGATAATCTACACCCAGTCCCCATCTTGCAAGGTCCACCATGTGGGTGCCATTGTTCAGGGCTTCACCGGTTCCCCAATTCCAGAACCAATGCCAGTTGTAGTGGATAAGGTTGTCCTTGTATGCCCGGCGCGGCGCAGGTCCTTGCCAGAGGTCGTAGTTCAACCAGGAAGGCACTTCTGTTGCCTTTCCTACGCCGATGGATTCACGGTTATTGGTATACCAGGTCTTCGCATAATAGGGTCTTCCAATCACGCCTGCATGCAGTTCTTTGATGGCGGCGATCACATTGGGCCAGGACCTGCGCTGGTTGCCCATTTGAAGCAGTTTGTTGTGTTTTGTAGCAGCCTTCACCAGCATCTCACCTTCATTGGGATTGTGGCTGCAGGGCTTTTCAAGATAAACATGTTTTCCTGCAGCAACCGCCAGCATGGCGGCTGGAGCATGCCAGTGGTCGGGTGCGGTAACAATCAGCAGATCGAGGTTCTTGTCTTCCAGGGCCTTCCTGAAATCGCCTTCTGCCTTTGGCTTTTTCTGTTGGGCTTTCTCAATGGCATTGACACATTTATCTAAAGCCCGTGAATCAACATCACATACATACATCATCTCGCATTCTTTCTGTGAAGCGAAATTGGTACCCACAGACAGGCCGCGGCTGTTCACGCCCATGACCGCAGCAGTAATCTTTTCATTTGAACCAAGGATATTTCGGTACTGGTTGGCAGAGAATCCTGGTAGGATGCCTCCAAAGGCAATGGCTGCTGAGGCTGCAGATGTTTTTTGAATAAAGCTTCTTCTTGAACGGCTCATGAGGGAAGATTTAATTGTTGAATGGTCTTGTTGGCTTTTTTGAAATGGGTTTCGTAAACATCCTTCAGCTGAATGGCCTTGCCATCCTTGCGTTTGCTCTCATCTGCGGCTTCCATGAAGGTGTAGATTTCCAGTGTTTCTTTTGGGGTGATGGGCAGGTTACCGGTTTTAAAAAAAGCAATGATCCTGTCGAGCAGGTTGTCATAACCTTTGTAAGGGCCCAATGTTATTGGTCCTTTTTCTCCATAGGCTGTACCGCCATATTCATGCTTCCCGGTCCGTGTACCGCGGAAAGTGCCGATCCTTCCATCTTCCCAAATGCCTACCACGACTTCAGTTCCTTCGGTTTGGGTACGGGTCAACGACTGACATCCTGTTCCCATAACGGTGTAGAGTGTTTCAACGCCATGGATGCCATACCAAAACAAATCTGGATGGGTGGGTTCGAGGGTGGCTGGGCTGAAACAGTCGGCTCCCAATATTTTTCCAACTTTACCAGAAGCTGCTTCCTGTGCGGATTCCATGTACCGAAGGGATGAGCTCGAGAAGAAGGGAACTTTTAATTTTTCAGAGATTGTATAGAGCGCGATTGCATCCGAGAGTGTACCGGCTACGGGCTTGTCGATGAACAGCGGCTTACCTGCTTTTATCACTTCCAATCCCTGTTCCAGATGGGGTCTGCCATCATTGGTTTCCAATAAAACGAAATCAACTTTCTTGAGCAGATCAGCAATGGAATCCACAATCTCCACACCCATCTTCTTCACTTCTTCAATATAGCCGGGTATCCGCTTGGTGGAGGATTCAATATCGGCGCTTCCAGGTGGATATGCTGCCACTATGCGAAATCCTTTGTATTTGTCGGCAGCGTTGGCAGCATTCAAAGCCTTGGTAAAAGCGATGCTGTGTGAGGTGTCCAGACCGATGATGCCAATCCTGCCGGAATCCATCATTGTAGTTGAGGCAACAACTGGACTGGTCCATGTTGTAAGCCCCATTGCCATACCAGCCATGCCGGCATCACGCATGAAGCGTCTGCGGTTGTATCCATTCATATGCAATCGTTTTAGCAGCCTCTGTAAGATAAAAATAAAAAGAAAATTGCTACCATTAACCATTAAAGTGTTACCCGAAGATTTATCTCGGCAATCCTGAACCCCTTGCTTTTTACAAGCTTTGCTTCGTTAGATTCTTTATTCAGCAAGGGATTGGTATGGTTGAAGTGAATGAACATGATCTTTTCTTTTTCTTTGGCTGATAGGGAATCAAAAAGCTGCATGCTTTCTTGCACCAATGGATGAGGGATTTCTGTGATGTTGCGGTTGCCCACCTCAGCGGCACTGAAAAAAGTACCATCGATCAAAGCATGGTCCACTTCTTTGATCAATGATACAATGTCTGTCCGCCATTTTTCCCATTTGTCAATATCTGGAATAAAGAGCAATTTCTTGTGCGGTCCTTCAATGATGAATCCAACGGTTTCGGAAAACTCATCCCTGTGCGGTACAAGAATAGGCTTTACCCTGAGCGATGGGCTGATGCTTTCCCATTTTCCCTCAGATAAGGGGTTGATCTGAATGTTGTTCAGTGTGACAAGCTGACTCCATGGGCCATTGTTCTCCAAAAAGCTTTTCATTTTGGGCATGGCATATACCGGCACGGCCGCACTGTTCATGGCTTCTTTCCCCAAAAACATCAGGCCTGCATAATGCCCTATGTGCGCATGGGTTAGGAAAATCCCATCAGGCAATTTATTTTCTGATGTCGGAAGCAAAGCCTTGAGCATCCTGGTTTGGGCCACAAAATCGGGAGTCGCTTCAAGCAGGAGTTTTTTGTTGGAAACCGGGTCGATGAGCCCCAGGGAAACCACTTTTTTATCAGGATTGATTGTCTTGCAGCAATCCTTTTCGCAACCCATGTGGGGCGAACCTCCATCTTGAAGGGTGCCCAGCACAACAACAAAAGGGTTCTTGTTTGGCAAAGCGCCTTGCCCATTGCACAACAATCCAAGAGCAGTGGAGAAAATCAGGAAATACGGCTTCATGGCAGTGATTGAATTGTTAAATTATGTTATTTGTTCAATACCGGGGAAGGATTATATTTGAAATGGACATCTATTAAACCGTAAACGATTACTCAATTAAAAAAACACAACATGAAAAAATTATTCTCCATTTTGGTTGCCATGACAGCCCTGGTTTTTTCCCTTCAGGCACAACCTCCAGGTGGTGGCGGTGGCGGAGATCCTGAAGCCATGAAGGCAAGGATGAAAGAGCGCATGAAGCCCATGCTGGTGCAACAAGCCGGTGTTTCAGATGCTGAGGCCGACAAGATCCTTGACATCAATTTTGATTTTCAAATGAAGTCAAGGCCCATCCGCATGGACCAGGCGCTCAGCGAAGACGACAAGAAAAAGAAAATGAAAGAGGCTGAGGACGCACGCGATGCTTCTATGAAAGCCATTCCGTTGACAGAAGAGAAAATGGTGAAGGTCAAAGCCTTTTACGATGAAATGAGGAAAAGACAACAAGAAGGAAGAGGTGGACAAGGCGGTGGACAAGGCGGCGGCCAGGGCCGTGGTGGAAACCAATAAACTGTTATAGTCAAGACCTTTCAATCTTGAGGGGTTTGGTTATTCTTTTGTGATAATGAGGATAATTTATCCAATTCACACGAGAAGCACCAAACCCCTTCTTTTTTAGTAATTTCAAGCAAACGAATTGCCATGAACAGTCGCCGTGATTTTATCCAAAAGCTTTCAGCCCCCATCATTGCCCTGCCTTTTATCAGCAGCATGAAGCCCGCAGAAATTCCCTACGATGGGCCTGTCTTGCGCATTGCCATCATGGGCCTGGGTGGATATGCAACCCGTGTGGCAGAAGCCATGCTGGCTTGCAAGAAAGCCAAGCTGGTTGGACTGATCAGTGGAACGCCTTCCAAGATCAAGACCTGGTCAGAGAAATACAATATTGACGCCAAAAACTGTTACGATTATACCAATTTCGATGCCATCAAGGACAATCCAGACATCGATGCCGTATACATCATCACGCCCAATGCGCTGCACAAGGAACAGGCCATCAGGGTTTCCAAAACTGGCAAGCATGTCATTGTGGAGAAGCCCATGGCATTGAATGCCAAGGAGGCCGAAGAAATGATTGATGCCTGCAAAAAAGCGGGTGTTCATTTGCTGGTGGGATACAGGATGCATTTTGAACCCAAGACCCTGGAAGTGATCAGGATGAGGAACGATGGTGAGTTCGGCAAAATCAAGTTTTTTCAAGGGTTGACAGGGTTTCGGAGTGGTGATCCCAAGCAATGGCGGTTGAACAAAGCGTTGGCAGGCGGAGGTTCCATGATGGACATTGGTATCTATTCCATCAACGGCATGCGCTACATGATTGGGGAAGAACCCCTCTGGGTTACTGCACAGGAAACAAAGACCGATCCTGTGAAATTTACAGAAGGCGTAGACGAAACAATTCAGTTTCAAGCGGGCTTTCCCAGCGGAGCCATTGCTTCCTGTTTGTCCAGTTATGGCATGAGCAACCTGGACCGTTTTTTCCTCAATGGCGAAAAGGGATTTGCTGAAATGCAGCCCTCTACCGGCTATGGTCCCATCAAGGGCAGAACACATAAGGGAGAGTTGACACAACCGCACCAGGCCCACCAGACCATTCAAATGGAGGAATTTGCGTCCATCATCCTGGAAGGCAAAAAGCCCATTGTTCCTGCAGATGGAGAGGAGGGATTGAAAGACATGAAAATCATCGATGCCATTTACCAGGCGGTGAAAACTGGAAAGCGGGTAAAACTGGCTTAATGTCCTTTTGCATAAACTTGAACCATTGCGTTGGTCCCAGGGTCAGTCTCAGCATAGGCAATCAACTCCATTTCACTGGTCCTGATCAGCAGGCGATAGTGTGCCCCAATAAATTTCACTTCCAGCACTGTCCCGGGAATTCCGATTGTTGGATCAGAACCAATGCCAATTTTCTCAGGTCGGATAAAACTCATTTCTTCCACCCCAAACATCTTTAAAAGCGTCATATGCTCTGTTGAAATCAGGGTATACTCTCCCAGCAGTCCTGCAATGTATTCATCCTGCGGCCTTGCATATGCTTCTTTGGGAGAACCCTGAAAGACCAGTTGCCCATGCCTCATGATCAGGAGCTCATCCGCCCATGATAGTACCTCAACAGGGTCATGGGAGACCAACACACAGGTGATGGCCATCTTGTTCGACACCTGGTGAATGACTTCATTGATGATCCGGTTGTTGAACAGGTCGAGGTTGGTGAACGGTTCGTCCAGCAAAAGCAGCCTTGGTTTACCTACCAGCAAACGGGCCAGTGCGATGCGTTGCCGCTCCCCTCCAGAAAGCTGGTGCACCTTGCGGTCCAGCAGGTGGTTGATCCGACAAATCTGGTAAATTTCCGCGGCTTCTTCGTCTTCCATCTTGTTGGCCATCTCCAGGAGTTCGTGCACGCGGTAATTGCTTCTCAGTTCAAAATGTTGAGAAAGATAGGCAATGGCAGGATGCCCTGGTAGCAGCACTTCATCTGGCCCTTTGATGCGTTGACCTTCAAAATAAGCATTCCCTGAACTGGCTTGAACCAATCCTGCCATCATCTTCATGACCGTGCTTTTTCCGGAACCGGTTTCGCCCATCAAGGCAATTTTCTTGTTTGCTGAAATGAAAAAGCGAACATCTTTAACGAGCGTACGGCCTTCTTCCTCTTTGCTGATTTCTTCGACCGCTAATAAATGCATTGAAAATGATTTTTTTGATTGCTTCTTGCAAAAGTAGTCCATAAGCAGCCATTTCAAGAGAACTTACTACCTTCAAGGGTAGTTTTAATCATCTGGTTTTATTGCGCTAAAAAGTTTTCATGCTAAAAAAAGTATTGTTGTTTGTTGTAACCGTTTTGTTGGTCACCCTCGGACTTACGTTTACCAACCGGTTTGCTCATTTGAAAAATTTCGCTACCTGGGGTGTACACACAATTCATGACCACAAGACCCATCCGGTAAGAGTGGTTGAAAATGGTGATGCTCCGCAGGCATGGCCTTTCGATTCGGCATACAACCAAAAACAGATTCCCCAGGAGTTCATGACCATCATTGATTCCAATGATACGCATGCTTTTTTGGTCATTCAGGATGGAAAATTGGTTTATGAAAAATACTGGGATGGTTACGACAGTGCCAAAATCAGCGGATCTTTTTCTGCAGCCAAGAGCATCATCTCCCTGCTGATTGGCATAGCCATTGATGAAGGGAAGATCAAGTCTGTAGAGGAACCTGCCGGCAATTATCTCCCTCATTTTAAAACCAATGGGTTGGACAAGATCAAGATCAAGGATTTGCTGACCATGAGTTCAGGTACCAACTACAATGAAGGGGACATAAGTTATTTCAGCATGAATGCTTATGGCTATTATGGTGATGATGAGGAATACATGGTGAACATGATGGAGAAAAAAGAAGCACCCGGTGTTTATTGGCAGTACCGCAGTGGAGATACGCAGGTGCTGGGCCTGATTGTAGAAAAAGTATTTGGGCAGTCCATTTCTGCTTTGGTGTCTGAGAGGTTCATGAAGCCCATGGGTGCCAATGCCGATGCCCTTTGGTTGCTGGATGGCGCTGGAAAACATGAAAAAGCTTTCTGTTGTTTCAATGCAGTGGCCAGGGATTATGCAAAGTTTGGGCAGCTGGTGCTGAACAAGGGCAAATGGAATGGCAAGCAGATTGTTTCTGAAAAATATATTGCTGAGGCAACCACTCCTGCCACTAGTCTGAAAGACCGCAGCGAGAACGAACAGCCGGTAGATTTTTATGGCTACCAGTATTGGATGGTCAACCACAGTGGCGTGCATGCCATTGCGCAAAACGGACTCTTTGGTCAGTATGTATACATCATCCCTGAAAAAAATGCCATTGTGGTTCGGTTAGGTGAGTCCAAAGTGACAACCCCTGTTCACCACCACCAGCCCGAGAATTTCACGTATATCGATGCTGCACTTGCAGTGTTGAAATAGAGCTGTATTGCACAGTCCACAACTTAGTTTCAATGTGTCCCTTTCTGTAATGGAAAGGGACTTTTTTTATGGCAAAAAAATGCCCCGCAAAAGCAGGGCAATATTTTCAGGCAGAATGTTATGTTTTTACGGTTTCATAGTGTTGGATGCCTGTGGTTTTTTTTGGATAGGATTGGATTTGGATTGGTTTTTCGTTTGGATTGGATTTGGATTTTCTTTCGGATTTGGATTAATGTTGGAGTAGGATTGGATTTGGTTTTGGTTTTTCGTTTGGATTGGATTGTCGGTTTTTTAGGATTGGATGTCTTTGCTGGCTTCGTACGGTAGCGTCGCATTGACTATACAAGATTACGGCGGATTTTTGGCCCTTGAAAGTATTTGCCAAATCCATTTTCAAGATTACGTATTTACGCTTATCAGCCCTCACGCGGGCTACGTAATGCAGGTATAAAAAAGGGCGTTCCGGTTAAGAAACGCCCTTGAAAAGCAGTGTTGGAGAGACTTTATTTCTTGAACTCCCATCCAGCCCTGTTCACCCTAGAGACGAACTGGTTGGCATCGTCGAAGTTGGTAATCTTCATGGAAGCACCATCCCAAAGCAGTTTCTTCCTGCCGTAGAAGTCAAATGCCTTGTTGCCATTTGATCTTGTAACTTCTTTGCGCAACATGTAGCTCCTGATGGCCAGGTTGCCCATCAGAACGGTTTCTGTGAGCGGACCAGAGTAGTCGAATGAAGAGCTGAGTTCCTTGTGCGCCTTGCTGTTGAAACCAGCTTTACAGGCTTCAGTCCAGGAGATTTGGTGCCCAAATTCTGGCAGTTTCAAAGCATTCTTGTCTGGTTCTGGTGCAACGATTTTCTCACCGGTATTCAGGTAAATCTTGGGCTTGTTTCCATACATGTCAATGGTCATCAATCCTTTTGTGCCATGCAGGAAAATGCCATTGGCACCGTTTCCGTCTGTGCTCAGTGGCTCATTAGACGGAAGTTGGTCAGGGTGGAAAGGACGTATACCGCCATCCATCCAAACCATTTTCAATGGACTCTTGTTTTTCTTGGTGGCCGGGAACTTGATCTCAACATGAGAGGAAGGAGGGCAACCCTCTGGGATGTATTCTGGATTCCAATCCCTGATGAACACAGATCCTACGCTGCATTCCACTTCAGTTGGATAGCCAAGCCCGAGTATCCTGAACGGAGAGTCAATGGTATGGCATCCGATATCTCCCAATGCGCCAGTACCGAAGTTCCACCATCCACGCCATTTGAAGGGATGGAATAGCGGGTTATAGTCCGTATAAGCCGCAGGGCCGATCCAGGTATCCCAATCCTTGGCAGACATAGAGGCTGGTAAAGCAGGCTTGTCTGTTGGTACAGGAATACCTTGAGGCCATACTGGCCTGTCTGTCCAGATGTTCACGGTATGAACTGTTCCGATCAATCCTTTGTCGAACCAATCCATGGCCACTTTTTGCAATGGGTTGGAAGCGCCCTGGTTTCCCATCTGGGTCACTACCTTGTTTTTTCTGGCAGCCTCAGTGAGCATCCTGGCTTCAGCAATGTTATGGGCCAGTGGCTTTTGAACATAAACGTGTTTGCCCATCGACATGCAGGCCATTGCGGCATAGGCATGGAAATGGTCTGGTGTTGAGATGGTCACAGCATCAATGTCTTTTCCAGACTTGTCCAGCATCTCCCTGAAATCGCGGTATTTAGCGGCATTGGGGAATTTTTCAAAGGAGTTTTTGCATTTGTCCCAATCCAGGTCAGCCATGGCCACCACATTGTTGACGCCATTGTTGTAGGAATTTAAAAGATCTGATTGCCCTTTACCGCCGGCACCGATGGCAGCGATGTTGAGCTTGTCGCTCGGGGCTGTGTATCCCTTGCCAATGACGTGGCGTGGAACAATAAAAAAACCTGCAGCAGCAATCGAGCCCTGCTTGATGAAATTTCTTCTGTTGTTTTGTTTTGGCATGACTATGGTTTTATCTTTCGTTTGATGATGAATGTAAGCAAAAATTGCGATTCATTTCTGATGAAAGTTTAACTTCATCAAGACATTTACAAAAAAAATAATTCATCAATCCCCCATACGATTATGCAAGCAAGAGTTTTCATCACATGCATGATGGCAATATTTTTTGTATTGCCTGAAACAGATGCCCAAACGACAGACTCCCATTTGTTTGCATCATTGAAATGGCGCATGATTGGTCCGCACCGCGCAGGCAGAACTGTTGGGGTTTCAGGTGTGGCAAGCCAGCCCAATGTTTTTTACATTGGCGTGAACAACGGTGGTGTTTGGAAAACCAATGATTACGGCCATACCTGGAAGCCCATTTTTGACGCGCAAAATACCGGCTCCGTGGGCGATGTTGTTGTTGCCCCTTCCAATCCTGATGTTATCTATGTTGGCAGTGGAGAGGGTATCCAAAGGCCAGACCTCTCTGTGGGGAATGGTGTTTACAAGTCTATGGATGCAGGAAAAACCTGGGTAAACCTGGGTCTTGGAGATGCCCAACAGATTGGCGGCATTGCTGTTGATGCAAAGAATGAGAACAGGGTTTTTGTGGCTGCCTTGGGCCATCCCTATGGGCCCAACAAGGAACGTGGGGTATACAGAAGTCTGGACGGGGGTAAAAGCTTCAAGCAAGTGCTTTACCTCAATGAAAATGCAGGCGCCATTCAGGTTTCCATTGATCCGGTCAATCCACAGGTGATTTATGCAGACATCTGGGCTGCCCGTCAAGGTCCCTGGGAAAATGGTGCATGGAATGGAAAGGAAAGTGGTTTGTTTAAATCTACCGATGGTGGAGATACCTGGAGGCGTTTGACCAAAGGCCTGCCAACCACAACTGAAGATGGTTTGGGGCGTATTGGTTTTACCATCGCCCAAAGCAATCCGAACAGGCTATACGCCACCGTGGATGCTGAGAAGAATGGTGGAATCTATCGCAGTGATGATGCCGGCGAGTCATGGCAATTACTCACCAGCGATCCAAGGCTTTGGGGAAGGGGAAGTGATTTTGCAGAAGTAAAAGTAGATCCTCAAAATGCCGACATTGTGTATTCTGCCAATGTGGTGATGTGGAAATCTGTTGATGGTGGAAGAAACTGGATGGGCATCAAAGGCGCTCCCGGTGGGGATGACTATCATCGCATATGGATCAATCCCAACAATTCCAATATCATGGCATTGGGTGTTGACCAAGGAGGTGTGGTAACGGTAAACGGTGGGGAAACCTGGTCCTCCTGGTACAACCAACCCACAGCACAATTTTACCATGTAAGCACAGACAATGCTTTTCCTTATAATGTCTATGGCGGCCAACAGGAAAGTGGTTCAGTAGGAATAGCTTCCAGGTCAAATGATGGAAACATCAGCTTCAGGGAATGGCATCCTGTTGGCGTAGAGGAATACGGCTATGTTGCACCAGATCCGTTGGATCCGAACATCATTTATGGAGGCAAGATCACCAGGTTTGACAAGCGTACCGGACAGGTGCAGAACATTTCACCCGAACCCGTCAGGAGCGGAAAGGTCCGCTTCATTCGCACGGCACCCATCATCTTTTCACCTGCCGATAACAAGACCCTGTTTTTTGCAGGAAATGTCATTTTCAAAACCACCAATGGTGGACAAAGCTGGCAAACCATCAGTCCTGATCTTACCCGCGAAACATATGATGTGCCAGCAAGTGTGGGCATTTTCACTACAGACAAAATGAAAGCCATGCCCCGCAGAGGCGTTGTGTATGCATTGGCTCCCTCCCATAAAAACATCAATACCTTGTGGGCAGGCACTGATGATGGGTTGGTTCATATCACCATTGATGGTGGCTTGCATTGGAAAAACATCACCCCTGCCGGCGTAACATCATGGAGCAAGGTTTCACAGATTGATGCAGGGCATTTTGATGATGGTACTGCCTATGTTGCTGTCAACAGGATCCGCTGTGATGACATGCGTCCGCATGTTTACAAAACCCATGATGGTGGAAAAACATGGAAAGAAATTGTAAACGGATTGCCCAATGAACCCGTCAATACTGTCAGGGAAGATCCGCGCGTGAAGGGATTGTTGTTTGCTGGTACTGAAAATGGAGTGTTTGTCTCTTTTGATGATGGAGAGCATTGGCAATCGCTGCGCATGAACATGCCGAGTACATCCATCCGCGATCTCGTCATCAAGGATGATGATCTTGTGATTGGTACCCACGGAAGGAGTTTCTGGATCATGGACAATATTACCCCACTGCGTCAGATTGCGGAGAAACGGGCTCTTGGTCCTGTTGTACTCTTCAAGCCCCAACAGGCTGTGCGTGTGCGCTGGAACATGAATACAGACACACCTTTGCCGCCCGAGGAGCCCGCCGGAGAGAATCCACCTGATGGAGCATTGATCGATATTTTCCTGAAAGAAGATGCTCAAACAGCACTGGTGCTGGAAATACTTAACGCCCAAGGCAGGGTCATCAGAACCTACAGCAGCAAGGATACCCTTTATCAAGTTCCTCCGGTAAACGTACCTGATTATTGGCTCAAGCCACAACAGATCCTCTCAAACAAATCAGGAATGCAGCGTTTTTCATGGGACATGCGCTACCAGCCACTGAACGAGCCTGCATCTTTTCCGATCGCGGCTGTAAAAGGGAACACAAGTCCTGAACCCACTGCACCTTGGGTGATGCCTGGGCAATATACTGTTCGGGTCAAAGTGAATGGGCAGCAGTTTGATCAGCCATTGAAAGTAGTGATGGATCCAAGGGTCAAGACAACGGTGAAAGACCTTCAAAGGCAGCACGATCTTGCTCTCATTTGCTATGAAGGGAGGAAGGCCACTACCCAGAGCAACCCACAGTTGAGCAGGAAATTTGCAACGCTTTTTGAGATACTTGACCAGACAGAAATGGCACCCACAGCCCAAACGGAAGCGGCAGTCTGGGCTGCAAAAAAAGAATTGGACAAGTAGACCAGGGCTGGCTATTCAATAAACCAAAGCCTTTAGGCCAGGGGTGGTTATCCAATAAACCAAAGCCTTTAGGTCATAAATCGGCTCAGATCTTCTTGGCAAATTTCTGCGCCTTTAGCGCCAGTTCTGTTGCCAAAAAGCAATGCGCCTGCGGCATGGCCGTTTCTGTTCTGTTGAGGACATCGTCTACAAACTGTTTGCCAAAAGGCAGCGGCTCGTTGTTGCAATCAAGGTAGATGGTCTCCTTGTTGTTGGCCATATAAAGGTGATTGCCTGATCCGTATCTTGCGATGTCGATGTTTTTCCTGATCTCAATGAATCCATCTGTGCCAAGAATGGTCAGCCTTCCATCGCCCCAGGTCTTCAGGCCATCGGGCGTGAACCAGTCTACCCTGATATAACCGGCACCGCCATTGCCTTTCAGCATCACGTCCCCAAAATCCTCGAACTGGGGATATTGCTTGTTGTTGACATTGCCAACCTGGGAGGCAACCACCTCGGCTGAAGTAGAGCCAGTGAAAAACAGGAATTGGTCAAACTGGTGAGACCCTATATCGCAAATGATGCCGCCATATCTTTTCTTGTCAAAAAACCATTCCGGTCTGCTTTTGACACTCATCCTATGCGGCCCCAGGCCAATGGTTTGCACCACTTTTCCTATGGCGCCAGCCTTTATCAGTTCCCCAGCCTTGACGGTAGCCTTGTTTTCAAATCGTTCACTGAACATGATGGAATAGATGCGTTTGGTTTCCTTCTGAACTTTCCGTACTTCTGCCAATTGCTCCAGTGTGGTGATGCCTGGCTTGTCTACCAGGTAATCTTTGCCATGCTTCATCACCTCAATCCCTAGTGGTCCCCTTTCGTCAGGAATACCTGAGCTGAGGATGACTTGGATAGAATTGTCTTCCAGGATTTCATTCGCACTCGATGCCACCTTGACCTGCGGATAAGCCTTTACAAATCCCGCCAACAGGTCTGCCTCTTTTGCATACACCGCCACCAGCTCACCGCCTCCTTTGATCACAGCGTTGCACATGCCGTAGATATGGCTGTGGTTGATGTTGATGACCGAAAAACGGATACGTGTTTCCACGGGTTCAATCGTTTCTTGTTTTTCAGTAAAAGAAGATAACATCATCAGGCCACTGGCTGCTGCCGTGCTTTTGAGGAATTCGCGTCTTTGGGGCATGTGGTGGGTTTGGGGTTATGGGTTATGAGTTGTTGGGTTTGCGTTGTCGGTTTTGGGTTGTGCGTTTTGGGTTTTAGGTTGCCTGCAAAAGGCAGGAGAAGTTGAGTGAGGTTAAGTGGTACAAAAGGTTGGAATGGATTAAGAAGTTTAGAGCGATTGAAGGAAAATTTAATGAGGCTAAGGGCGCTAAATCGTTATCGTAAATTAATGAATTTATTTGTTGAGAGTTTATTAATTTCAGTGGAAGTTTTTTCTTCAGCCTCAGGTTTACCACTGAAGTTGACAAAAAACCGACGCTCCTGCCATTGGCAGGTAACCTAAAACCCACAACTCATAACCCAAAACTTTCAACAATGAATACCCGCCGCAACTTTCTTCAAAAAGCTTCTTTCGGTTTTGCCGCTGCTGCTGCATTGCCCTCTCTTGGAAATGCCCTGACCCATCAGGCAGATGGAAACGCCGTTGAAGGTGCATCCAGTTTTACGCTGGGTTTTGCAGGATACTCCTTTGTGAAATTTGACCTTGACAAGTCGATTGCCATGATGAAACGCCTGGCCGTTGATCACCTTTCCATCAAGGAATTTCACCTTCCTTTGAATTCAAGCCAGGAAACCATTGATGCTGTGAAGAAAAAACTCAGCGATGCCGGAATCAAGCCCTATACTGTCGGTGTTATTTACATGAGAAGCAAAGAGGCGGTGGACCAGGCCTTTGCCTACGCACAGAAAGTGGGTGTGAGCATGATTGTTGGTGTGCCCAATGCTGAATTGCTTGGCTACACTGAAGAAAAGGTAAAAGAAACCAATATCCGCATGGCCATCCACAACCACGGTCCTGAAGACAAACTTTACCCAAGCCCCAAAGATATTTACGACAGGATAAAAGACATGGATCCAAGGATGGGTCTCTGTGTTGACATCGGGCACACCCTTCGTGCTGGTGTACTCCCTGAGAAAGTGATTGTGGAGTACAAAGACAGGGTATTTGACCTGCACATCAAGGACGTTACGGCCATGGCAAGAGATGCCAAGGTTGCAGAGGTTGGCCGTGGTGCCATCAATTTCCCTGCTTTTGTAAAAGCCCTCAGGAAAATCAAGTATTCCGGTATTTGCAGCATTGAATATGAAAAGGACATGACTGATCCTTTGGTGGGCATGGCTGAGTCTGTTGGTTATTTCAAGGGGGTACAAAAGGCATAACTGTCCTGCTGTTTATTGCACTAATTTTGTGTAATGACGAAACTTAAATTCTTCTTGCTCTTGTTGACATGGGCAATGACTTCCAATGCCCAGGATAGCTTGCCCAAGAAACTGTCTTTGACGGAGATTGTGGTTAAAGGGAAGAAGCCTCCTGTTTCCTTTAAGATCGACCGGCAGGTCTTTCGTGCAGCAGAATACGCCAATGCAGCCAATGGCAATGCCATTGACCTGATTAAAAACCTTCCTTCAGTTTCGGTGAATGGGCAGGGCGAAATCAACCTGCGCGGCTCGGCCAGTTTTCAGGTGTTGATCAATGGCAGGCCCACACAGGGCGATCCTGCTTTTGTTTTGGCACAGATACCTGCCTCTTCCATTGAAAATATTGAAATGATCAGCAGCCCGGGGGCAGCATTTGATGCCGATGGAAAGAGTGGCGTGATCAACATCATCACCAAAACGGCTCCTGAAAAAGGCCTGATGGTTCAGTCCAACATCATGTTGGGTGCACCACCTTTCAATGACTTTGACAACCAGCGCTATACCTCACCACAACGTCATGCTGCAGACATTTCAGTAGGTTACCAAAAAGGCAAGCTGGACCTAAGTTCTGGTTTCAATTACCTGAGGAATGACATGGCGGGTTACAGGGAAGGAGACGTGAACACCACAATTGGCAACATCTTCACTTCTTTTCCTTCCAATGGAGAACGCAGTTTCAAGCGGTACAATTTTGGAGGAAGGCTTTCTGCCGGCCTTCAGCTTGATTCACGTAACAGGCTGGAAGCTGCCTTGTACAGCGGTAAAAAATACCAAACCAGGGTGGCAGACCTGCTCTACAACAACAGCAGAAAAAATATGCTGACCGGGGCACAATCTTCCTTTGATTATTTCAACAAGAATACTGCAGAGAAACAGGGCGTGTTCACTCTAGCAAGCCTGGGGTCCAGCCATCAACTCAGCAAGGCAACACAGTTGTCATTTTCATTGCAGTATGAAGGAGCCGATCTGGAGTCATTGACCACCAACCAAAACCTCAGCTATCCCGGACTCAAACAAATGATCCAGGAAACCATCAACCCCAGCACCAATCCCCTGCATGCCTATCGCTTCAAGGCAGACCTGACCGATAAAAAAGGAAGCCGCACATGGCAGGCGGGGTATCAATTCCGCTATGATGAACAGACGGGTGATTTTTTGTACAAGTACAGGAATGCCGGCAGTTTTGAATTCACCAAGGATCCTTTTTTCAGCAGCCAGGTGACCGTTCGCAACAACATCCATGCTGGTTACCTGCAATATGGCCATGCAAAAGGAAGGCTGAGCTATCAGGCAGGCTTGAGAGCAGAACAGATGCTGCGCAACCTTTCTTTCTCCGATAACGTTCCTGGCAACAGGCTTCCCTTGTTGAACCTATTTCCTTCCTATCTCATCAGGTATGCCCTCGCGGAAAAAGTGGCCATCAAACAGTCCTTTACAAGACGCATCAAACGCACCAATAATTTTGAGTTGAATCCTTTCCCGGAACGCGAACATTCCGAAACATTGGAGCAGGGTGATCCTGCTTTGCTACCAGAATTGACTGGCATCTGGGAACTGGGTGTGGAGCACAAGCTGAGCAAAGGAAGTTTTACCATGAGCCTTTACCACCAACGCACCAAGAACCCCATCCAGCGGGTAAACAAGGTTTTCAATGATACCATCCTGGGCAGGATCTTCACCAATGCAGGCCTTGCCAAACAAACGGGAGTGGAAGCCAACCTGACCTATCGGGTGGGCAAGGTTTGGCAGATGATCATTGGTGGGAACATCTACAAATATGATATCCGCGGAGCGCTTTTCAATGGCAGTCTTCCCTTCTCTAACAACAGCTGGGTCTACAGCATCAATGCCACGCAGGGCTTCAGTTTGAGGGAAAACTGGTCGCTACAATTGGGCATCAATTATCTCTCCATCAGGGCCACAGCACAAGGAGAAGATGGGGCATTTTTCACCCCCAATTTATCTGTGAAAAAAACAACCAAAGACAACCGTTGGAATTTTCAGGCACAGTGGTTGTTCATGGATGCAGGATTGGGTATCTCCAATATCCAGCGCATCACCACCAGGGGCAGCAATTTTTACACCACCACCAATTATATCTACGAGCCAGATCAGGTACAGCTATCCGTTGGCTTCAACCTCATCAAAAAGAACCGCAAAATCAGCCTTCCGCAAAGTGAAATGGCAGAGAAGGAGTTTTAGTCGATGATGATCTCATCTGCAAATAGAAATCCTCTTTGCAGTTTTGCCACGAACCTGACATACCGTGCAGATTGACCTTTGAGCGAAACCTCAAATGTTTTGAAGATCAGCTTGGGGTCAGTGGCCGGCACATCGTTTAACACTTTTTCCAGTGTCGTGAATTGCGTTCCATCCTTGCTCAGTGAAACTTCTACGAAATGTGGCATGTACACACCAGGCCCTGTAACCTGCATGAACGTGGATCGGAGTTTGCTGAGGCTTTCTTCCTTTCCCAAATCAATGGTAATATCAAGATCATTCAGGAAGCCCTGCCACTGGCCATCCTGGTAGGTCAGCGATCCTCTGTATCCGTTGACCAGGGTGGCTTCTTTTTGCGCTACGTAGCTGCTGCTGTATTTTTTGTTGTAGGTGATGGTTTTACCGATCGCTTTGTGGAGGTTGATGTCGATGGTGTCTGGCGCCTGACTCATCCTTCCTTTTCTGAAGATGGCGGTTTTGACCAGTGCCGATCCGTTGATGGAAAATGGCCCTGTATAAAGAGTTGAGTTGCTGTTGGGCATGCTGCCATCAGTGGTATACCGGATTTCGGGCTTGTATTGCTCAGAGGTCAGGGTGATGTTGGTGCTGCCAGCTGGGGCATCAATAAGCGGCTTGATTTCTACCCTATCTGAAGGACGACAGTAATTGACATTGAGGCGTTGCAGGAGTTGATAATGCTGGGAAAGCCTTTGCTGGAAATCGGGCCATTCCATGTTTTTTCGTTCAGTCCAAACCGCTTCACTCAAAGCGATGATCCTTGGAAAAATCATGTACTCCGCATGTTCCATGGTGGGTACATATTCGGTCCAGAGATTGGCTTGCGCGCCCATCAAATGTTTTTGTTTGTCGGCCTCCAATTCTTTGGGCATGGGCTCGTATTCGTAAACTTTTTGCAGGGGAAGAAAGCCGCCGATGGCTTCTGGTTCTGTGGCAGGATCTTGCTGGTATTTATCAAAATAACAAGTACCGCCCGGCGTCATGATTACATCATGCCCCATCCTGGCTGCTTCAATGCCACCTTTCTCTCCTCTCCAGCTCATCACCCTGGCACCCGGGGCCAGTCCACCTTCCAGGATTTCATCCCATCCCAGTAACTGCCTGCCTTTGGACGAAATGAATTTCTCCATTCTCCTGATGGCATAGCTCTGCAATTCAAACTCATCTTTCAGTTGATTGTCTTTGATGCGCTGCTGGCATTTGCTGCAGGATTTCCAGTTGGATTTGCCCGCCTCATCTCCCCCGATATGGACATAAGTAGAGGGAAAAATTTCCATCATTTCAGTGATCACATCTTGCATAAAAGTGAACGTAGAATCATTGCCCAGGCAAAATTCACCCTGGCCTTTTTTGCCGCCAACACAGCCCAGGTGCGGGTATGCGGCGATCACCTCTTCGGAGTGGCCTGGCATTTCTATTTCAGGAATGATCGTGATGCCTCTTTTTTGTGCATAGGCAACCAGTTCCTTGGCCTCCAGTTGGGTATAGTATCCGCCATAAGCATTGGCCTCACCTTCGTTTACATAGTCGCGGTCTGTGTTCCACCATTTCTTCCAGCCGTAACTGGTTCTCCATGCTGCCTGAGCCGTCAATGCGGGATATTTTTTCACTTCAATCCTCCAGCCGGCAGCATCGGTAAGGTGCATGTGGAGCGTATTGATTTTATAGAGACCAATCAGGTCAATCATTTTTTTGATGAAGGAGGGCGGAAAAAAATGGCGAGACACATCAATCATCAGGCCCCGATAACCAAACCTTGGCTGGTCTTGAATCCTGGCGCAGGGGATTTGATTTTTATTGTCTTGTGTGAGGATGATTTGTGCCAGGCTTTGCATGGCATTGATGGCCCCTGCATATCCTGCACTGCTGACGCGGACAGACTTTGTTTTGATGTCAAGGGCATAGCTGGCGCTGTCTTGCTTGTTGCCTTTTGTTTTTTCAATGATGATGGATCCAGCAGGAGGTACAGCACCTTTTGTAAGAAGAAAGATTCTGTTTTGCTTCCAATGCATGAGATCGGAAAGCAATACGGCCACTTCACGGAATGGTGCACTCACATAGATCTTGTTGTTGTTGAGCACAAATTGTCCTTCCAATTCTTGCACCATCGAAGGCTTGGGGATGATGTTGATGCGTGACTGTGCAATGGAGTGATGTACTGTCATCAACATCATAAATGATGCAACAAGAATTCTCATGCTGGATTATATTGGTTAAGATGTAAACTTACATCTTTCCCGGAAGAATCCTGTTCCAGTAAAGCCATGGAAGGATGTAGCGCTTGAGCATGAACATGCTCCACCTTTCCTTGGCTTGGTTGAAAGGAAAGGTCTCTGTGGGCTGGTTGTCGTAGTCAAATTCTGCCAGCACGAGTTTGCCGTATCCAGTTACCACAGGGCAGCTGGTGTATCCGTTGTATTTGGCTTCCAGCGGTTTTCCCTGCATGAGAGAAAAAAGGTTCTTCACAAGTATAGGAGCTTGTTTTCTTACTGCTGC
>Ga0222712_10002707_pt1 | contig 19954 bp, 19 predicted proteins | sample C33_657DmetaG_FD_165043 | JGI IMG/M metagenome (GOLD analysis project Ga0222712, IMG submission 165043) | Estuarine water microbial communities from San Francisco Bay, California, United States - C33_657D | ecosystem: Environmental > Aquatic > Marine > Unclassified | place: USA: California... | reverse complement strand
CCTGAAAACGTAAGAAGTATTATGAATGCCAATTTAGACATTATTCCTATGCAGGAATGGATTCAGACGGAAGGAAAACCCCTTATTATTGCGGGTCCATGTTCAGCTGAAACGGAAGAGCAAGTTTTAGAAACAGCTCGTCGCATTAAAGCGGAGGGTTATGCACATATTATGCGTGCTGGGGTTTGGAAGCCACGGACACGTCCAGGTAGTTTTGAAGGAATGGGAGAACCCGCTTTAAAGTGGTTAGTGGAAGCGAAAAAAGAAACTGGATTGCCATTGGCGATTGAGGTTGCGACTCCTGAGCATATTGAGCTGGCTTTGAAATACGGAGTAGATGTTTTGTGGATTGGTGCTCGTACTACGGTGAATCCATTCAATGTTCAAGATTTAGCTGATGCACTTAAGGGTGTAGATGTTCCAGTATTAGTTAAAAATCCAGTTAATCCAGATTTAGCTCTTTGGGTAGGCGCATTTGAGCGTCTTCAAGGTTCTGGCATTAAAAAATTAGGTGCCATTCACCGTGGTTTTTCAAATGCCCAAGAAACAAAATACCGCAACTCGCCTATGTGGGCAATGGCGGTGGAGCTGAAGCGTTTATTCCCTCAAATGCCATTGATCGGAGATCCATCTCACATGGCTGGAAAGCGTGCTTTATTGATGGAATTATCCCAAAGAATACTTGATTTAAATTACGATGGTATGATTATCGAGACGCACAGAGATCCTGATGCGGCTTGGTCTGATGCGTCCCAACAAGTTACCCCGGAGAAATTGGGTGAGATGTTACGTGAATTAGATGTTCGCAATGCTAATTATGGCGCTGATTTTTCAGATGAATTAGCTAGCCTTCGTGAGAAAATTGATAATATTGATCGCGAAGTATTAGAAGTTTTAGCCGCTCGCATGGCCATAGTTGAAAAATTAGGTGAGTACAAGCGTGATAATAATGTAGCTGTATTGCAATTAGATCGTTGGAAGCAACTTCATAGTGATCGTGCAAATCAAGCAAAAGGTTTAGCTTTATATCCTGAGTTTGTAGAGGAATTGTTTAAATTGATTCACTCAGAATCCATTCGTAAACAAACCGAAGTAATGAACTCAGCGACTGCATAATTCACCGGTAATTAAAATTCCTTGTGAATAAATTTTAAAATCCTCCTGTTTTTCAGGGGGATTTTTTTATGCCCCTACACCAGCGGATGGAAATGTGTCTCGGGAGTTTTTAAAGTTTCTTTGACTTTCAATCTGTCAATGAATATTCGTTTTGGGAACGTGATTAATTCCCTTTACTTACTTTGAAACTGCCATATACAACTAAGCTAATGCCAAGGCACACGATTAGACTCGGGAAGCCATGTCCCAAAAGGATTTCAATCAAGATCGAAAATAATACACTGCTATTTCCAATGGCCCCCACGATGCTTGTTTTTTCATTTAACAAGGCTTGAGTCGTGAAATATTGTACCCCGAGGGCCAAAAGGCCCATGATTAAGGCAAGCAACCACTCGTTGGCCGTAGGTTCAATCCACTTCCCCGTCAGGAAACTATTTGGAAGATCCGTAAACGTTCCAAAGCTCAATGAAAGAATCGATGCAATTAGGCCAGCGCCCATGAATGAAATAACCACCCATCTAGAATCATAATATTTTTGTGCTTCCTTGATCGCAATATACCCCAAGGCCGTTCCGATGGCATAAATAATTCCCGTACTATGGTGCAACAGTGACCCGTTGGTCTCTGGCCTAAAAATGAGAATGATTCCACAAAATCCAATAAGCAAATACAAGATTTGTTGGCGAGATAATTTTTCAGAAGGAAATATGAAAAAACTAAAAATAGCGATGAACAAGGGAAATGCTTGGCCATAGGTATTTGTCAACGATAAACTCAAGTGTTCCAGCGTGTAAAATAAACAGTATAGGGTGAAGGCCCCTAGTATTCCTCGAAGGATAATAAAATATAATTTTCCACCTTTTTGGATGGCTGGTTTAAGCCATAAACTGGTAAATAAAAAGGGGAGGCCTACGGCACTTCTAAAAAATACCAACTGCACCGAGGAAAACTTTTCGCTTAAATCTTTGGCCATGGCTGACATAGAAGCAAAGCAAAGGGATGAAATCAACATAAAGAAGATTCCTTTTTTGTTTATTATAAATGAGGTGATTTTGGTAACTTGCATTTCTTTTCAAAGATATGACAAAAAAAATAATTTTATCTACAGATGCTCCTGCCCCCATAGGTCCATATTCACAGGCTGTGGAGGTGCAAGGTACCTTATATGTGTCTGGTCAAATCGCCCTTTCTGCCTTTGAATCAGGCGCAAGCATTGAAGAAGAAACAGATCAAGTCATGAAAAACTTGGCTTATATTTTAAAAAAAGCGGGATATGCTTTTGAACATGTTGTAAAATGTTCAATTTTTATTCAGGATATGAATCATTTTGGTCAAATAAACGGGGTATATGGTCAATATTTCACGGCAAATCCACCAGCTCGTGAGACCGTAGAAGTCGCTCGATTGCCCAAAAATGTGCGTGTAGAGATTTCTTGCATTGCCTATAAATAATCAAATATGTCTAAAAAATTAAGAGTTCGATTTGCCCCAAGTCCGACAGGAGCCTTGCATATAGGAGGTGTTCGAACCGCTTTATATAATTACTTATTGGCCCACAAATTAGGGGGTACTTTTATATTACGTATTGAAGATACAGATCAAACCCGCTTTGTAGAAGGTGCGGAAAATTACATTTTAGATGCTTTAAAATGGTTGGGCATTATGCCCGACGAGGGAATCGGAGTAGGTGGTCCACATGAACCTTATCGACAAAGCGAGCGCAAGGAATTATATAAAGTGTACGCCGATGAATTAATCAATTCCGGTAAAGCGTACTATGCTTTTGACACCTCTGAGGAGTTGGATGCGATGCGAGCTATTTACGAAAGCAAAGGAAGTGCATTTCAATACAATGCGTTGACAAGAGTCAAATTAAAGAATTCTTTGTCTATGTCGGAGCAAGAAGTACAAGATATCATTGCATCGGGCACACCCTATGTCATTCGCTTAAAAGTTCCAGCCAAGGCAGAAATTCGTTTCCAAGATAGCATACGTGATTGGGTACATGTTCACACGTCAAGCATCGATGATAAAGTCTTAATGAAATCGGATGGCATGCCTACCTATCATTTAGCCAATGTAGTGGATGACCATATCATGGAAATCACCCACGTGATTCGTGGAGAGGAATGGCTTCCATCAGCTCCATTGCATATATTGTTGTACCAGGCTTTTGGTTGGCAGCCGCCACAATTCGCCCATTTACCCTTACTTTTAAAGCCGGAAGGGAACGGAAAACTTTCTAAAAGAGATGCGGATTTAGGCGGATTTCCAGTATTTCCTTTAGAGTGGAAAGATCCACAAACAGGTGTTATTTCAAAGGGCTTTAAACAAGAAGGATATTTACCAGCGGCGATGATTAATTTCCTAGCTTTTTTAGGTTGGAACCCTGGGACCGAACAGGAGTTATTTTCATTAGATGAGTTGATATCCGCTTTTTCATTAGATCGAATCAATAAGGCAGGGGCAAAATTTGATGTGAATAAAGCAAAATGGTTTAATGAGCAATACCTTAAATTACAAGATGTCGCTAGCCTAGCTGCGCAATATTTACCGGATTTGCCTAAGAAGGAAGCGGAATCGTTTGTGTATTTGTTTTTGGATCGCATAACTTTTCCTCAAGAATTAGGTGAAAAAGTGAAGGAGTTTACAGAGTTGCCATCGGCCTATGAGGAGGAAGTGGTACAAAATAAATGGAATGAAGAGTCTCAAAAAGGTTTACAGGTATTAAATGATACCTTGCCATTTGTGGAGTTTTGGGAAGCGGATGCTATTAAGTCGTTTATTCAGGTGAAATTAGAAGAAGCGGGCATCAAAATGGGAAAGGTGATGCAAATGTTACGTGTGGCATTAAGTGGAAATGGGGCAGGCCCGGATTTAATGATTTCAATGGAATTATGGGGGAAGGATCAGGTTTTACTTCGGCTAAAAAAAGCAATTGAGACCTTCAGCAAAAGATAAAATGGCAAAAAAAATAATCAAGCCGGTCGAAAAAAAACCCAAAGTACATCCAAATTTGGAGGGTTTTGAAATGAAAATTGATTCCTTTGGTCAAATTATTTCGTCAATGGATCGAGACCAATTAAATTCCTTTTTAAATAAGGAAATGCCAGATGATAAAAAGTTAATCCAGAAAGAAGATGAAAGTAAATAAGGAAGATGTTTTAAAGATTGCCCATTTGGCTCGTTTGGAATTAAATCCTGATGAAATTGAACCGATGCAAGAATCGATCAACAAGGTGCTGGACTGGATGGAGGCACTTAATGCGGTGAATACGGATCAAGTAGAACCCTTAGTTCACATGACTCCGTCCATGAATCAATTTAGAGAGGATGTGGCTAAACAAGATTTGTCTAAGGAAAAAGCATTGGCTTTGGGGCCGGATACAAACGAGCAATATTTTAAAGTACCGCAGGTTATTGAATAATTAATTCAAGTAATACTGAATAGCCTTCTTCATTTCTGAAGCGCTTACAGGGATGTCATATCCGCAATCACCTATTCCGGTCAACAATGAAAAACGAATTTCTTTGCCTTTGTTCTTTTTATCTTGAGCGGTCAGAGCTATGATTTTTGAGATTTCTTCAGGGTGTAATTTGACGCGACCGTAGTTTTCAAACAAATAAGATTCTATTTCTTCTAACTCTTGCAGGCTAATTAAATCACGTTGATGTGAAATAAATGCTTCTACAATCATGCCGATGGCAATAGCCTCTCCATGTAAAATCTTTCTTTTTCCCTTATCCAGCAAATAGGTTTCAATGGCATGGCCTAACGTATGACCAAAATTCAAAATTTTACGTAGGCCCGCCTCTTTAGGATCTTCTAAAACGACCGCTTCTTTGATCGCAACCGAATGAGCAATTAATTTTGATAAATCCAATTCCTCGAAACTTTGTTGGCGTATCACATTCCATTCCTGCTCATCGCGTATTAAGCAATGCTTGATAATTTCAGCAAAGCCAGATTTTTTTTGTTGGATCGATAAGGTATCAATAAATTTTGGGTCTATTAATACGGCTTTAGGCAATTGGAAAACTCCGATATGATTTTTAAGTCCGTGGAAGTCGATGCCTAATTTCCCACCTACACTTGCGTCTACTTGTGCTAATAATGTGGTAGGAATTTGAATAAAATCGATTCCTCTTTTATAGGTGGAGGCACAAAAACCTCCCAAATCGCCTATGACACCGCCACCTAAATTGACCAATAAACTATGCCGATCCATATTGGCATTCGTCATTCGATCCCAAACACGTTCACAGGTAGCTAAGTTTTTATGATGCTCTCCAGATTTAATTAGAATTTTGGTGAAATTGGACGGCAGCAAATCTTCAATGATAGGCAAACAATATTTGTTTGTAAATTCATCGACCAAAATAGCGATGTGCGAATAATCGTTCTGAGCAAAAAAAGTGGCCAATGATTCAGAAATGGGTGCTATTTTAACAGTCATTTGGGTAGAAATTCTAATTATTATCAAAAATACCTAGAATTTATCAAATTGGGAGCATGAGAAACCTAATTTTGGTTTTGTTGTATGCATTTTCTTGCCTAATTTTGCTCCCGATTAGGTTATATACGTAATGTATCATTATGAGAGAAATTCAATTTAGAGAAGCCTTGCGTGAAGCCATGCAAGAGGAAATGCGAACTGATTCAACGGTTTTCCTTATAGGAGAAGAGGTGGCTGAATATAATGGGGCTTACAAAGTTTCCCAAGGGATGTTGGATGAGTTTGGTCCTGAGCGTGTGATTGACACGCCGATCGCTGAATTGGGATTTGGAGGTATTTCAGTAGGTGCTGCTGCAAATGGGTTAAGACCCATTGTAGAATTTATGACATTCAATTTTTCCTTGGTTGCCATAGACCAAGTAATTAATTCGGCATCAAAAATTATGTCCATGTCAGGTGGACAATATTCTTGCCCGATTGTATTTAGAGGGCCGACTGGAAATGCGGGTCAATTGTCATCTCAACATTCATCTAATTTTGAAAATTGGTTTGCCAATACACCTGGTTTAAAAGTGGTTGTTCCGTCCAATCCAGCGGACGCAAAAGGTTTGTTGAAAGCTTCTATTCGTGATAATGACCCTGTCATTTTTATGGAGTCGGAAGTAATGTATGGAGATAAAGGTTTAGTTCCAGATGGAGAATATTTGATTCCAATCGGAAAAGCTAATATTGTAAAAGCAGGTAAAGACGTCACTTTAGTGACATTCGGCAAAATGTTATCTCGTGTGGTGATGCCGGCCGTAGAGGAGTTGGAGAAGCAAGGAATTTCCGTTGAGGTGATTGATTTACGCAGCGTTCGCCCTATTGATTACTTGACCGTCGTAGAATCTGTGAAGAAAACTAATCGCTGTGTGGTGGTCGAAGAAGCAAATCCATTAGCCGCTATTTCTTCCGAAATTACATATCATTTACAGCGTTGGGCTTTTGATTTCTTAGATGCTCCGGTCATTCGTGTAAATTCACGTGATTTGCCTTTGCCTTATGCGCCTACGTTAATCGAAGAAATTTTACCGAGTGTGGAAAGAACGGTTAAAGCGGTGAAACAAGTTTTATATAGATCTTAAGATTGGTTTAAACGGATAAAAAAACCCGAAGCATTTGCCTCGGGTTTTTTGTTTATAAGAAAATTAGATGTTGAAATCAGGTAAACGATTCACCTGAAATCTGTGTTTAAAGCACGTAAATAAATCTAGATCCATCGACATCAATTCCCTCTAATTTAATTCGGCCTCTTCTAGCTTCTAATAATTCAGTTGCTTCTTTAGGGCTATTGACTGCCTTATCGTTTATTTTGGTAATGATGGATCCTTTGGATAAGCCATACATTTCTAATCGACCATCTGTTGTGACCTCGACCACTTTAACCCCAGAGCTCAATTTGAATTTTTCTTTATCGGCGCTACTTAAAGAACCAAATTTAGCGCCTAAGAACTCCGACTTATATGTTTCACCGATGTCTCCTTTCAGTATGGATGTATTTCCATCTTTATTCTTTAGGGTAACATTGAATTCTTTGATTTGACCATCGCGATTAATAGAAACGTTTAAAGATTCGCCTGGTCTTTTTCTGCCAACGATTTCCATAAGCTTGGCCGTTGATTTTGTATCCACGCCGTCAATTTTCATGATCACGTCATTGATTTTAATGCCAGCATCTTTAGCTGCAGAATTTTCAGCAAATCCACCTACATATACCCCGTCTTTCACTTTCAGATCTTTTTCATCGACTAATTTTGAGTTCACATCTAGGATACTAACTCCAAGAAAACCTCTTTGTACATTGCCATATTTGATTAAATCACCTGAAACTTTTTTGACAATACTGACGGGAACGGCAAATGAATAGCCTGCAAATTGGCCCGTACGTGAATATATAGCTGTGTTAATTCCGATCAACTCGCCTTTTAAGTTAACAAGCGCACCCCCCGAATTCCCTGGGTTAACTGCAGCATCCGTTTGAATAAATGATTCTAATGGGTTGATGTCCCCTTCGCGATCTATGATGTTTTGACGACCTTTGGCAGAAACAATCCCCGCCGTCACTGTTGATTCTAAGTTAAATGGATTTCCCACCGCTAATACCCATTCCCCCACTCTTAATGCATCTGAATCCCCAAAAGTTAGGAAAGGAAGGCCAGCGGCTTTAATTTGGATAACGGCTAAGTCAGATGAAGGATCTGTAGAAATAACCTTTGCTTTAAATTCTCTTTTATCATTCAAGATCACTGAAATCTCACTCGCTTCAGCTACCACGTGATTATTTGTGACAATATATCCGTCGGCGCTAATAATCACACCGGAGCCTGAAGCTTCTTGTTGCTGAGGTGATTGTCTTCGACCTCCGCCGCCTCCACCACCAAACGGATCACCAAATCCGCCAAACAAATCATCTAATGGACTGGAAAATTGCTGGCGCGATCTCTGTTCCATTTTAGTTTTGATGTGAACAACGGAAGGGGTTGACTTTTCGGCTGCATACGTAAATTCTCCTGGATTACCTGGAATGTTGATGCTCGAGGCCGTGTTTGTAAATGCAGAAGGAGCTTCGCCTAATGTATTTTTTGAACCCAAATTAAATAATTGAAATGCGCCTAAAGAAATTCCACTGGATAAAAGCGCAATGACTACATAGGATTTTAATTGATTTTTCATTTATAAGGATCTTTTATTTATTGTTTTTGAATGTGCGAATTTAACGTAAAAATGTACTGAATTGTTTATCGATTCTAATTTTATTAACAAGTTTTAAGTTTTCACCTTCCTTGCGGATCAGTTTTATTTGCCAAATGATTTGGTTATTTTTGCCCTTTGAAAATATAAATGTAGTATGATATTAAGTGAGCAAGAGTTATTGAGACGTCAAAAAAGACAGGAACTTATTGGCATGGGAATCGATCCCTATCCTGCAGCCGCATTTTTGGTTAGCCATTATTCTTCTCAGATTTTGGCCGAATATAAACTTGAATTAAATAACTTCCAAGAAGTGAGTTTAGCAGGTCGATTAATGGGATTTCGCATCATGGGAAATGCTTCATTTGCTGAATTACAAGATGCGAATGGACGCATTCAATTGTATTTTCGAAGAGATGATTTGTGCCCAGGCGAAGATAAAACGTTATACAATACAGTGTTTAAACGCCTCTTGGATATTGGTGATATTATAGGAATTAAGGGCTATGCTTTTACGACCCAAGTAGGGGAGATATCTGTTCATGTGCGTGAATTTACCTTGCTCTCCAAAGCCCTAAAGCCACTGCCGGTGGTCAAGGAAGCAGATGGTCAAACGTATGATGCCTTTTCAGATCCTGAAATGAGGTATCGCCAGCGATATGTGGATTTAATCGTAAATCCTTCCATAAAAGATATTTTCGTCAAACGCGCTAAGATCATTTCGACGATGCGGACGATGTTTGACCAAAGAGGTTGGTTAGAAGTGGAAACCCCTGTCTTGCAATCTGTTCATGGGGGCGCCTCTGCGAGACCCTTTAAAACACATCATAATACGTTGGACATGCCTTTGTTCTTGCGCATTGCCAATGAACTTTATTTGAAGCGTTTGATTGTAGGGGGATTTGATGGAGTGTATGAGTTTGGTAAAATGTTTAGAAATGAAGGGATGGATAGAACCCATAATCCTGAATTTACCTCTTTGGAATTTTATGTAGCTTACAAAGATTACCATTGGATGATGAATTTGACCGAGGAGATTTTTGAAAAGGTAACCTTGACCTTACATGGTCAAACTAATATTTCAGTGGGAGATAATCACATTGAATTTGCTGGCCCATATCCTCGATTAAGTATTTCAGAAGCTATTTTGAAATATTCTGGCGTGAATGTGGATGAGCTTTCTGAAGATGAATTAAGAGCAAAATGTACATCTTTTGGGATGGAAGTGGATGCTCAGATGGGAAAAGGTAAATTGATCGACGAGCTTTTTGGAGAGAAGGTCGAAGCTAATTTAATTCAGCCCACTTTTATTATTGATTATCCCGTCGAAATGTCTCCGCTGACCAAGAAGCATAGATCGAAGGAGGGTTTAGTTGAACGCTTTGAACTATTTGTGAACGGCAAAGAAATTGCAAATGCCTATTCTGAATTGAATGATCCGATTGATCAAAAAGAGCGGTTTGAGGACCAACTTAAATTAGCTGAAAAAGGCGATGATGAGGCGATGGCGATGGATTATGATTTTATTCGTTCATTGGAGTATGCGATGCCACCTACTTCAGGTATTGGGATCGGAATAGACCGATTGACGATGTTGATGACGAATCAATCCTCAATTCAAGAGGTGCTGTTCTTCCCTCAAATGCGCCCTGAAATCATGAAGGAAGTGTCCTCGGATCAAGATTTTATCAATGCAGGGGTACCTGAAATTTGGATACCAGCTTTACAAAAAATGGGAATTTTGACTTTGGACGCTTTGAAAGAAGCCAATCCAAATAAAGTTTTCAACGATTTAGGTGGAATGAGAAAGAAATTGAAGATTTATTCATCTATGCCTACCAAAGAGGAGGTGATTGCCTGGATTTCTTAAATTGATTCAGGCTTAAGTTTAACTCTGGGCGACTGAACTGTAGAAAAAAAAGTATTCAGTTTTTAAGTTGAACCATGTAAAATAAAAAAAGCCTTCATTTCTGAGGGCTTTTTTTTCTCTTCAACTAGAGATCAATTTTGCAATCTTAAATAGGTAATCCTAAATATATTGTTTAATCCTGATTTGCTCTAATCAAAAAAAACGTAAGAAAATTAAATTTTCTTTACGTTGATAGCGTTTGCGCCACGCTTTCCATCAGTAACTTCATAAGATACTGAATCATTTTCGCGGATAGTAACGCCTGTAAGGCCAGTTACGTGTACGAAAATGTCTTCACCTGTTTGATCATCAACGATGAATCCGAAACCTTTCGTCTCGTTGAAAAATTTTACTTTACCAGTTTGCATAAAAAAAATGTTAAAAATATTAATACCCTCGAGAGATAAAAACCTTTAAGCCGACAAACTTTAATAGAATCAATAGCCTGGAAAATCAGAGGAGAAACTAGAGGAGAAAGTCGAAATTAAGAATATGTTAAATCTTTTAAGTGGTCAAAAGTATAAATAATTATATTATATGCAAGAAAAAAGAAAATATTTTTACATTTATTTTAAAATAAATATAAATATTTGAATAATTTATATAATTAAATAGTTTTATGTATTTTAGACGATGTTATTTTGCGATCTTATTCCTAATTTTGTGATATAATTTAATCGATATGTATAAAATTAAATATTTCGTTGAAAATCAGGCGTTTGGAGTTTGTACTCGATTAGGTGAAAAATTCAAGATTTCCAGCAGTAGCATTCGATTGTATTTTATCTACACTTCTTTTTTGACGATGGGTTCCCCCATCATTATTTATTTAATTCTTGCTTTTTGGATGAACATAAGGCGATATCTTCGCCAGAGAAACAATCCCTCTGTTTGGGATATTTAAAATTTTAAATCTGAGAATTTCTTAATTTTTCTGAAGAAGTAATCTACCACAATATTTCCTGGGTAGCTTTCAATGTAATTTTTTTGTAGACTTTCCGGCAAATTTTGTTTGTTTTTGTGAAAGATCACATACTTATAGAAGTAGAAATGTGCATGTACTACAGCTAAGAATTGCTTCCACTGTAGATCTAGCAAAAAACGTATTCCAGCGATTCCGTCTAAAAGCATCCGTTTAAAAATCGTATTAAATTTTAGAGCTGGGTCTACGTTTTTGTACAGCAAGATTAAGTTGTTACGGAAATTCAAATAGGTTTTAAAGGGGCTTCCTTGTGCCAATGTCCCGCCTCCTACATGCAAGACTTGACTTTCTGCGACGGCTGCTATTTGGTATCCGGCTCTTTGGAGACGCCAACAAAGATCAATTTCTTCCATGTGAGCAAAAAAGTAATCATCTAAACCGCCTACTTTCCAAAAAAGCTCTGATTTGACCATTAGGCATGCCCCCGAAGCCCAATGGACAAATGAAGTGGGATATTGATTCTCATTTTTTTCCAAATGATCAAAGATTCTACCTCGACTAAATGGATAACCTAATTGGTCCCAGTATCCTCCAGCGGCACCTGCGTATTCAAAATATTCGGGTTGTTTGAAATCCAATATGTAGGGTTGTACTGCAGCGCAAGTAGGATACAGTTCGAAGAAGCTCAAAAGAGGCTTTAGCCAATCTTTTTGAGGTTTAATGTCTGAATTCATGAGTACAAAATACTCTGCTTCAATTTGTTTGAGGGCAAAATTATATCCACCCGCATAGCCTAGGTTATTGGCCCATTGGATGATTGTAACTGCTGGAAATTTTTCTTCAACTAGTTTAACAGAATCGTCAGTGGATCCATTATCGGCCACATAAATTTTACCTTCCGGTGTATTTAAAATAACATCAGGAAGGAATTTTTCTAGAAAACCTCGGCCATTAAAATTTAAGATGACAATTGCGACTGACATAATACAAAGGTAAGACAAATCGACATAATTAGAATTTCTTGAAGAAAGATGTATTTTTGTTGGCGTAAATTCATCCAACAATCCAATTATGTGGGCATCCCTTTTTCGAAAAAAAACCATTGATAAAATCATCTCAGATCAGGTAGAAATGGAAAAATTAGCTGGTCATTCCATGATTCGTAATTTGGGTGTTCGGGATTTGACGTTTATGGGTGTTGCAGCCATTATAGGAGCGAGTATATTTTCTGCTATTGGCCAGGCTTCGGCGAATGGAGGTCCAGCCGTTTCATTATTGTTTGTTTTTACAGCTTTGGCCTGCATGTTTACCGCATTTTGTTATGCTCGGTTTGCGGCGACCGTTCCTATTTCTGGAAGCGCCTACACCTATGCATATACGAGTTTGGGTGAAATGATGGCCTGGATTTTGGGCTGGAATTTATTGCTTGAATATGCGATATCCAATGTGGCTGTGGCTATTTCTTGGTCTAAATATTTTGTGGATTTATTGGAGGGTTTAGGATTTCATGTGCCTGAATTTTTAACCATGGATTATTTATCGGCCCAAAGAGCCCATACGGCAGCCCTGCAAGCTATAGAAGGCGGTCAGAAATTAGAACAAATGTCTGTCAATGTACGCGAAGGATTTGTCGCGTTTAATTCAGCCCCCGTTTTTTTCGGTTGGCATTTTGTCGCGAACATTCCCGCTTTGCTCATCACGGCGGCGATCACCTATTTAGTTTACATTGGCATCAAAGAAACCAAAAACATGAATAATGTTTTGGTGATTCTGAAATTAGCTGTCATTGCTATCGTGGTTGGCGTGGGGGCATTTTATGTCCAAGTGGAAAATTGGACTCCATTTGCACCCAATGGTGTTAGTGGAGTATTAAAAAGTGTGGCAGCTGTTTGCTTTGCTTATATTGGCTTTGATTCTATATCAACGACCGCGGAGGAATGTAAAAATCCCCAAAGAGATATCCCCAAAGCCATGATGTGGGCGTTAATCATTTGCACTGTTTTATATGTCATGGTTACGCTGGTACTGACTGGCATTGTTCCTTCAGGAGAATTAGCTGGAATAGAGGATCCATTAGCTTTTATGTTTATGAAGGTTAATTTACCCGGCGTGGCTGGAGTGGTGGCAGCGAGTGCTGTGATTGCTTTGACGAGTGCGCTTTTGGTTTATCAAATGGGCCAACCCCGTATTTGGATGACGATGTCTCGCGATGGTTTGTTGCCCAAGGCATTTTCTCGCATACACCCCAAGTATAGGACTCCGTCATTTTCAACCATCATGACAGGTGTTTTGGTGGGAATTCCTGCCTTATTTGCCAATTTAGAAGAAGTTATAAATTTGAGCAGTATAGGAACCTTATTTGCTTTCGTGCTGGTTTGTGGGGGCGTGTTAATTTTAGATTTAGACCCTGAAAATCAGAAAAAATCGAAGTTTAAAATTCCGTATATCAATGCTAAATATTATGTAGGTATTTCCGTAGTGATTGCTTTATATCTTTCTTTGCCGAATTTAAGTGCGTGGCAACAATGGTTTATGGGGATTTGGACTGGGGCAGAAAAGGCAGATCATGTGATTATGACTTGTTTTTTCTTGATTTGGGTCATTATAGCCTTTTTCAGTGTGACGCATAACCTTTCATTAATCCCTGTATTGGGCCTTCTCGTGAATCTTTATTTAATGACTCAAATGGGAGCAATGAATTGGGAGCGCTTTTTGTATTGGTGTTTAGCCGGATTATTGATTTATTTTGGATATAGTTATCGCAAAAGTAAATTGAATGTATAAAAAAAATGCCTCAAGGATCTTGAGGCATTTTTTTTATTTTTATAATCATTGAATTTAATCATTCCTACGACCACCTAATAAGTTTAAGTAGTAAAGCAATTGGGCCAACATGCCTAATGCGGCGACCACATACGTCATAGCTGCCCACCAAAGTGCATCCTTAGACATTTCATATTCGGTTGGCGTGACAATTCCTTTTTCTTTTATCCAAGCCAAAGCGCGATTTGAAGCGTCAAATTCCACAGGCAAAGTAACAAAGCTAAAGAGTGTGGCAAGAGCAAAAAGCGCAACGCCAATAGTCAATAGAAGCACACTTCCCGTGGAATAAAGTACAAACATACCGATCATTAATAAGATGGGCATAAATCCATTTGCCACATTTAACATGGGAACCATGGCACTTCTGAATTCTAAAAAAGAATAAGCTCGCGCGTGTTGGACTGCGTGGCCACATTCGTGCGCAGAAACTGCGGCGGCAGCGGCATTGCGACCGTGAAACACATCGTTAGATAGGTTCACTGTTTTGTCAGCAGGATTGTAATGATCTGTTAATTGGCCGTCAACCGATATGACACGAACATCCGTAATTCCATGATCTGCTAACATTTTTTCGGCAATTTCTTGGCCAGAAAAATTACTTTGCAAAGGCTCTTGGGCATATTTTTGAAATTTTGATTTCAATCTCCAGGAAATTAACATTCCGGCCACTCCAAATAAAATAGCGATGATATACATAATTTTAACTTTTTAGTTTTTGAATAATTCCAGTAGTTGAATAATCAGGAACTAGTGGTACGGTTAAAACCTCGCCACCATATTCCAGGACTTCTTTGGCTCCCACGATAGTCTCTACATTATAATCGTTTCCCTTCATTAACACATCAGGTTTCAAAATTTTTATGAGATCCAAAGGCGTATCTTCATCAAAGATAATGACCAAAGAAACAAAACCCAAAGCTGCAATTAATCTTGCTCGAGCATATTCGGAATTGATAGGTCTTTCAGGTCCTTTTAATTCTTTGACAGAGCGGTCGGAGTTTACGCCTACGATCAGTTTCGTGCCGCTCATACTCGATTTTTCAAGGTAATCGACATGGCCTAAATGCAAAATGTCAAAGCATCCATTTGTGAAAACAACGCGTTCGTTTTCATCAGATTTCCACTTATTTCTTTGGTCAATGGCCGAAATAAGATCTAAGATTTTACTTTGACTCAATGGGTTTTGCATCGATTTGTGTTAAAAATAAAGTTAATATAAAACTTAATCCGCCTAATAACAAAATGGTAACCATTTGGGTTCCATGAAAAAAGGTCGCTAATACAGTTGCGTCTTTGATCGGTATTAAATAAAAGACCAATGTGGCAGAAACCAATTTATGGTAGGCGCCAATTCCTCCTTGTGTAGGAGTCGCCATGCCAAATGTCCCCATGACTAAAACCATTAATCCGGCTGAAAGGCTGAGGGATTGACTTACGGGGAAGGCTAACAATAGTACATAGGCGTTAAGGTAATAGCATACCCAAATTAGGATAGAGAAAAAAATAAATTTTTGAGGGTTTTTGACATCTTTGATGCTTAAAATACCGACGACCCAGCCTGCTAAAATTTTACCCAATTTATTATTTGACGTAAAGGATTCCCAAAGAAGGCCTATTTTATTTTTAAAAAATAATAACAATGCTATTAAGGTACTCAAAATCAAGGCAGTTGACACGATCAAATAAGTTGACGGTATGCTTGCATTTGGGAATAAATATTGTTGCATCGGCTCCCAAGCAATAAAAAAGGCGATGAAAACAATAAAGATTAAACCGAGTAAGTCGACAATCCTTTCCGTGATGACTGTCCCAAATGATTGGGTGAATGGAATGCTAGCGGTTTTGGTAAGCGACCCACACCTGGAAACCTCGCCCATTCTTGGAACGATAAAATTGGCAAAGTAGCCAATCATGACCGCTGAAAAGGTTCTCAGTGTACCGGGGTAAAAATTCATTGCGCCGAGCAAAGCTTCCCAACGCCATGCACGTAAAATATGAGAAAAAATGGAAATGAGAATGGAGAGCAGAATCCATTGGTAGTTGGCCACCGCAAACGTATCAAATATATCTTGCCACTGTATGTTGCTTGACGAGAATGCCCAATACAACAAGCCTAAGGCTAATGCGGTAGAGAAAAGATACTTTATGATCGATTTTAGCATGAAATTGGGTTAGATAATAAATCAATTAGCAAAATAAAGACCTTTAGTCTAATAATGGTGTGGAAATGCGATAAATTTTTTGTACTTTTGCATTGTTTTTTTGGGATAATTTTTCCCCATAAATAATTTTAGAATGGCCAAATTACGTATTCTTTACGTTTCGAGCGAGGTTGATCCCTTTCTAAACACATCACAAATTGCCAATTTTGTTCGCAATCTTCCTGCTGCCATGCAGGAGAGAGGAATGGAGATCAGAATTTTAGTTCCAAGATTTGGTTCTATTAACGAACGCAAAAATCGATTACATGAGGTAGTTCGACTCTCAGGAATTACGATTCCGATGGGAGATGAGGAGAAACCCTTAACCATAAAAGTGGCCAGTATTCCGGCGGCTAAATTGCAAGTTTACTTTATTGATAATGAGGATTATTATCAAAGAAAATATATTTTAAATGATAAAGAGGGGGAATTTTATCCTGACAATCATGAAAGGGCTATATTTTTCTGTAAAGGAGCTTTAGAGACTGTTATTAAATTAGGTTGGGCGCCACATGTCATTCATTGCAATGATTGGATGTCGAGTTTAGTGCCCTTGTATATTTCAACACATTACCGAAATCACCCTATTTATAAAGATTCCAAAACTATTTTTTCTCCGCACAATTCTGCCTTTGATTTTACGTTTTCAAATGACGATTTATTGGAAAAAGTTAAAATTGGAGATTTAGATGAAGCACATTTGGGTAGCTTAGCTACTTCTGATTATCATGCATTTATCAAAATAGGTGCGGAATTTGCCGATAAAGTAGTATCCTTAGAAAATGTGGATAACACCCGCATTCAATCAATTATTGATGAATATAAAGAAAAAACCCACCAAAATATTGCCGAAAATGACCTCGATTTCTTCGAAAAAGCATACATTGAGATGGCCGGCGCTTAAATGGTTGGGAATTATTTCCCTTTTCCTGTCCTCCTGTGATGATCCTAAAGAAATAGGTTCTGACCTTTTTAGTGTGGAAGTGGGATTAAATTACACGGATACATTAACCGTTAATTCTTCCACGGTTTTGATTGATTCCATTTATACTGGGGCTAATAATTCCTTATTGTTGGGTTCTTATTTTCATCCTGAACTGGGTTATGTGACCTCTGATGTTTTCGCACAGATAGCTAATGCAGACACTTTGAATTCCAAAGAGAATTCTATTTTGGATTCATTGAAAATGTCTTTGGTGTATACTAATTTTCAAGGTGATTTAACTCAGCCGCAGCGTATAAATGTTTATCGTTTGAAGGATAGTTTGAGTAGAAGTATAAATTATTTTACTAATTCTACCGTTGCTTATTTTCCTGAAGTATTAAAGACTCATACCTTTACTCCTAAGCCACTTTATGCTAAATCGGTCAATGGCGATTCAGTTCAATATGATACATTGAAATTTCATATGGGATTGGCTTTAGGCAAGGAATTAATATCGAAGTATAAGGATAAAGCTATTTCTGGAGGAGGGTCTTCATTTAGAGATTTTTTTAAAGGTTTTTATATTCAGACGGCTGAATCTAAGAAAGCCGCTTTATTAAACTTCTCACCTGCTTATTCTAAAATGACTTTGCATTGGCATAATCCTGGTGATACTTTAAAGTATTTTTTAAATTATTATTTCAGTTTATCGAATACGTACACGCCTGAGTTCAATGCGCGTTTCAACCAGATTAAGTCTAAAAAAGTTGGGGTATTAGCTAATTTAGTTAAGTCTGGGGATAAAATATCTTCACTTAAAACGAATAATACTACGTACGTTCAATCGGGAACGGGCATTGTGACTAAAATTGATTTGCCTTATTTGACTAAGTTGAAAGGTAACAATGACGTAGCGGTTAATAAGGCTGAATTAGTTTTCCAAGGAGCTGATAATTTAGATTTGAGTCAGACGATAGGCCAATTATCCTTAATCGAGTCGGATGGTTCTAATAGACCCCTAAGAAATACGTACGGACTTAAATACTTTGTGGCTGAAGGTGCTTCAGGAGTTCAAACCGCTACTTATAATTCGTTTACCAATACCTATTCATTTAATGTTACGACGATTATGCAAGCATTATTGACTGGCAACAAAGCTAATTTAGGTTTTTTATTGACTCCCGCCATTTCGGCAGATGCTTCAGGAAATGCTAAAATATCGAGCGAGAGTGTACGATTTATTCCTCTTAATGCATTGAAAGCTAAGTTGAAAATATATTATTCTTATATTGCCAAAGCAAAATAATCCATCAGTACATGTCCGGCCCCAATAATCCTTTGAGGGTAAGTTTAGTTCAATTCGAAATTGCCTGGGAAGATCCTCTAGCAAATTGTGCTTTATTAGAGGAAAAGCTTCAGCATTTAGCCAATCAAACCGATGTGGTGGTCCTACCTGAAATGTTCAGCACTGGATTTAGCATGAATGATAAAGGAGCTGAAATAGGACATGGCCCGGTCATCAAATGGCTTCAATTGATGGCGAATCGACTAAATGCTTTAGTTGTTGGGAGTATTAAATGCAAAGAAAATAATCAATATTTCAACCGATTTGTGGCTGTCGACCCTGAAGGTAAAATTCTCAGTAACGATAAGAAACATTTATTTAGGATGGGAGGCGAGGACCAGTTTTATACGGCTGGAAATGAAAAACGAATTATTTCTTATAAAAATTGGAATATCGCGGCTTTTGTTTGTTACGATTTACGCTTTCCCGTGTGGTCAAGGAATGTCGACTTGGCTTATGACCTAGCTATTTATGTGGCCAATTGGCCTGCCGCTCGTGCCCATGCATGGAATACATTGTTACGGGCACGTGCCATTGAAAACTTAGCTTATGTGGTCGGAGTAAATCGAATAGGCCGGGATGGAAATGAAATTCAATACCAAGGTGATTCTGCGCTTATTTCTTATTTAGGGAATGATTTGGTGAATTTGTCCAACGAAGATTCGATTAAAACCTATTCCATCTCAAAACATGAATTGATTGAATTTAGAGCAAAATTCCCTACGGATTTGGATGCCGATCATTTTACACTTGTCAATTAGTCTTATTCTTAAAGAAAGATTCTATACCTCCAGGGTAATTTTTTGCTTCCCCTATGCTGCAATTGGCTTTCAATTGGCCTTTGTCAATCAACAAAACATGATCACAGATGGCATTGACTTCCCCTAGCAAATGACTCGAAAATAAAATCGTCTTATCTTTTTTTAAGGAGACAATTAAAGATCTAATCTCATCCATTTGATTGGGATCTAGGCCACTGGTGGGCTCATCTAAAATTAATATTTTGGGATCATGCAGGATCGCTTGTGCCAGGCCAACTCGCTGTTGGTACCCCTTCGAAATTTCTTTTATTTTCTTTTTTTGCTCTCTTTCTAGGCCTACTAATTCGATGACTTCTGCAATTCTTCTTGTTAATACAGTTGAGCTTAAGCCATGAATTTTGCCGATAAAGCTTAAAAATTCTTTGATGTACATTTCGGGATACAAGGGATTATTTTCTGCCAAATACCCGATTTGCTTTTTGATTTTCACATCTTGTTTTTGCACATCCATTCCCAAAATTCTGGCTTCCCCGCTACTAGGAATTTCCAGTCCCATGAGTATTTTTAATGTAGTTGATTTTCCCGCTCCATTCGGGCCTAAAAATCCAGTTATTTGGCCCATTTTTAAGTCAAAACTTAGGTCACTGATCGCCAGTGATTGCCCAAAAGATTTGCTGAGATGTAGGACTTCAATCGACATAAATTTCCATTTATTTATGTTGCAATTTAGGTAAAATAGGAACGAAATCTGCGTACCTTTGTGTT
>Ga0222712_10002705_pt1 | contig 19961 bp, 12 predicted proteins | sample C33_657DmetaG_FD_165043 | JGI IMG/M metagenome (GOLD analysis project Ga0222712, IMG submission 165043) | Estuarine water microbial communities from San Francisco Bay, California, United States - C33_657D | ecosystem: Environmental > Aquatic > Marine > Unclassified | place: USA: California... | reverse complement strand
AGGGCGGCCTTCAACCGCTGGTAAGTTGCTTCAGAAATATTCTTATCATCAAAAGGGGTGAACAGCACAAATGGCTTGTTCGCCCCTTCTTGTCTTCCATACTTGTAGGCGTAGGTGAACCAGCCATCCGATTGGAGCTGCACTTCCGACAAAGACTTGTTGGGAACGGTGATGAAGAATTTGTTGGGCTGCTTTGCTGAACCATTGCCCAGGGCAAGTTTTCTCATTTCAATGTAGGCTTCTTTTGCAGTTTCTACTGCAGGGTCAATCAGTTCTACATGTTTGGCCAATACCGAACGATAGGCGTATTGTCCATTGAACTGCATGTTGTACAACTCGTTCAATACATTGCGAATCGTATCTCTCATGAAAGGATAATGTGTGCACCCCAGGATCAAGGTATTCATCGGTGTGGTGATGCCCTCTGCACGCATCTTTTCAAAAAGGCTTACGAGATGATACCTTACATAGTTCTCCGGGTCATTGAGCTGGATGTCTAGGCACTTCCCCTTGTCATCGTATTCACAAAGCAGCTTGTTGTTTTCTTTGTTGAACTTGTAGACATTTAGCAGCGCCGTATCAATCTTGTATTTTGTATTGTTGACGGAAGGACCCTTATAATCTTTTCTATAAGCACTTGCCGTATCAACATAAAAACTGTAGTCGCGGTCGATGGCATCTGCCAATCCAAATCCGCCCTGGCTGACAATCACTGGGGCAGTCATGCCCATGGATGCTGCCAATGCCCTGATGGTCTTGGGATATCCATCAGAGGCAACGGTACCAGCTGTTGCGAATACCCCAATAGCTCCTTTTTCATGGGTGGATTGATAGGCCAGCGCAGCTTTCACTCCGGCATTGATGACCCCTACCACCGGTGCATTGGTGCCATTTGTTTTTACAAATTGTTTTACCTCATCAAGGGCAAATGCGGTTGCCGTATTGCAGGCAAGCACCAGCATTTTGACCGACTGTTTTTCTTTGGGACTTGCTTGCTGCATCCAGTTGATGTCATACCTGTTCTTGAGCAAAAAGTCCATGTTCTTTACCACATGCTCCTGCAAGAGTTTTGTCTTGTTTTCAGCAGCATAGTTTCCATAAGGCATGTTGGCCTGGTCTGCGAGGTACTGGAAATACTCCTTGTCGAAATCAGGCTTACCATCAGCCCCGGCCTTACCGGTGGTATTGTTGAAGGCATCCAGTGTTAGCATGGCTTCCAATACTGTCAGGCCACCTGTTCCAGAATCAAAAACCCCAATGGGCAAACTATTTTTATTTTTTTCTTGTGCAATGCTTAAGGCATAAATAGAGATAAAAAGTAAACAAAAAAGGGAGTGCTTCACAAGATTGCTTTTCATACTGCGTTCATTTTGTTGCATTTCTGCTATTCTCACATAAAATTAACCCCTTTCCAATGGAATTTGACAAAGCTGTCGCAAAATTGCAGTGTGTCAGTAACTAGTAGATTTTAAGTAACTTCAAAAGAAAACAATGAGAAATACCGTCATTGCCCTTTCCTTTATCATCATCGCTATTTCCTGTTCCAACAACAAGCAAAATGCTGCCGTTGAAAACAAGCCTGCAGAGATGGAAGCTGAAATGGAAAACCACACTCATTTTAAGCCAGAAATGGTGGTCAATACAACCGATTTTGCCTGTGGAATGCCAGTCTCTGCCGGAATCAGCGATACTTGCCATTATGAAGACAAGGCCTACGGATTTTGTTCTGCAGAATGCAAGGTTGAATTTCAAAAAGAGCCAACAAAATACCTGGCTGCAAAACAGTAATCAACTCAGTTAAAAAATACATATGCCAATTGTAAAAGCTTACGGATCATCCAGTAAACAATCCCCTATTGAACCACTGACCATCCAAAGAAGAGACCTTCGCCCCAATGATGTTCAGGTTGAAATTCTTTACTGTGGTATCTGTCACAGCGACATCCATACGGCAAGGGGTGAGTGGGATGGTACGGTTTATCCGGTTGTTCCCGGACATGAAATTGTGGGAAAAGTAAAAGCAGTTGGCACTGCTGTAACCCAATTCACTGTTGGCCAAACAGTGGGAGTGGGCGTGATGGTGGACAGCTGCCGCACTTGTAAAAACTGCAACAGCCACCACGAGCAATATTGTGAAGAAGGGATGACCGGAACCTATAATGCACCGGAAAGGGATGGTTCAGGCATGCTCACCATGGGCGGATATTCAGCTGAAATTGTAACTGATGAAAACTATGTCTTGCGGATCAAGGGGGAGGAAAACCTTGCAGGCATTGCTCCTCTGCTTTGTGCAGGCATCACCACCTATTCTCCCCTGAGGTTTGCAGGCGTCAAGGCCGGGATGAAAGTGGCGGTGGTAGGATTGGGCGGACTGGGCCATATGGCGGTGAAATTTGCCGTGGCATTTGGCGCTGAAGTTACGGTCATCAGTACATCAGCATCCAAGGTGCAGGAAGCCTCTAAGCTGGGCGCGCATCATTTTATCCTGGCCAAGGATCCTGCCGTGCTCAATGACCATGCATCATCATTTGACATTGTGCTGGACGCCATTTCAGCCGACCATGATTATACACAGTACCTCAACTTATTGGCCCTCAACGGAAAACTGCTGGTAGTGGGCTTACCCGAGCACCAGCCAAAAGTTTCTCCTTTTGCCCTGATCAAGAACAGGCGAAGCATCATTGGCTCCATGATTGGCAGCATCAGCGAAACCCAGGAAATGCTTGATTTCTGTTATGAACACAAGATTTTTGCTGAAATTGAGACCATTGCAATCTCCCAGATCAACGAGGCATATGAGCGCATGATCAAGGGTGATATCAAATACAGGTTTGTCATTGACATGTCAACACTATAGCATGGCCCAGTTCAACAGAAGAAATTTTCTCACAGCCCTTCCAGCAATCTCGTTGGCAAGGGCTGTTCCTTTTTCTGATGACTTGTCATCGAAAAAAGAAAAGCGGTTCCGTTTAAGCCTGAATGCATACTCCTTCAATGATATGCTGATGAAGAAAAAAATCAGCAAGGATGAATTACTTGAATTCTGCGCCAATACTGGTTTTGATGCGGTAGACATGACAGGATATTATTTTTCAACCTACCCCGAAACGCCATCTGATGCTGAAATTTTTGGGTTCAAAAGAAAGGCGCATGCATTGGGCATTGAAATCAGCGGCACGGGTGTGAGGAATGAGTTTTCCTACAGTGATAAGATGGCATACAACAAAGAATTGGATACCGTCTTGCGCTGGATAGAAGTTGCCGCGAAGTTGGGAGCTCCTGTATTGCGCATTTTTACTGCCAAACAATACAGCACGGGTGATGAGAGAAAAAGGGTTTATGCCCGTATCGTGCATGCGCTGGACAAATGCCTTGAAAAGGCAAAAGCCCATGGGATCATCCTGGGCATCCAGAACCACAACGACTTTCTGAAAACGGCTGACGAATGCCATGAGCTGATAGGAGCCCTCAACAGCCAATGGCTGGGGCTTGTAGTGGATACCGGCAATTTCATTGCGGCTGACCCCTACGAAGAGATCCGAAAAGCATTGCCCCTGGCCGTAAACTGGCAGGTAAAAGAAAAACTATTGATCAATGGGATTCAAACGCCCATGGACCTCAAGCGGCTCTGCGCCATCATCCAATCCTCCGGTTACAGGGGCAATATCCCCATCGAGACACTGGGCATGAATGACCCTGTAAATGAGGTTCCCGTTTTTTATGATAAGGTTAAAAAACATCTTTTGGGGTGAGACCGGCTCCATTTCCCTTATCTTTTGTTAAATTGAACCGCTGACTTGCAATTGATTGGAACACCGCCTATTTTTCAAGTACCAATTATGCTGCTTCGTCCTATCCTTTTTTATACACTGCTCCTTTATGCCTGCTCCTTTCAACAAGTAGCGGCCCAGGAGAATATGCTCCCAAAATGTGGGTCTGATGTGCTATTGTCCATCCTGCGCAAGGATCCCACGTTCGTACAAAACGAAAAAAATCTCAATACGGCCATCCGAAACAAGGTCCTGTTCAAGAAAAACCAGCCAACCGTTGTTTATACCATCCCAGTGGTTTTTCACCTTGTCAATTCCAATGCAGCTTCTATCACTGACCAGATGGTGATCAATGCCCTGAAAGAGTTGAATGATGCATTCGCACACCTTGGTGTTTATGGCGTTGACCCATTAGGGGCCAATACCATGATTCAATTTTGTCTGGCCAAAACGGATCCCAATGGGGGCCTGACCAGTGGTATTGACAGGATCAATTCCTATTATGAAAATGTTGACGTAGACCTTGAAAGCGATAAACTGGGCTACCTGACCAACTGGGATCCTTCAAAATACGCCAACATTTGGGTGGTCAATTCCATACAAGGAGAAATCCCTCCCAGCCCTTTCAGTTGTGGTGTCTGGACAAGATCTGGATATGGCGGATATGCTAGTGCCGGCGTTGGTGCGGTGGTCAGCGGTCTCAGTACCCCATTGGTTGCGCATGAAATGGGGCATTATCTTTCCCTGCTCCATACATTTCAGGGCACCAATTGCATCAACAATGATTGTACTACTGATGGAGACTTGGTCTGCGATACGCCTCCAGACAGGAGTACGGCATCCTCATCCTGTACCAATCCTGAAAATTCCTGCAAAACTGATACCATCTCTGGACCATTCACCTCAGATGTGCCAGACAATATCTCCAATTTCATGGACTATGGCAGCCCTTGCCCGACCGTCTTTACACAGGGACAGGCCGATAGGATGCGTGCGTTTTTGGAGACTTTTAGTGGGGGCAGCCTGATTACAAGCGACAGGTGCAATATCCCTTGCGCAGAAAATATTCAAACCAGTTTTGACTGGAATACCAACCCACATCCCATCATTGGAGACCAGGTTCAGTTCAACAACAGCAGCACCGGTGCATCCAACTTCAATTGGTATGTGAATGGCGTGTTGGTGAGCAGCGTTTCAGCCTTGACGTATACATTTCCAGTTGCTGGTAAATACGAGGTGAAACTGAAGGCATTCAATGCCAATAGCAACTGTTTTGGGTCTTATGTTGGCAATGTAATTGTGGACTGCGGTGTTGCTTCAAGGTTCTCTCCAGACAAGCGAATCATTGCATCTGAAACCGGCATCTACAACGACACGGTAAGGTTTGTGAACAAGTCTTATGGCGCCACGAATTTTAAATGGTTTGTGAGCGATCACACTGGTGGAAACATCAGCATGGTCAGTACCAACAAAGACCTCGCTTATATGTTTCCAAGAGCGGGATTCTACCGCGTCAGTCTTGAATCAACCAACGGAACCTGTACAGAAATGTCCAGGACCTATACCATGAATGTATTGGATCCCAAGCCGGATGGGATGCTTACCATTTATGATGTGGATTGTTACAAGAATGATAGCATCAGGATTGTTTTCGGCATTTACAATGCCGGGTACGACACCATCCCAGCCAACATGCCTGTAACATTTTATGACAAGGATCCTGCCCTCACAGGAGCCAATCAACTCAAGAATACCTTTCTTACAGACAAGCCAATTCTTGGAAGATGCGGTGTCACTTATACCCACATCATTGCAGCCAACAGGGCAAAGCTGGATACAGTATTCGCTGTCTTAGATGAACAAGACACCCTGCTGGAATTGAGCAATGCCAACAACAAGGCCAGCAGGAGAAATTTCCAGTTCAGGATTACAGTTTCACCGACTGACACCACTGTATACACCAGCAGTGATGTCCAGGTGAAAATGCAAAGTACAGGAGACAGCGCTACCAACATCAAGTGGACGGCCAAAGCAACGGCGAACTGCACCAACTGCAAGGATCCTATATTCAGGATTGTGGATACTACGAGAATCAAAGGATATGCTGAAAGCAGTTTTGGCTGTGCGGACTCTGCTTATGCGAATGCCAATGTATTCCCCATCGATATTTTTCTGACCACCAATGCAATTCTTTGTTCAAAAAACGACAGCCTTGTTGCCAGTTCCATCATTTGCCTTGCCAATGGATACAGCAGTCTGAAACAGAACATTGAAATGCGCTATTTTGATGGTGATACTCTTGCTGGTCCTGCCAACCTCCTGGGAACCGCAACCATACTGAGAACAACAACCTTCAACAACCTTTGCCTGCAGGTTCGGCACCGCATCAAAATGAGTAAAACAGGAAAAGTATTTGCCTACATCAACGGAGACCTGAAGCAATTTGAATTCAACCTGAACAACAACCGATCCAACTATGACTATGTTCCATTCACCATTGATGTTCCTGATGACGATATCGATGTGTTCCGGGGAGTACCCACGCAGTTGACGATCATCAATGGCGGGGAAAAGTACAAGACCCTGCTCTGGACACCTTCTAACCAGCTGAGTTGCAGTACCTGCCCAGATCCTGTTCTCAAAGGAAACTCAAACACCTTGTTGAAAGTGGTTGGAAATTCAGAATATGGCTGCAGGGATTCTGCCACCATCAAGGTGAATGTTTTCTGGCAGAACCATTTGATTCTTCCCAATGTGTTTACACCTGATGGCGATGGATTAAATGACAATTTTTATGTGATTGCTGGGAAAGATGTAAAACTGGTAAAACAGTTTCAAATATTCAACCGCTGGGGGGAGAAAGTTTTTGAAAAAACCAATGGCAGCACCAACGACTATGCCTCCGGATGGAATGGAATGTTCAAAGGATTCAAGGCGCCGATGGGCACCTATGTATATTTTATTGTGGTAGAATTACAGGATGGTTCCAATGAAACGCACAAAGGAAATATCACGCTAATAAGATAATGTGAAGATAAGACTGACCATATTGTCTCTTGTTTTTATTGCACTGCAGGCCCGTGCACAAGACCCGCATTTCTCACAATTCTTTTCATCACCCTTGACCTTGAACCCTGCCAATACGGGAAATTTCTCAGGGTTTGCAAGGGTTTCAGTGAACTTCAGGAACCAATGGCCATCTTTCGGCAATGCCTACACCACATCAACAGCTTCCATCGATGGTGCTGTTTTCAAGAAGTATATTCCAGAAGGAGACAGGTTAAGCCTTGGCCTCTTGATGCTGTCTGACCAGTCTGGCAATGGAATCCTCAAAGAAAACCACCTCGGTGTTTCTGCTGCCTATACCAAAGGACTTGACATGGTGGGCAATCATTCCATCACAGCAGGATTTCAGGGAAGTTTCAGCAGCCTGGGTTTCGATCAGAACAAAGCCAATTTTGAAGATGAAATATCTGCCAGCGGCTTTACCCTTCCTTCATCAGAGATCTTGCTGACAAGAGACCTGGGAAGGCAATATGTTGACATGCATGCAGGACTGCTGTACAAGGGTTCTTTTTCCGAGAACGATCTTTTTTATGCAGGCGCTTCAATCTACCACCTGAAGACTCCTTCGCTGGGATTTTCATCTCCCAATTATTTGATAGAGCGCAGGTACAATGTTCATGGAGGCGGATATATTGGTCTCGGTTATGCCACCACCATTCATGCAAGCTTTCAATACCAGCAGCATTTCAATTACAAGGAATTTGTTTTGGGTGGTGCCATCAGCCAGTTGTTGGTTGATGGACAAAAAACCTATACTGAGCTCTATGCAGGGGCATGGATCAGAAACAACGATGCAGTCATTCCATATCTGGGCATTGAATGGGACAGCCTTAGGGCGGGCTTCTCTTATGACATCAATTATTCAAAACGCAAAGCCGCTTCTGCTTTGTACCAAAGCGCAGAAATCTCTCTCAACTGGATCTTCAATTTGGAAGAGGGTGTGTTGACGGTGAAGTGTCCGAAGTTTTAGGGCTGATTTTCCAAATGATTATACCATAAAAAAGGCCCTTGAAATGAATCAAGGGCCTTCTGGGTACTAAGGAGTAGTTTTTATTTCACTCCTATAATTCTTCCTGTTGCCTGCATGTCGTTCAGCGTTACACGGTAGATCAGCATTCCAGGATTGATGTTTTCATATCGAATGGTATTGTTCCCCTTGTTCAGTTGCAGTTTCCTCTGGCTGATGATTTGCCCGCTGGCCGTCATCAGGGTGATGTTTCCTGTTCCTTTTGCCGGAGAGTTTACCGTCAAATTGAATTGACCAGGATGAGGATTGGGAACAACAGATGCTTCCAGGTGAACAGGCACTGCTGCAGGTGTTGTGATGCCGTTTGCTGAAGTTGCAAGGGTATTGATTACTGGATTGGCTTGAGAAAGTATTCCTGTTCCGTCAGTGATGCTCATGCTGTAACAAACCAGGGATAATGAACCCTGTATTCTCAGAGAATATACCGCACCAGCTACCAGGTTGGTATACCTTTTGGTTGCTGTCAGACCTGTAACGCTTGAGGTAGGTGTAACCAATCTTGCACGAGAATCATATAGATCAAATGCATACCTGATTGAAGTATGGGCCAGCGTTATGGTATGCGTCAACCCCGTTGTTGTTTTGGCTGTGAATTTAAACCAATCTATATCTGTATTCGTTGGAGCAATTCTTGCATTAATGTTACCTGAATTCATGGTATAAGCAGCTGCTGTTAATTACCAGAGGTATGCAATCTTCTCAAATTGCCATTAAACTCTATATCAGTGAGCATACGGTTACAACGCACAGGAAAAACATCATGCGAAAAATGAATGTGCACAATTCAATGCAATTGGCAAAAATCATCAATTAGTTGGCTTGCCTCAAGTTTGCTGTATTTCCTCAATGCTGCTTCAAAAATTTCTTGAAATAAGTTTTTTCATTGTTTGTTACCCGAAGCATGTAAATGCCATCGGCAAAATTCCCCAGTTCAACTGCATGTGATTTGGTTCCAGTATTGGTATTAAACTGGACACCATTGTACATGGCATGACCGGAAAGGGAGATGATGTCAAACTTCAGTTTTCCTGCTTCAGGATTGAGTTTGACTTCTACCCGGTTTTTTACAGGATTCTGGATCAGGGTCAAACCAATGCGATCAGGATTGTAGGAAGTTACCGCAGTGGTTCCTGATGAAGGCAAGAGGTACCGGCTGAGCACTGGCATATGGTCTGCAGTGGTGGTTGCATAGTTCGCAATCCAATCGTTCACTTCCCTGATCAACCTGACAGAACCATTGATATAATCTGCCTCCAGCTCATTGGAGATGATGACATGGTCAATGAAATCACTGTACCCAATCAAAGAATTGTGGCCTGTATTGCTCAGGATCATGCTCACAGCCTTGTAACGGTCTGCATCAGTGGAATCCTTGACAATATCATCATAAGAACTAAGTGCAGGATTGACACCTTCTGAAATGGTTGAATCCAGGTCATCATTGTAATCACCCAAGATGATAACATTGGAAGCATTGAAACTGGCATCAAGGGTGTCCTTCAATTCCTTGGCACCATCTTTTCTTCTCAGGTGATCAGCTGCAGTGCTACCAGACTTTCCATGCACTAGGATAAAATTCATTTTTTTGGTAGCCGTTCCGTTCACAACATCTGCCTGCAACAAGAAGGGAACACGTCCACTCGCCCAGTTGGAATTTGCGGCAGTGCTGGATTTGAGGAGTCCTCTTGCTACTGGATTTGTAATGACTGATTTTCTGTAGGCAAATGCAATCTTTTGACCAGGCGCATAGCTTCCACTGGAAGTATTGGCTGCGTTAGAACAATAATCGGACACAACAAAGCCGTAACCAGCAGATGATTCAATCAGCGTCTTGAAACGGTTGATGTCTACCACTTCTGAGAATGCATAGACATCAGCATCCAAGCTGTCCATCACGCGCTTAATGTTGGCCTGTGCCAGGTCATCATTGGTGGGCCCTTGGCCGGCCGCAGTGCTGCCAAACCAAAGGATATTCCAGTTGACCACATCAAGTGTTGCATTGCGTGGAAAGGTGTTGCCGGCAACATCATGATTGGCGGTAGTTGATCCAGTAGCGCTGAAGGCAATTTTCCCTACAGCAGTGGTTTTATCTGCTACAGGAACGTACCTGACATGAATGGTTTTTGTTCCTCCCGTCAATTGTGCAGCAGTGAAGGTCAGGCTGGTTGCGAAAGAAAGGTTGTCCTTTGAAATTTGAAAAAGGGAAGGTGCTGTAATGGTCATGTCAGCACTGGCATTCATCACCTGGAATCGAATGGGTTTGGAAACAGTTGGAGTGCCGGATATACTGTTGTCAAACTGGCTCAGGGTTGGGGCTTCAAGAAATACTTTTGCATTTGGCGCTGCAGATTTGTTGGTGACCAATACATCATCCAGGCTTACCCTTGCAGCGCCCAATGATGGAGAGGAAAGGTATTTGAATGCGATATAGGTTGACCCCGATTTAAAGGCAGAAAGATTGATATCGCCAACAGTTGTCCAGTTGTCACTGTTGGGCAATGGAAGCATGGCATCCACAAGCGTCCATGCAGCAGCACCAGGAGCAGGCCTTGAAGCCTGGTTGCTGGCCACCAATACCTGAATTTGAGGCCCGGCATATTTTGTCCTTTCGCTGAAGGAAAGAATGGGAAATTGAAAAAGACTCAGGTCAAGCGCTGGAGAAATCAGCCAATCTTCATTGTCGACCGCACCGGTTCCTGAAACAAAACCATTGACCTGCACCCCATTGGTATTGGCATTGCCGAAAACACTGCAGGCCCAGACACTGTCACCCTTTACACTGTTTTGAAACCAGCCCGAAGGGAGCCCGCCAGAACAGGCGTTGAAATCAAATGAATATTCTGGAGCTACGGAGCTGGTAAAACTCCAGGTTGTATTGCCAGAAAACCCTGCAAATTTATTGCCTGCAACATCAGTAAAGGCAGTATTGGGAACCTCAACGTAATATTTGGTAGAAAGACTAAGCCCTGTAACAGCAATGCTCGCAGCAGCACCTGAAACAGCAACAGCTGTAGTAGAAACGTTGAAGCTGTTCACTATGCTGTTATCGGCAAATTTTTTCAACGCAATGATGCCCGTACCTTTTGCAATGGGTTCTGAGAAATTGAGCACCAGGCTTGTACTTGTATTGACTCCAGTGGCATTGTTTACGGGGCTAAGGGAAGTGACAGTTGGTGCTGTATTATCACTACCTGAGCCAATAGCCTCTATGGAGAAATCATCGATACCAAGCCCATCATCTGCACCCGTTGCATTGAAATCAGACCAGCGGAGATAGAAGGTAGCACCATTCCCAATGTTGAGGCCTGTGATGGTGAAATTAATGGCCATTGCATTGGCAGCAAGGGTACCATCTAAAGCCCCTATGGTTGCTGTTGTAATGGGCCCTGTAAAATCCAGCTGGTCTGCATTGGTCCAGGTGCCGGTTGCCAGACTGGTGGCATCCGTGCTGTATTGAAAATCCAGCCTGTCTGGTCTGGCAGTGGCTCCAAGCCTCCACTGCTCCCCAACATAACTGATTTTTAATGATGTGACCGGGCCTCCGGTTGTATTGGTGAAGGCAACACCAATCGTCGAAATCAAACTTCCTGATTGTACTGTTCCAAGGGCCCTGTCATCAGCTGCATCAACACCAAAGCTATAGGTATCTCCAGAGGTGGAGGAACCTGTTCCTGCAGTATAGGTTGCATTGGCATTCGTTCCGGTCTCCAGCAAGAGCCATCCTGAAGGAAGGGTTGATGCCAATCCTGATTTTGCCAGTGTATTGAAATTTTGCGTGTAGGGCGTTGTAGTAAGGGATATTTGCGCATGCAGGGAAATACCAGAAACCATGGCCAGTGCAAAAAGCACAGAAAAAGAAGAAAGATGAAACCGCATGAAAAGGGGATTTCTGCGAATATAGAAGGATTTTGAAAACCAGCCCCCTTTAATCCATTAGGTCATCATTAATTTTTCTAGCTCAGCCTTTAATTGCCGGGCTGGTACAACCCCTGACTGCCGCCACTTTACAAGACCATGTTGAAAGATTATCAGTGTTGGAACACCCTGAACCTGATAGTGTTGTGAAATAGAGGGATTTTTGTCAACATCTATTTTCAGGACGATTGCATGGCTGCCAACCGTGTCTTTGAGTTCCTTCAGGATGGGGGCCATCATTTTACAGGGGCCGCACCACTCTGCAAAAAAATCAACCAAAACAGGTTTTGTACCACCAATGATTTCACCAAAAGTTGAATTATTTGACATCTTGTTTTTGTTTTTTGAATGAACCAAAAATAAGGCCGCCCATCAAAGCAAAATAGGCTGTGCTGTTGATGGGGCTGGACGTGATCTTGCAAGTACCGGTCAGGCAACCCACATATTTCCAGTAAAGAAATCCTGAGATGCCACCAATCATGATGCCAATGAGGTAAATGAAATTGGATTGAAGAAGGGCTTTTGCTTTTGTCATGGGGATGAGCTTTGGTTCAAAATTATCGAGCAAAATCAAGACCAAACATGACTTAAGTCACAGATTACAAAATAGCCAGTAAATATTACTCCTTGAACCAGATCAAGGGATTTCTGATGGGCAGGTTTCTGATTACCTCCTCTTCAGTGGGGGCATGATCCAGTGATTTCCAGGTACTGAACAAGTTTTGATCATTCAATGCAATGGCACCAAAAATCAAAAATGGATGCGCCACTGGCCAATTCTCCCAGTACATCACATCCTGCTTGAAGGTCCATTTTTTCTTGTCAGCAACGAATGGATAGAGGAATGAAATCCCTTTCTGAATTGATCTGTTGTCCGCCAATGCAAAATCCCAGACATTCTGTTGTTTGTCTGAAAGCATTTGACAGAGCATGACCATCGCATCAAGGTTGAACAGGGAATACCCATATGGTTTTGTACGAGCAAGTTCTTTTGGGAATCCCCCATCTACAGCCATCTGCCCTGGAAGGTGCAACGTTTTATAGCGCTGTCTGCAAACGTCCAACAAGGAGTTGTTTTTGGTGAACCTTGCGAAGCCTGCCACCTGCAGGGTCCAGCAAGTGCCATGGTTGTTCAGTGCATTCATCTCATCGATGCCATATTTGTGTTGGGTAACCCAATTCAAGTAACGCTCAAACCAGCCTCGGTAGGCCATGTAATCTTTAGGATTGGCTGATTTGCTTTTTTCAAGGACCATCAAAGCCTGTGCCACTTCAATCATTTGTATCATGTCGATGATACCAATCCCCCTGCCGGTGAACCTGCCCTTGATGGCCTGTGCATAGAGCAAGTGGGGATTCATCACTGTTGCCGTATCAATGAACCAGGCCCTTGCATGCTTGAATGCCTGGCTCGCATATTGCTCATTTTTGGTTGTAAGATAGGCGGATGCCAGCGCTCCCATGATCCGGCTGAAGCGGACCATGGCCTTTCTGTGATCAGTAAAATTATCGGGATTGGTCATGCCATCCTTTTGCAGGTAAGGACTGTCTGCACTCACAGGATTAGGCCACCAATAATCCCCCTCAGAAAAAAAATCGTGTTTGCCCCCGCTGCTTCGGCTTGATGTTGAAGCAGTAACAGTGATGGGTTGTTCTTCCATTGCCCAAATGGCCTGCTTTTGAATGTAAGGCAACAGGACCTTTTTGGCTGCTGATTCGATGGCAGACGAAGGAGCAGCACCTTGTCCTGAAAGCTGGATGGAAAACAGAGAGATATGGAGCAATAGAATTAGATGCTTTGTGATTGAAGACATCATGCTTATGACTTGTTTGAATGAAAGTTAGCGCAATTTTAGCGGTATTGAAAAACATCATCGAAAACGTTTTCCTACATATACATGAAGGATCTTGAATCGAACAACTGCTATGCTTACCTTTGAACCCTTCATGAGACCATTACTGCTGACAATTTTCTTTTTTGTTGCAACAACCACTTGCTTGCAGGGGCAATCCCTGAGTTCCATGCAACCATTGCTTGACACGGGTTATTTTGCAAGGAAGTCAAATGAGTCGATAAAAATTGATGGTTTGCTCACAGAGGATACCTGGGAAAAAGCACAAAAGGCAACCAACTTCATACAAAATTTTCCTGTTGACAGCATGATGGCTTCTGCCAAGACACAGGTAATGGTTTCCTATGACGAAAAGTTTTTGTACGTAGCGGCTAAACTCTATAATTCGGTCAGCAAACAAACGTATGTAACCCCTTCGCTGAAACGTGATTTCAGGGGGGAAGCCAATGATGCCATTGTCATCAGCATCGATCCATTCATGGACAGGATGAATTCATTTTCTTTTGGCATCAATCCCTATGGTGTTCAACGAGAAGGGCTGGTTGTGAATGGGGGCGTGATCAGCGAGGACCTAAGCCTATCCTGGGACAACAAGTGGTTCAGTGAAGCGAAAATATTTGATGATCACTGGACAATGGAAATGGCGATTCCCCTGAACACGCTCCGGTTCAGGAGTGGTGCCAAAAAATGGCTGGTGAATTTTTACCGCATTGACAGCCACAACGCAGAACGTGCAGGATGGGCAAGGATTCCCAACCAATTTGCGATGATTTCGCTGGCCTTTTCAAAGCCTTTGGAATTTGAAACACCCATCACCAAAAAAGGGCAGAACATTTCATTGATTCCTTATTTATCGCCTGGCGTTTTCAGGGAACCTGCTAGCACAGGCAGCAAAAAATTCAATACCCGCTCCAGGTTGAATTTTGGTGGTGATGCAAAAATCGGGCTTGGTTCTTCATTGAATCTTGACCTGACCTTCAATCCGGATTTCTCCCAGGTTGAAGTTGACAACCAGGTTACCAACCTTGATCGGTTTGAAATACTCTTCCCAGAAAAAAGACAGTTTTTCCTTGAAAATGGAGACCTGTTTGCCAATTTTGGAGTAGATGGGATACGGCCATTTTTTTCAAGACGCATAGGTGTTACCAGAGACCCCTCTACCGGACAAAATATACAAAACAGGATAGAGGCAGGGATGAGAATGAGTGGCAAGATTGGTGATAACCTGAGGCTTGGAGTGCTTCAGATGCGAACAGCAGCCATCGATTCCATTGGTCAGGCAGCCAATGATTTTTCTGTTGTTGCACTCCAACAAAAAGTATTTACACGATCCAGTATTGGTGTATTGTTCACCAACAAGGAAGTGGCAGGCAGCAAAGATTTCAACAGGGTTGCTGGTATTGACTATAACATTGCCTCCAGGAACAATGCATGGAATGGGAAATTGTTTTACATGATGTCTTTCGACCCGTTCAAAACCAGCAGTGATAAGGCAATGGGGGGAAGCATTGTATACAACAAGAGAAAATTTGAAACAAGGCAGAGGCTTTATTCCATTGGAAAGGATTTCAATCCTGAAGTGGGTTACCTGAAAAGAGGAGGATTCTTAAGATACGCTGGGGATGCGACTTGGAAGATCTATCCCAAGAATACAAAAGTCAACAAACACGGCCCAATGGTTGACTATGATTTTACCATCTTCCCCTCAAAAGGAATAACAGACTATGACCTTAACTTCATCTACAATGTCCTGTATAAAAATTATTTAACCTTGCTCTTCCGCGCTCGAAGGGACTTCACCAGATTGACAGAAGATTTTGATCCTACCAATACTGGTGGAACCAAATTAAGGGCGAACCAGGAGTTTGTTTATCACTCACTCATTGCCAGCGTCATAACGGATCAAAGAAAAAAGCTGGCAGCAAAATTCCAAACCAGGTCTGGACAGTATTTCAACGGCAGCAGGTTGAACCTTGATGGTGAGATCTCCTACAGGATTCAACCTTATGGCAGCATCTCCAGTGTATTCTCCTACAACAGGCTTCGGTTCCCACAGCCCTACAAAAGCGTTGACCTTGTATTGGCAGGTCCTAAAATTGACCTAACCTTCAGCCGATCTGTTTTTCTGTCAACGCTGATTCAGTACAACAGCCAGATCAACAACATCAACATGAATGTCCGTTTCCAGTGGCGTTTTGCTCCCGCATCAGATCTCTTTCTTGTTTATACAGACAACTATTATGCAGACAGTTATACTTCGAAAGGAAGTGCACTTGTGCTAAAGGCAACCTACTGGTTCAACCTCTAGACTACTCTTCAGAATGTAGTCATTCAATAAAAATCACTGTTCATTGGTTTCCACAAAACTGAACATCCATTTAACAGGAGCATACCATGCAGATTTGAATGAAGCAACAGGAGCCTTGATCAAAATTGTATTCCAGCCTTTTTTCAAACGGATTTTTGTGGGCGCTCTGTATTCGTATCCCTCATCAACCAATGGGTCCTCGAGTGTTGTTGTTTTTCTGTTGCCATTTTTCCATAAAGGTGGATCAACCAAAACACCGTTTACCCATACCATAGACCCGCGATCATCCCAGCTGCCCATAGGAGGTGCTGGTGCCTGATGACTCCTGGAGATATTGTTGAACCCTATCCAGCACGATTGCTCTGTTTCTTTGTCGCTATAGATTTTTCTAAAAGCATACCAGGTGGAATTTTCTGCAGGCGATTGGAGATGGGATGCAATCATGGGATGCCAAAAATGCCTTAGCCAAATGGTGCCACCATAAACTTTGGTGGATGAAGCAAGATTGGCGGTATCCCAATAGGATGACTGCTCAGGCAGGAACGGGGTTGCCACAATTCCCTTGTTGTCAAAAGGACCCACCAAATTCCATTCAAGGCCTGTTTGTTTTGCGTAAGGAAAAGGCAGAGACTGAAAATGTATTTTTTTGTGTGCGAGCATCCGGTTTTCAAATTCAGCAAATGCTTCATATTTATCCTGACCAGGCTTGCCCATGTCTGAACTGAACTGGTGGTAGCCGCCACCTTTCCAGCAGCGCTCTGCAAAAGCCAGCATCGCAGGATAGGTAGGACTCATCCGAAGAGCATCCTCCTCATTTTCCAGTCGCCTGTCGGGCCAATTGCAAAGTATGCCGCCCAGGTGAATGCTGTCTCCTTTGTCCACATCCAGCATAGAATGATTGAAGGTGGCCACCACCCCTTCCAATGGGTCAAAATGGTTGAGGTACAAATGCCTTGAATCCAGGTTGGGTTCCTTTGCCCAGGGCTTTTTGTTGCCATTCCACAATTGATGAATGGTGCCTGTAGGCACAGAACCGCCCGGATCCCAGGCAATCAACTTTTTGCCTTTGGCCAACATCAGGTCAGCAATATCTTTCAGAAAATTTTTATCCTTGTACACCACCTCATCTCCACCGAGATGAAAATAAGGGACATCCACTTCGGACATGAATTCCTGCAATACCTGCTTGAGGATTGCCTTTCCTTCAGGGCTTTGCATGTCAAACCCGGTTGCGCGTTTGAAAGCAGCACTATGGCCTGGCATGTCAATTTCGGGAATGAATTCAATGTGTCGTGCGCGACAATACTCAACAAGTTCCCTGAGTTCCTGGTAAGTATAGAACTTCCCCTTGTTTCTGATCATCAAAGATGCATCATTGAGTCTTGGAAACAGCTTGCTTTCAATGCGCCAGGCGATGTCTTCCGTCAGGTGCATGTGGTAAGCATTCAACTTGTACATGGCCATGACATCGAGCTGCTGCTTGATGAGTGGCATTGACTGGTAATTTCTTCCCACGTCAAACATATAGCCCCGGATGCTGAATGCTGGCTCATCCATGATGGAGCAGATGGCTGTTTGTTTCTTTTGATTGGAAAGCTGCAACAGGGTTTGTATGCCATTGAAAATACCATGGCCATTGCTGGCGCTGATCTTGATTTGCTTTTCTTCAACTGTCAAACGAAAGGCTTCCTTTGCAGTTGCATTGTCAAGGGCATGAAAAACAATTGTATTCCCTGACTTGGCCATCGCTTTGACAACCTCAACTTTAACGCCAAGTTCAAGGAGTTTCTTTTGAAGATAAGTTGCATCACCTTCAAAAGCAGGCAAGGCATTGACAATGTACTTGCACTGAGAAAGATCAAAAAAGCCTTTCCCCCAACTGACCTGCTTTGGCGCTGGAATGAGCGCTGGTCTGTTGGCATTTTCCGAAGCCTGTTGATTGACCTGTGCGGTTGAGAAAAGGCAACAGAGCAACAGGCAAAATAGCATCCTTTTTTTTATTTCCATCGTATGGGCTTGAAGACAATTTCGGCATATCCATTTCGCTCGTAATAGACGCCAACCGTTTTGTTGTCCATCACCACAAGGTCGCTGTAGGCTGCCCAATCGCGCTTCTTCTCATCAGCAGACTTGTCAATGACCATGGATTTCGCCCAGGTCTTGCCTTCATCATAACTGATGCGAAGGGTAAGGTTATCTCTCCTTTTTTCATCAGCAGCATTGCAGGATGCGATAATGGCCTTGCCTTTTTTAAATCCCAGGGTGATGATGGAGCCCTGGCATACCGGGTCTGGAAGGGAAGCATCAAAATAGGCAGTGTCCCAACTTGCACCGCCATTGCTGGAATAGGCAAGTATCCTTTGTCTGATGTCACCCCGCTGGTTGCGAACGCTCATGATCATGCGGCCGTTGGACAACTCAGCCCCCATGGTTTCATTTGAACCGGGGATGTCAACGTTGGTGGAAAGCTTGAATGTTTTTCCGTGGTCATCAGAATAAAAACCATGCGCATTGCAGTCCCTGTATTGTGGCTTCGGATCGCCTGCAGTATGGTTTGCCGCTACGAAAATTCTTCCCTTGTAAACCCCTTGCTGGAATTGAAACGCATGCCCTGGTGTGTTGGCATAGGTGCGCCAATCTTCCTTGAACTGGTAGGCTGGATTGGCTGTTGGCTGAAATGGCCGATGGGCCTGCAATGTAATGTTTACCGGATCAGACCAAGAATTGCCCTGGTCAGTGGATTTGATGTACCAGACTTCCCTCAATCCTTTTCCCTTGCGTACTTCACCCTCATGGTTGTTGCCTGTATTGTAAAACAAATACACAACCCCCTGTGGATGTTCAGGATCCAGCAGGTCAACAACCGGTGCAGGGTTGCCCGCCTGAAGCGAGGCATAATTCACCAAAATCTTGACAGGCGACCAGGTTTTTCCCTTGTCTGCACTGCGTTTCATGACAATGTTGATGTCACCAAAATCTCCGCTGTTGTTCACCCTTCCTTCTGCAAAGGCCAACAGCTCCTTGTTTTTCAATCCAATGATAGCAGGGATTCGGTAGCTCTTGTGGCCTTCTGTGCCACTGGTGAAAACAGCAACTTCCTGACCAATAGCCAGGTTGACCAAAAGCAAGAGAATCGGAAATAATTTCATGGTGATGGGTTTAATGTCCAAATTGTTTCAAGAGTTGCATGCAGAGCCATTCCTGCCTGGGCAGGTGGAAAGGCCCTTTGAAAAGATTGCCTTTGGCCGTCTGTGCGATCGATCCGTCGCGGTGAAGATAGCCAAACCACTCTCCGTGTTCCTTGTCGTTGAATACCCTGTAAGCGTATTCATGCACAGCGCGGTGCATGTCTGCATATTTTTCATCCTTTGTCAACAGGTAGGCCAACAAGGTTGCAATGATGGTTTCATTGTGGGGCCACCAGAATTTCATGTCTTGCCAATACTCCTGAACAGGTTTGTTGTAGACATCCCTGAAATAAAACAATCCACCATGCTCATGGTCCCATCCCCGCTTCCACATGTAATCTATCATCCTGCATCCCAGCTCAATCAATTGCTTGTCGTTGTTCCTGTGCAAGGCCTCTGCAAGAATGAACCAACCACCTTCAATGGCATGGCCAGGATTCAGTGTTCTTCCATCAACATGATCGATGATGCTGCCGTCGGGAGCGACTTGCTCCATCACACATTCGATATCGTCTTTTACAAAATAATTCGCTATTTCATTGATCCAGCCTGTGATCAAATCATCACATCGAGGGTCTCCGATATTGTCCCTCAATTGCTGGGCGGTGTTCATCATGATCATTGGAACACCTATACCCTTGGAAGGCCTTGTATTGGTGAACTTCGGCTCAAGCAATCCGGGGATGGTTGCATACTCAACGCATTTCCCAAAAATTCTTCTTGCATTGTCGGCTGCTTCCTGGTCACCGCTTGCCTTGGCATAGGCTGCGCAGGCAATCACGTAAAAGGTTTCAGAGAAAAAATACCTTCTTTTTCTGATGGGTTGTCCTTCTC